>ULSQ01018445.1_pt1 | contig 10603 bp, 7 predicted proteins | sample 1956821 | NCBI WGS metagenome assembly ULSQ01 (sample SAMEA4835712, study PRJEB28245) | human gut metagenome | biome: gut microbiome; material: fecal sample | place: Denmark | collected 2008 | reverse complement strand
TGCCATACCGCTCGGGCTTGCCGCCATGCTGCCGGCGAGCGACCTCAGCGCCGACGGGGGCGAGGTGTTGGGCGAATGCGTCCGCGTGGTGGCCGAAAGCTGCGAGGGCACTGTGGTCACTGCCACCGGCGAGCACGGTGGCAGCCTGCGCGTCGACTGTTCGGGCCCGTGGGCCCCTCTCTGCGGCCTGATCTCGCCCGGAAGCCAGCTCAACCTCGTGCGCCCTCGTGAGGTTGGGGGGCTTGTTGTGCCCGAGCTTGTAGTCTTCGAACCCGACTACCTGGTAGACATCTCTGCCGTTGCGGCCTGTTTCGAGAGCTATGGCGCAACACCATACACTTATCTCATAAACAAGATAAAGCCTTCGCCGCTGTCGTCGAACATACTGTTGGGTAACTTTGCCGGCCAGCTTCTCGACGAGGCCGTGCACGGGCTCGACTGCACTTACGCCGACAGCGCAGCCCGCTTTTTCCGAAACAACGCCTTGGCCCTGGCGGCTTGCGACGGCATCGACGGCGGTTTCCACAGCGAAGCCCGCTCGCAGCTCGACAACATACGCCGTGCCGTGGGCAGTGTGCTGCCCGCCGAGGTGAGCGACTATTGCCCGGCCGAGGCCATGCTCGAACCGTCGTTCTTTTGCGAGACGCTGGGCCTTCAGGGCCGCATGGACTTCCTGCAGATGGACGGGGCGCGCCCGGGGCGTTGCATACTCATAGAGCAGAAGTCGGGCAAGGGGGCGTTCCCGCCGGGGCCCGACCCCGACACGCCCCGCCACCAGGAGCGCCACTACGTGCAGTTGCTGCTCTACATGGCCCTGTTGCGCTATGGCCACGGGCGCCCCAATGCCGACATACGCGCCTTCCTGCTTTATTCCCATTACCGCAACAGCCTGCTCAAGGTAGGCCCCGCGCCCGAGTTGCTGTGCCGTGCGCTCATGCTGCGCAACCAGGTCGTGTGGTGTGAGCTGTGGTATGCGCGCGGAGGCATCAGCGTGCTGGGCAGGCTCACCCCCGACAATTTCAATGTCGGTGGCCAGTCGGGCCGGCTTTGGGAGCAGTTCACGCGCCCGCAGATAGAGCGCCTGCTGCTGCCCGTGCGCCGGGCCACGCCGCTTGAGCGTGCATATTACTTCAGGTTGATGACGTTTTTGGAGCGCGAGCACCTGCTGTCGAAGATTGGCAACAAGACGAAAGAGAACTCGGGCTTTGCCGCCAAGTGGCACGACACGCTCGAAGAGAAGCTGCAGGCCGGCAACATATTCTACCGGCTGTCAATCGACAGCCTTGTGCCCGAGGCAGAAGGTGGCTCGGGCATAGGGCGCGTAAGGCTGCGCTTTGCAGCCGACACCGATGCCGAGGGCGCCAATTTCCGTCCGGGCGACATAGTCATATTGTATTCTTACCAGAGCGGCCGTGAGCCCGACGCGCGGCGGGCAGTGGTCATGCGTGCCACCGTTGTGGCCATATCCACGGCCGGCATAGAGCTCAGCCTGCGCAATCCGCAGACCGACAGCCGCGTGTTCAGCCGTCCGCCGGGCTATGCCTGGGCCGTTGAGCACGACCTGTTTGAGTCGTCTTTCTCGTCGCTCTACCGCGCCATGCACTCGTTTCTGTCGGCACCGGCCCGGCGGCGCGACCTGTTGCTGTCGCAGCGCCGGCCCCGCGTGGATGGCTCGGTGGCGCTTGCCGGCGATTACGGGGCGTTCAACGGGCTTGTGCTCCATGCCATGCAGGCCCTCGACTTCTTCATTGTGATAGGCCCGCCCGGCACTGGCAAGACCTCGTTTGCCATGCTCAACATCCTAAGCGAAGAACTGTTGCACCCCGGAACGGCCGTGCTCGTCATGGCATACACCAACCGTGCAGTCGACGAGATATGCTCAAAGCTGTCCGATTGCGGCATCGACTTCGTGCGGCTGGGCTCGGCCCTGGCTTGCGCCGAGCCCTACCGGCCCTACCTTCTCAGCCAGAAGGTGGCCTGCTGCAAAAGCGTCGGCCAGGTGCGCCAGGCCATAGCGTCGGCCAGGGTGGTGTGCGCCACCACGTCGGCCGTCAACTCCAACCCGGCGCTCCTGCAGCTTAAGCGTTTCAGCCTGGCCATCATCGACGAGGCGTCACAGATACTCGAGCCTCACGTGGTGGGCATCCTGGGGGCCACTTCGGGCGGCGTGGAGTCGATAGGGCGCTTTGTTCTCATCGGCGACCACAAGCAGTTGCCGGCCGTGGTGCAGCAAACGCCCGACGAGTCGGCCGTGGCCGACCCGCTGTTGCGCGCCATCGGCCTCACCGACTGCCGCGACTCGCTATTCGAGCGGCTCTTGCGGGCCCACCGCTCCGACCCCGCCGTGGTCTACATGCTGACGCGCCAGGGCCGGATGCACCACGACATAGCCACGTTTCCGAGCCGGGCGTTCTATTCGGGGCTGCTCTGCGAGGTGCCGCTGGAGCACCAGCAGCGCCCCCTGCCGCCCCCTGCGGGCTGTGCCGACGAGGTAGGCCGCTTGGTCGGGGGGCACCGGGTGTCGTTCGTCTCGGTGCATCCCGACGCCTCCGATGGCTCCGACAAGGTAAACACGGCCGAGGCTCGGGTCATCGCCCGGGTGGTTGCTTCGGTGCGCTTGGCCTGTGGCGACGGCTTCGACCCGGCCGTTTCGGTAGGCGTCATCGTGCCCTACCGCAACCAGATTGCCGCCGTGCGCGATGCGTTGGTGCGCGCCGGGGTGTCCGAGGCGCATCAGATTGGCATCGATACCGTGGAGCGTTACCAGGGCAGCCAGCGCGATGTGATAGTCTACGGGTTTACTGTGCGCAAGCGATATCAACTCAATTTCCTTACGTCGAATGTGTTTTTCGAAGACGGCAAGCCCATCGACCGCAAGCTGAACGTGGCCATGACCCGTGCGCGCGAGCACCTCGTGATGGTGGGTTGCGCCGGTTTGCTTGCCTGCAATGAGGTCTTTGCCGCCCTTATAGACGCCGTGAGGCACGACGGCGGCTACCTCGAGGCCCGCTGACCGTGCTGCTGAGCGTCGGCGTTTGGGCCCAGGCCGGCGGGGCGGGGGTGGCGCTTTGCGTTGCGGCGGTGCCCCGGCCGTTGTCAGTCGGCGGCCCCGGCGGCCGCCTGTTCCAGCCTTTTCTGTATGTCGGCCATCTTTGTTCGCCGGGCAATGCTGAAGGTCTTGTCGTGTCGGTCGATGAAGTCGAAGAGTGCAAACGCCCTTTGCAGCAACTCGTCACCGCCAATGCCGGCCATCAGACCGGCTTCGGCGTAATACAGCTCGGCCAGCATCTCCATGCGTTCGGCGCGTTCCTCGGGCGGAAACCGCTCGAACGAGTCCATCACTTCGTCCATCGTGCATATGTGGTAGAGCGAGTAAGGGCCCACGTATTGGTCGTACATGAGCCTTATCTCGTCTCTCTGTTTGCTTAAGTCCTTCTTCATCACCAGTTCGAGAGCCTCGGCGAACTCGCGTATGAGGCGCAGTATATAGTCGCGTTTCAGCATGATTGTCGTTCGTTTATCCGTGTGGCACTTGCCACCCGCGGGGCAAAGGTAAGCAAAAAGTTTGGTAAATGCAGCCCGGCGCGGCCAGTTTTTCCCCCCGGCGGTGCGTGTTGCCGCTGTCAGGGCGGTCTCGGCGCTGTTGCCGGTCAGGGGCGTTCGGCCCTGTATCTGAGCCACACCGTGCCGCAATCGAGGCGTTTCACGTCGGCGAGCGCCATCTTGGCGGGCATCCACCCCTCGTTGGCAATGCCGTCAAACACAGCCGTCTGCCCCTTCCTTCCGTCTATTCCCTGGCCAATCATGAGGCTTACCTCGTCGATGAGCCCGGCGGCAAGGAACCCGCCGTTGATGTTTCCGCCGCCCAGCAGGGCCAGCCTTTCCACGCCAAACTCGCCGCGCAGCGTCTTCATGGCCCCGGCCAGGTCGATGGCCGGGTTGCCCACGGCTATGTAGGATATGCCCTCGCTGCGCAGCATGTTGAGGTATTCAAGCGGTGCCCGTTCGCTCGTGATGCAAAGCAGCGGCACCCCGTCTATCTCGTTCGACGGCCACTGCAGCCTCCCCATGGTGTCTGCGGCAATGGCATATCCCTTTGCCTGTTGCGCCATGTAGAACGAAGGCCTGCCCACCGGGGCCGGGTCTTTTGCTGCGTAATGCCCTTCCAGTGCACTGTAGTGCTCCATTGTCACCCTCCCTTCGAGCGTCGAAGGGCAGTCCAGCTCGCCCAATGCCGTGTAATACTCGTCGCCGCTGATCTTGTCTACCATAGAGCAGTCGATGCGCCCGTCTATTGATGCCATCATGTGGCAGATGATGTAAGGTCTCATAGTGCTACTTGTCATGTTGTTGTCGTTTTGCTGTTTCATGCCGCCGCCCGGCGCATTCAGTCGGCGCGTGCGGCCGTTGGCGGGCCAATGCGGCCTGCCGGGTGCAAAGTTACGGCTTGTGGCGCAAAACCATGGCATACGGATTACGTATTGATGTATACATTTCACTTTGTCTATGCGGGCCCGCCGCCGCAGCAGGCCCTGCGCCGCCAGTGGGCGTCAGCGTGCCCTCAGTTGCCAGAAAGCCACGGCGGCGGCCGCCGCGACGTTAAGCGAGTCCACTCCGTGGGCCATGGGTATGCGGGCAACATAGTCGGCGTCGGCAATAGTCTCGTGCGGCAGGCCGTCGCCCTCGGTGCCCATCACTATGGCCAGGCGCGGCTCACTGGCGAGCGCCGGGTCGTCGATGGCCACCGAGTGGGTCGTCAGTGCCATGGCCACGGTGCGGAAACCGTGGGCGCGCAGCGAGCCCGCGGGCCCGTCGAGCCACGTCCACGGCACGAGGAAGACGCTGCCCATCGACACGCGCACGGCCCTGCGGTTGAGCGGGTCGCACGAGTTGCGTGTCAGCAGCACGGCGTCTATGCCCAGGGCGGCGGCCGAGCGGAATATGGCCCCGATGTTTGTCGTGTCGACAACGCCGTCGATTACCACCACGCGCCGCGCCCCGCGGCACACCTCGGCCACGGTTTTCATGGCCGGGCGGCGCATGGCGCAGAGCACGCCCCGCGTCAGCACGTAGCCCGTCAGCCGCGCCAGCAGGTCGCGGTCGCCGGTGTATACGGGTATGCCGGGGCACGCGGCGATGATGTCTTTGGCGTCGCCCCCGATGTGCTTGCGCTCGCACAGCAGTGCCAGCGGCTCGTAGCCGGCGCCTATGGCCACGCGTATCACCTTCGGGCTCTCGGCAATGAACACTCCGGCGGCCTCGTCCTTGCGGTTGCGCAGCTGTGCCTCGGTGAGCGTGCTGAACACGTCCACCCCGGGATGCGCCAGCGAATCAATGTTTACTACAGGCATGTGTGTGTCTAATTTCTTGTCTGGCTGCAAATTTACAAAAATGGGCCGGCATGGCAAAGCTTATCGTGCAAAACATGGCTGTGGGGCCGCAGGCACTGTTGCCGGCGACAGGGCGGCCGGTGTGGGCGCAGCCGCCGGCGTGGCAATTTTGTAAAATATTGCCATGATGCGTGCGCTCCCGCCCAACAGCCTGGCCTGCAGCGGGTTGCAACAAAGGCCGTACGGGGTTGCCAAACGGCCCGTTCGACCGGCCCGTATGGCCCGTTTCGCCACCCCGTATGGGCCGTTTGGCAAGCCAGTGGCGCCCCCTCTCCTTTTTGCCGGGCCTTTTGTCATGGTTTGTCATGGCCCTTGCGGCCATGCGGCCTGCGCCCCGGCCTGTGGTGCTTGTGGCTGTGGCGGTTGGCTGCGCCCACGCCGTTGAGTGCCGCCGCAGCGCTTGCCGGTGTGGCATCAGGCGGCTGCCTTGGGGCGCAAGACGTGGTTTCTGGGCCGCTTTTAAGTAATGTTGGAATATTTTCGACAATATTTAACAGCCAACTTCGGCAGAAATCACTATTTTTGCAGGCGCTTAGAAATGCCAGGCGAGTGCCGTGGCATTGCCAAACATTGTTTGTTTTTTCCTGTAATAGATAAGAAAATGGAGTTCATTCAACTTGTTATTGACTTTATCTTGCACATCGACCAGCACATGGTGCAGCTCGTGCAAGACTATCACCAGTGGACGTATGCCATACTGTTTGTCATCATCTTCTGCGAGACGGGGCTCGTGGTGACACCCTTCCTGCCCGGCGACTCGCTGCTCTTCGTGGCAGGGGCCATCACGGCGTTGCCGGGCATGCCCCTCGAGATAGGCTGGCTCGTGCTCGTGGTCTTCGTGGCGGCGGTGCTGGGCGACTCGTGCAACTACATGATAGGCCACTTCTTTGGCAAGAAACTGTTTGCCAATCCGAACTCAAAGATATTCAAGCAGGCTTATCTCGAGAAGACCCACGCCTTCTTCCGCAAGTATGGCGGCAAGACAATCATACTTGCCCGCTTCGTGCCGATAGTGCGCACGTTTGCCCCTTTCGTGGCCGGCATGGGCAAGATGCACTATTTCTACTTCATGGTCTACAACCTTACGGGGGCCGCCCTGTGGGTGGGGCTGTTCTGCTTTGCCGGCTATTTCTTCGGCGACCTGCCTTTCGTGCAGCAGAATCTCAAGCTCCTGCTGCTGGCGATAATAGTCATCTCGGTGCTGCCGGCGGTCATCGAGGTGGTCAGGGCCAGGCTCAAGCGCGACTGACGGCCTTGCAACGGGGTGTGGAAATGGCATGAACCAAACATTGCTGTTATGATGAAATATGTGTTGACAGGCGTTGCACTGATGCTTGGCATGGCTGCCGCGGCGCAGACGTTCACTGCCGTGACGAGCACGGAGGGCCGCGAGTGGAAGGAAAGCAAGGTGAGGCTGGAGCGCAATGCCGTGGCCGAGCCGGCGCTTGTGGTCGACGGCAGCGAGACCGGGACGCCCTTTTACCACTGGGGCCACTGCTTCAACGAGCTGGCATGGGACGCGCTCTGCATGCTGCCCGAGGCCGACCGCGAGGAGCTATTGCACCGCATGTTCGCCCCTGACGGCGACCTGCGGTTCACCATGGGCCGCATACCGATGAACGCCAACGACTATGCGCGCTCGTGGTACAGCTGCGACGAGGTGGCGGGCGACTTCGAACTGAAGTATTTCAGCATCGACCGCGACCGCCAGGCCATCATTCCCTTCATACGGGCAGCGCAGAAGCATGTGCCGGGAATGACGTTCTGGGCGTCGCCCTGGTGCCCGCCGAGCTGGATGAAGATTAACGCCGACTACCCGGTGCGCAGCGACAGGAAGTACAACACGATGGATGCGCGCAAGGACTATCTGCTCTACGGCGGGGCGGCGGGCGACCGCGACGACTACAAGGCGCCCACGGGCAAGACCTTTCCCGACCCGCTCTCGCACACCGACTACATGATTCAAGACCCCCGCTACCTTCAGGCCTATGCCGACTACTTCTGCCGTTTCGTCAGCGAATATGCCGCCGAAGGCATAAAGATTGGCATGGTGATGTTTCAGAACGAGGCCTGGAGCTATACGCCATACCCCGGGTGCGCTTGGACTCCCGAGGGCATCATCCGCTTCAATGTGCAATATCTCGTGCCGACCATGAGGCGTGAGCACCCTGAGGTCGACGTTTTCTTCGGCACGATAAACACCAACCGGTTTAACATAATAGACCGGGTGCTCTCCGACACGGCCATGGCCGCCGCCGTCAGGGGCGTGGGCCTGCAGTGGGAGGGCGGCCAGCTGCTGCCCGGGCTGCGCAAGAAGTATCCCGGCATGCGCTTTGTGCAGACCGAAAGCGAGTGTGGCTGGGGTTCGTTCGACTGGCGGGCGGCCGAGCATACCTTTGAGCGCATCAACCATTACTTGGGCAACGGCTGCGAAGACTACACCTTCTGGAACGCTGTCTTGGCCGACAATGGCATGAGCACATGGGGCTGGAAGCAGAACGCCCTGGTGCGTGTCGACTCAGAGAAGCGCACGTTTACGCTCACGCCCGAGTATTACGCTGTGAGCCATTACACGCGGTTCATACCGCAGGGCTCGCGCATTGTGGGCTTCGTGGCGGGCGGCAAGCAGGGCCAGCCGGTGCTGGTGGCTCGCACGCCAGGGGGGAAGCTGGCCGTCATGGCGGGCAACTTTGCCGACAGCGAGCGCACCGTGACGCTGCGCATAGGCAAGAAATATCTTAACATGGCCATGGCGCCGCACTCGCTCAACACCTTTGCAGAGCGGTAAGCAGGCGGCGACGGCAAACATATAGGGCAGACAATGGATACAATAACAGGCAAAGGCAACAGGCTTACATTTGTTTTTCCCGACAGGGAAGTAGACTGTCTTGACGGCACCAACAGCCGCATGGCAGGCCTGGTGGCGCAATCAGGCATATCTATCATAGGCGATGACAACCGTGTGACCATGCGTTTCGACTCGGAAGACAGCGCCGCAGAGTTGCTTACGGGCGGAGGGTTCATGCTCATAGTCAAGGGTAACGCCAACGAGGTGAGCATAGGCAGGGTCATCGTTAGGTGCTCGCCTATACTCGGCATGACCGGCATGAAGGTCATAGTAGGCCAGTTACCGGGCCTTGGGGCGGGCGTTTCGCGCACGGCCAGCGGCTGCCGGGTGAACATAGGCGACCGGGTGGTGGTCAATGGGGCCACGCTTTACCTGCAGGAAGACAACTCGCGGCTCACCATCGGCGACGACAGTCAGGTGAGCTGGGGCGTGGACATATGGTGCACCGACGCCCACACGATAACCAATCTCGACGGCGAGCCGGTCAATTATGCCGAGAGCATAGAGATAGGCCGGCACGTATGGATAGGCAAGGACGTGAAGATAGGCAAGAACGTGAGCATTGCCGACAACAGCATCGTGGGGTGGGGGAGCATTGTCACGAGGCGTTTCGACGAACCTAATGTGGTGATTGCCGGCATACCGGCCAGGATAGTGAAGCGCGGCATTGACTGGGACAGGAAGTCGATAGGTAAATATCTCGCAACACGCTGACCTTCAGCCGATTGCCAAACGGGCCGTTTTGTGGTGCAAAACGGCCCGTTTGACATCGTAATACGTGCCGTCCTGCACTGCAGAACGGCACGTATTGCCATCCGGGCCTTATGCCCGGGAGCTATGGCGAGCCGGCGGCGGCCCGTCACATGGTCTTTTCCACGGTCCATGTGCACGAGTCTTCAATCACCGTCTTGCCGCTCTTGCCCACTATGCGTATGGTGTTGCGGCCCTCGTCCAGCCCGACCCCCTTCCAAACGGCCCGCCTTATGTCGTCGGGCCGGGCCGGGCCTATTTTCTTGCCGTTGACATACAGCGTGGCCTCTTTGAGGTTGGTGTAGGCCTTGATGTCGGTCACCGGGTGCTTGCGGCGGTCAAACCGCTTGCTGCAAAGGTGGAGCATGGGTTGCGGGTTCCAGTTGGCCTTGTAGAAATAAAAGGCGTCTTTGCGTGTCTTGCGGTCGTAGGTGACCATCCCCTTGTCGTTGATGCCGGGTGTGTCGCCCTCGTCTTTTATGCTCGACTGCATGTCGGAAAACTGCCACACGGTCTTAGTCCACAGCCACGGCCGCTCCTTGATGGCCCGCCAGTAGCCCTCGTGGCACACAGCCTGGTATTCTTCGGGGTGGTAAGTGCCCGGAACGTCGTCTTCCTTGTAGTACAGCGGGTCGGCGTGCTGCACGGTGCTGCCGCCGCGCCCGTATTCCGACACACCCACGGGCGTGCCCCCCGAGTTGCGGCGGGCGTTGTCGAAGAACTTGGCGGCGTCTGTCTCGGCGTTCTTCCAGCCTGTGTATTTGTTCCAGGCAATGAGGTCGGAGCACCCCAGGTAGCGCGTCTGGTCTACGCAGGTGGCAAAGGTGGTGAGCCGGGTGGGGTCGAGCCGGTGGTAGAGGTCGTTGAGCTCGCGTATCATCGGCAGCGGGTCGTCGTATTCGCGGAACCGCTTGCCGTCGCTCACGAGCACCTCGTTGAATATCCCCCAGAAGCACACCGACGGGTGGTTCATCTTCTGGTAGACCATCTCGTGCAGCGTCTGGCGGGCGTTGTCGGCCACGTTGTTTACGTAGCCCGTATAGTCGTAGCCGCCGGGGCCGCACAGGGCTATCTCGCTCCACAGCACAATGCCCCGCTCGTCGCTCAGGTTGTAGATGGTTTCGCCCTGCGGATAGTGAGACAGCCTCACCATCGTGGCCCCGCTCTCCATGATGAGCTGCATGTCGGTTTCGTGCTGGCTGCGGCCCATGGCGCTGCCGTAGCCCTTGAAGTCTTCGTGGCGGTTGAAGCCGTAGAGGGGGTATGGCCGTCCGTTGAGCATGAAGCCGCGCTCTGCGTCGACGCTGAACGAGCGCAGCCCGGTGTGTTGCGTCACGCAGTCTATCACCTGCTGCCCGCGCATCAGCTCAACCCTGACATCGTATAGGTACGGGTTTTCGCGGCCCTGCCACAGGTTGGGCCTGTCGACGGCCAGCCTCTGGCTCACGCTGCTGCCTGTTGCCGCCGTCTCGTCCCGGGCCACTGTGCGCCCGGCGGCGTCGGTGATGGTGGTGCGCAGGCGCAGGCTTGCGTCGCCGGTAGTTGTCGACAGCATGGTGGTCACGGTCAGTTCGGCGCGCCCGGCGTCTGCCTTGTCCTGCCTGATGAGCACCCC
>ULSQ01058029.1_pt1 | contig 10612 bp, 8 predicted proteins | sample 1956821 | NCBI WGS metagenome assembly ULSQ01 (sample SAMEA4835712, study PRJEB28245) | human gut metagenome | biome: gut microbiome; material: fecal sample | place: Denmark | collected 2008 | reverse complement strand
TTCTGACCATCTGGCTGGTGTAGGAGTTCTCGTTGTCGTACCACGAAACAACCTGAACCTCATACAGATCGTCAGCGCTCTTAGCAACCATGGTCTGAGTTGCATCGAAGAGAGAGCCGAATCTCATGCCGATAACATCGGAGGAAACGATCGGATCCTCATTGTAGCCGAAGGAAGCGGAAGCAGCAGCTTTCATAGCAGCGTTGATGCCTTCCTTAGTCACATCGCTGCCCTTGACAACAGCGGTAAGGATGGTGGTGGAGCCGGTCGGCACGGGAACTCTCTGAGCGGAGCCGATAAGCTTGCCGTTGAGCTCGGGGATAACAAGACCGATAGCCTTAGCAGCGCCGGTCGAGTTGGGAACGATGTTGGCAGCGCCTGCACGGGCACGTCTCTTGTCGCCCTTTCTGTGGGGGCCGTCGAGGATCATCTGATCGCCGGTGTAAGCGTGGATGGTGGACATGATACCGCTCTGGATGGGAGCGTAATCGTTAAGAGCCTTAGCCATGGGAGCAAGGCAGTTGGTGGTGCAGGAAGCTGCACTGATGATGGTGTCGTCAGCATTGAGGGTGCCCTCGTTGACGCTGAAGACGATGGTCTTGAGGTCATTGCCTGCGGGAGCAGAGATAACGACCTTCTTAGCGCCTGCATCGATGTGAGCCTGGCTCTTAGCCTTGGAGCAGTAGAAGCCGGTGCACTCAAGAACAACATCAACGTCAAGCTCGCCCCAGGGAAGATCCTTCGCGTTGGGCATAGCATAGATGGTGATCTCCTTACCGTCAACTATGATAGCGCCGGGAACCTTGACAGTCTTGCCGTCCTCTTCATACTCAGCAGCCTTGAAGTCTACGGTGTGAAGATTCTCGCCTATTCTTCCGCAATAGCCGCCCTGAGCGGTATCGTACTTGAGAAGGTTTGCAAGCATCTCGGGGCTGGTAAGATCGTTGATAGCAACAACCTCGTAGCCCTCTGCGCCGAACATCTGACGGAATGCAAGACGACCGATACGGCCAAAGCCGTTAATAGCAACTTTAACTGACATTTGAATTCCTCCGTTGTTAGTATAATTGGTTATTGGTTATATACCTCATATATTTTAGCCGTTTTTGTCCTCATATGCAAGCAATTTGATAAAATTTTACAGATACAGGAAAAGTTTCGTTAATCTGCCCAAAATATTGTATCATAAAGCCCAAAAGGACATAATACTGCCGAAAATCCGGCGCGGATATTTTGACATATCGGCATCATTATTTTGTCTTTCAAAACAAAATCTCCCCGCTCTCAAAAAGCAGGGAGATTGCATATCTTATTTTCGGTCTCAGTCCTCTGACGAGTTGCCCGCGAGCATGGAGATAGCAGCCTGGAGCTGGGTGTCTCTCTCTTTTTCGAGCGTGCTGAGATTCTCTCTGAGCGAATCCGCGAGGATGATTTCGGTGTCCGGAGTCAGGCCCTTTCCGTCGAAACTCTCGCTGATATAGGGCAGCATCTTCGAAGTGGTCAGCACGACTGCGCCGCCGTCGCTGAGCTCGAAAGTCTCCTGAACGTCGGCTCTGCCGGCGGTCTTTTCGCCGATAAGGAACGCCTTGCCGAAATCCTTGAGGTCGCAGGCGAACAGCTCGCCGTAGCCCGCAGTGTCTGAGTTTATAAGCACCGCCATTGGCATCGTTATATCCTTGGCGTCGGAGCTGTAGGTCTTGACGTTGTTGCCGTTTTTGTCAACGAGCGTCGCGAGCGCCTTGTTGCCCTCGGTCGCCGTCGGGACAAGATAATCTATAACGCGGCAGGTGTATTCAATAGTTCCGTCATAGGTCGAGCGCACATCGAAAACGAGGCTCTTCGCGCCCTCTTTCTTGAGCTGGTCGACTGCCTTTTCGAGCTGGTTCAATGTATTCTTGTAGAACGCGGATATCTTTATATATCCGACCGTGCCGATAAGCTCGTAGCTGACGGTCTGGTTCGTATAACCGAGGACGACATTGACGGATTTGTCGACATCGTCGCGCCTGTAGGTGAGGCTGACTGAGGTCAGCTTTATACCGCTGAGTCTGCCCGCCATTTCACTGCTGTTTTCGGCAGTTACCGTGTCGCCGCCTATAGCAACTATCTTATCGCCCTTCTGAAGCCCCTCGGTCTGCGCCGGGGAGTTGGGATAGACTTCCGTTATGAGCAGATACCCGCTCTCGGGGTCAGTCTCGACCTCAACGCCGATGCCCGCGCTGCGTCCCTCAAGCCTCGAGGAATAGAGCTTGTAGGCGTCCGCGTTCATATAGCGGCTGTACTTGTCGCCGAGTCCGTTGATATAGCCGTTTTCGAGGTTCGAGTCGAGCAGAGCCTCGTCTATATCGCCGTAGTACTTCGAGCGAACGATCTTGTCGACCTCCTCGACCGCATCATACATCTGTGCGCGCTTGGGAAGGTCGGTTATCAGCTTGTTGTACATACGCTGTGAGACCGACATCGTTATTGCGAAGGTCGCGGTCGCACTCAGAATAATGAGCGCAATCGCAAGTCCGAGCGAAATTTTCTTGTTCATTTGCTTTCACGTTCCTTCCTGCCTGAGATCAATTCGGAGGCGTGACAAAATCGAGAGGATTGAGCCTTGTGACGGCACCGTTCTTGACATGCATGACCTGGAAATGGACATGCGGTCCGGTGACATATCCGGTGTTGCCCATATAGGCGATGACCTCACCTTTTTCAACATACTGTCCCGCCGAAGCGACTATCTTCGAGCAGTGGCCGTAATATGTTCTGTATCCGTCGCCGTGGTCGATGGTGATATAGTTGCCGCCGACATCGGAATAGCCCCTGACGAGCACCTTGCCGCTCTGCGCCGCAACTATCTTCTTGCCGTAGGAGACATTGACGCCATTTTCGCGCACGACTATGTCTATGGCCGAATGCATGGTGTAGGTTCCGTCACCCTCGGGGTCATAGTAGCCGTAGCCCGCGGAGATGTAAGAGTTCTTATATGGAACCGGCCACATCATCTCGCCGTCGTTATAAAATCCATCGTCAACGTCGCCGCTCTGGGAGCCGCCGCTGATGATTTTGTCTATCTGGCGCTCAAATGCCTCACGCTTTCTGTACTGCCGCTGAATCTCCCGCTGATATTCGGCGCTGCTCTTGTCGAGCGAGGTCATGAGAGCCGATATTTGACGGTAGTTCGCGTTATATGCGTTCTGCTTTGAAGCGAGTTCTTTATTTTTAGTGTCGAGTTCGGATTTCTTCTCGACCAGAGACGAGCGCTTCTCTTCGAGAGCTTTTTTGTCCTCGTCGAGCTCCGCCTTGGCGGCGTTGAGCTCCTCGGTCTGCTTTTCGAGCTGGGAGATGAGCTTGTTGTCGTTCTCCGTGACGCTCGCGAGCAGCTGGATGCGAAGCAGAAGCGATGAGATGCTGTCCGACTCGAGCAGAATTTCAATCCATGAGGACGAGCCCGCCATATATGTGGCGCGCAGGCGTTCTGATATCTTCTCCTGCGTGGCGTCAATCTGCTCGTCGAGCTTGTCTATCTTCGACTGAGCCTCGTCTATTTTTTTATCGAGCGCCGCTATCTCTCTGTCATAGTCTGCAATGTCCGCATTTAAAACGGAGAGCTGTGAGTTTATGACATCGAGCTGACTGCTTATCGCCTCAGCCTGAGAAGAGAGCAGACTCATCTTCTCCGCATTCGAGGTCTGCTGATTTTTTATGCTTTCAAGCTTTTTCTTGTTTGCCTCAATCTCTTTTTCGAGCTCGTTATACTCCTGCTTGAGATCCTCGAGGCTCTTCGCCTGAACCCTTGTCGGGAAAATTCCGGTCATCAGCACGAGCGCCGCGCAAAGAACAAACGCCGCCGCTCTTCTGAGCCATGTGTTACGCTTATTCTTCATCGACTATCGCGAACTCCTTTTCTTTGAGATATTTTGTTATCGACACCGCACTGCCGAGCGCGCCGGAGAGAACGCCGAGCACGATAAACGCAGCGAGCAGTATCAGAGCATATTTGCCGAACGGAGCGATTCCCGACATTCCGATGCCGGAGAGCGTCTTGACGAGCGACCTGCCCGCAATTTCATATATGCCCCAGACGGCAAGCAGGGCGAGCACACCGGAGATAAGTCCAAGCATCATGCCCTCGATCATGAACGGCCATCGGATAAACCACCTTGTCGCACCGACGCTCTTCATGATGTTTATTTCGAGCCTGCGGCTGTCCATCGTTATTCTTATTGTGTTGGAGACGATGAAAAGCGAGACTATGAGCAGCAGCGCTATCATGCCCGCACTCACATAGCTGACTGTATTTCTCAGCCCCGCGAGCTGCTTTGCAAGCTGCCTGTTCTCGCGGATGTGGAGAACATGCGGGAGTTCGGAAATGCGCTTGACCGTGTCGTCAAACTTATCCGTATCTTTGAGCGAGACTTCGTATGCATCGGGAAGCGGGTTTTCGTCGAGCCCGTCGAAGAGCACGGAGCTGTCCCCCATCTCGTTCTTGAGCTGGGCAAAGCCGCTGTCCTTGCCGACGAAAGTGCATTCGCGGACATTTGAAAGCCCTCTGAGGCTCGCGCCGAGCTCGTCCTCCTCCGCTTTCGTCGCGCTGTCATCGACAAAGACCATTATCACATTCTGATCCTCGACATTGCCGATGAACATATTTATATTGACCATTATCATGAACGCAACGCCAATCATCACCATGCAGCTGAACAGCACGGAGACCGACGCTACACTCATCAGTCGATTTACATAGAGATTTCTCATTCCCTCGCGGGTGAGGTAGCCGAGACTTCCGTTATTTTTCATCGCTCTCGTCCCCCTCTCCGTCGTCTTCGAGGTAAATCGAATAATTCGCCAAGACGGAAGAATACGTTGTATCGTCTGCGCCGCCGTATTCCGTCGTCTCTTTTTGGCGTTCTTTTCTTATGCTTTCGAGAGCCTGCCTGTAGACATCGTCCGCAGCGGTCTCGGCAGCTATCTCTTCCGCCTTTTCCGGGAGTTTTTCGGGCTCCTTTGCGGCAGATTTCTCCTCCAGAACTTCTTCCTCGTCGTCGAGATACTTCGTTGCGAAGCCGTCCGCCGGTCGGTTGAGACTGCCTGATTTTGCAAGCGTGCGCTCGCGGTGAGCGGAATTTTTCATTCTGCCGTCCGCCGCAACGGTTCCGTTTTCGAGCAGGATAACGCGCTTGTCATACATACGGACGAGATTGTGCTCATGGGTAACCATGATGACAGTCGTGCCCTCCTGGTTGAGGCGCATGAGCAGATCGACTATCTCGAGGCTCATATGCGGGTCAACATTGCCCGTCGGCTCGTCCGCTATGATAAGATCGGCGTTATTCGCAAGGGCGCGGGCAAGAGCCACGCGCTGCTGCTCGCCGCCGGAGAGCTCGGTGGGATAGCAATTCATCTTGTCCGTCAGCCCGACTATGTCGAGCACGAACGGGACGCGCTTTTGAATCTTGTTCTCCTTAGAGCCGGTGACGCGCATGGCGAACGCCACGTTGTCGAACACGGTCATCTTGGGGATCAGGCGAAAATCCTGGAATACTATGCCCAACCCGCGGCGAAAATAGGGTATTTCGCTGCGGGTAAGGGTGCTCAGATCTTGATTTTTGATTATAACTTTTCCATGCGAGGGCACTTCCTCACGCATCATGAGCTTGAGGAAGGTGCTTTTTCCGGCGCCGGACGCGCCGACGACAAAGACGAATTCGCCCTTGTTTATCTTGATATTGACATGGTTTAGAGCATGTGTTCCGTTCTCGTAGGTCTTGGAAACATCTCTGAATTCAATCACAGTTTTCACTCCTATATAAAGCGGTATCCCCCTCGCTTGACTTTATACCGATCTTAAATTACGCCGCAGATCAGTATTTGACAGGCTTCGCATCGAGATACTTCTTGACCATAAGAGCCACCTTGAAGACGATAGCATCGTCGAACTCGCGCAGGTCAAGGCCGGTGAGCTTCTTGATCTTCTCGAGTCTGTAAACAAGAGTGTTGCGGTGGACAAAGAGCTTACGGGAGGTCTCGGAAACATTGAGGTTGTTCTCGAAGAAACGCTGAATGGTGAACAGAGTCTCCTGATCGAGGCTGTCTATCGAGCCGCGCTTGAACACCTCGCGCATGAACATATCGCACAGGGTCGTGGGAAGCTGATAGATAAGTCTTGCGATGCCGAGATTGTCGTAGCTGACTATGGTCTTTTCGGTGTCGAACACCTTGCCGACCTCGAGGGCTATCTGAGCTTCCTTGAACGAACGGGCAAGCTCCTTGACGCCGGTGACGGTCGTGCCGATGCCGACATATGCGTGGATATAAAGGTCAGTTGTCAGAGAATCGGAAATGGAGCGCGCGAGCTTCTCGAGATCCTTGGTCTCGATATTACTGCGGACTTCCTTGACGAGGGCTATCTCGTTTTCGTTTATGTTGATGACGAAATCCTTGGTCTTGTCCGGGAACAGATTCTGGATAACGTCGAACGCCGCGGAATCGTTGTGCTCGGTGATTCTTATAAGAAGAACGGTGCGCACGGCATCGCTGTTGAAGCGGAGTTCGCGCGCCTTGATAGCGATATCGCCGGGAAGTATGTTGTCAAGAATGACGTTCTTGACGAAGTTGCCCCTGTCGAATTTCTCGTCGTAGCACTGCTTGATGTTGCTCAGCGCCACGCAGCAGATATCCGCATATTTGCCTGCAAGCTCATCTTCGCCGTCAATGAAAACAGCATACTCGGCCTGCATGTGAGAGCCGAACGAGCGGTAAGTGCAGCCGTTAACGATGCGGTCGCCGTCCTCCGCAAAAATCTGCGAAGCGTTCGAGATGACCTCGCCTATTTTGCCGAGCTCACTGCAGGAGATTATGGTGCCGGTCTCATCAATAACGCCGATCGTTCTGTCAACAGCGTCGCGCATCTGATGGATGACACCCTGGAAAAGCCTGTTTGACATAATATCTACCCCTATTCTGAATGATTTCAACTTCTGCCGTTTTAGACATTTTGACAACTGCGCTATAGACATTTTACACAATTATACGCTTAATTGCAATACATACGGGGCTAAAAAATGTGTAAAATAAAGGATTTTTTTCATAATCGGGTAAAAAAGCACCTGTTTTTATCTATTTCCCACAATTTTTTTAATTCGCTTTTAGTGGATTTGATCTTTGGTCATTTTGTCCATAGAATTCCACATAGGGGGTTTGAGGCGCTTTTATCCGCGCGATTTTTATGGTATAATGAGCCGAGAAAGCGAAAAAGGGGCGCAAAAATGGAAGGCAGCATACTGAGAGCATAATATCAGAGAACATCGAAAAGGCTCAAAGAGAAAATATCCCGTCGGCGGTGTCGAAATTTCTCGATTCCGCGTCTCTCTCCGCGGCGGCCGCTCTCGCCCGCTCGACTGCGGGCAGGTTCATCTTCTGGGGCGGCTTCGAGGGAGCGGAGCGCGTTGTCATGCTCAGCGTCCCCGATTATATAGACAGCGACGACCCGAACGAGATTTTCACAGTCTATGCGGACGGCTGCCCGCTGAGCGCCGTGAGAATAGAGAAGGACAAATTTTCCGACATCGGCCACAGGGATTATCTCGGCGCGGTAATGGGTCTCGGTCTTACGCGCGAGAGCGTCGGAGACATCTGCGTTCAGCCCGACGGCTGCGACATCATAGCCCTGCCGAACGCCGCGAAATATATCGAAGAGAACCTGACCGGCGCGGGACGCGCGACACTGAAAGCGAATTTGATTCCGCTCGGCGAAGCCCGTGCGCCGCAGGTAAATATAAAGGAAACGAGCATCACCGTAGCATCGCCGCGACTCGACGCAGTAGCGGGCGAGATATTCTCGCTCTCGCGTTCGGCGGCGGCGCAGGTTATAGCCTCGGGCGCGGTGACGGTAAACGACGAGCAGGTGTTGAAAGCCGACCGCCGCCTCTCCCCAAAAGACAAAATCGTTCTGCGCGGCAAAGGCAGAGCGATTCTCGGCGAAGAGTTCACGCAGACAAAGAAGGGCAGAGTCAGGATAGGGGTCAAAAAATCTGTGTAATAATGCGGCAAGACACTTTTGATAATCGACTTCTACCTTCGTGTCTCACTATAATAAAAGCTTTCATACTTCTTGACTTATATAGCTTCTCCGGCACTGCGGGCTGATTTTGTTACAGCATATCCTCTATCCGGTACGGTCTGCCGGGAGTGACAACATATTTTCTTGTTGTAACCCCGTCTTTGAGCGTGAAAAACTTTGAAGATACGGAGCAGTTTTCGACTATGCCCTCCGTTATGCCGTCCGAATTGTCGTCATTCGAGAATGTTACACTATAGCTCCCGTCGCCCGGCTTCGTTCCGCTTCCGACACCCTTTGATTCGATGCATCCGTCGGAATCGGCTCTGATATAGACAAACCCGTTGCTGTAATTTCTTCCGTCGATTCCGCTGTAGTCATAGAACACATTCGGATTGACAAACACCGTGTAGCCCTCGTCGGTGACGGTAAGATCGAGTTCATTCAGCGAATATTTCAATCTCTTGCGCATTCCCCTGCTCTGCGTTTCGCAGTATTCGTCAAACGGCATATAGCCATGAACGCGGAGCTTCAGCTTTGCTTCGTCGTAGCTCATTCCGAGTTCTATCGAGTCGAACGCCGCTTCGCTCTGCTTGCATATTCCGTCGGAAGTCTCGAACTTATATCCGTTCATAACATATATATAGGAGTTGAAAAAGTTTTCCGCACCGCGGCATGTCAGCGCCACTGCTATTGCCGCGACGCACACGGCGCCGATTTTTATTGCCCTGCTCTTCTTACTTTTTTCTTTCGGCAGTCCGTCTTTTCTCAGGCGGATATAGAGTACAATCGCCGCAACTGCGAAGCCGACTCCGAAAGCCGCCGAGCCGAGCACCGCGAAAATATTGTAGTCATAAAATTCAATTGCCGGATATAATGATATCGGCATTATTTTTTCCAATATATAACAGCCGTCATAGAAGAGCGCGTCAACGAAGCCCGAATAAATAGAGGGCAGCCGCGGATCTGGAGTAATAAACGGCAAACCGAACACTGCGCCGGACAGTCCCATTGCAAGCACCGTTTTTTTGAAGCCCTTTCGGTATGCCGCCGACATAACGAGCGACACACCGAGCATCGCCGCGAACCCGACAAGCGCGCTGCACGCATCCGAAAATGACGTCCCGAAGAGAAACGATGCGAAAAGATAAAGCAGCGAGCCTATTCCGACAGTCAGCACAAACGCCAATATCGGCATCCATATTTTTTCGCCGTAGACTTTCTCGAAATCCTTTTTCACCATTGCGGTCACACCTCCGTCGTTGCCCATGTCGGCCAGCGCTTTTTCGACGCTCTCATCTTCGCTGTAGCCGATCTCGGTATAAAAATCGATGTGGTCGGATATATGATCCCGCAGCTCCTCGCGGATAAGTTTCTGCCGCCTTTTCGAGAGCTTTTCGGGAATCACAGAATCGAGGTAGCTTTCTATTCTTTTGTCCATTTTATCTACCTCAGACCGCCGAGGGCGCTAACCCGCTCCTTATAACTTTTTCGACGGCGGTCGAATATGAGTGCCAGTCCTCGGTCGATTTGTTGAGCATTTTCAGCCCTCTGTCGGTGATGTGATAGTATTTTCGCCGTTTGCCGCGCTCGCCGTCCTGCCAATAGGACTTCACGAGCCCCTCCTGCTCGAAGCCGTGGAGTATCGGGTAGAGCGTGCCCTCCTTGAACGAGAACACAAATTCGCTGCGCTGTTCGATCTCCTTGATGATCTGGTAGCCGTACATGTCCCCTGTTCCGAGGACGGACAGCACGAGCAGCGAGCTGCTGCCCTTCGACAGTTCTTTTTGGATATTCATATAAAGTCCTCCTTTTATCATAGAGTTTCTATACATCGGTATTCTATGTATATAGCATAGCATTATATTTCTGTTCTGTCAAGTAAAAATTTGTAAAAAAAATTTGTTGCTTGTTTTTATGTTATTGCAAGGTGTATAAAAGTGCGCCGTTTATCGGCTCGGGAAATTGGATTTGTCTATTTCGGGGAATTGGATTTGTCTATCAATTAAGCAATAGCAAAGTAAAGGCAATCGGCTCAGCTAAATTTTATAATCAGACTTTCAATAGCCGCGTCGCAGTGTTTGATAAGCCAACTAAGATGGGCGAGGGAACGGCTTGCGAAGCAAGACGCACGAGCCCGTATTGTTTGAGTGAAGCGAGTTTACGGGCGAATGTGCCGAGCTGCTGACTGAGAGTCGCGGGCTGTGTACTGCGGCGCGGCGTTGCGGGTGTCGAGCGGGAACGGCTCGTTTGCTTTTCTTTTGCAGGCGTTTTCTTTTTCAAATAAAAAGAAAATGCCGAAACGCAGGAAGTATAACATCCTTTGATTAGAGTGTGTAGCGAAGGTAGAAGCTAATTATCAATAAATTACAATTGCTATAACCCTGTATCGGCTGCGCCGATAGCGGACAGCCGCAAGAGCTGTCCCTACGAGGTACGCGGTCTAAAATTTGCACGGATTTTTGAAAGGCGAACGAAGTTCGCCCCTACGGTCTGCAAAACGAGCTTTTCCGAAGAGTTCATGCCGCTGTCGCGGCATCGGTGCGTCGAGGTCGCCGCACCCTA
>ULSQ01051386.1_pt1 | contig 10643 bp, 9 predicted proteins | sample 1956821 | NCBI WGS metagenome assembly ULSQ01 (sample SAMEA4835712, study PRJEB28245) | human gut metagenome | biome: gut microbiome; material: fecal sample | place: Denmark | collected 2008 | reverse complement strand
TCGCCTTCCCATACATGGGAACCGATGACATGCCTTGCGGAACCGTGACGGCATACGATATTCATGTATCAGTTTCTGATAAATTTGGTACGCATCGGCCAGGAAATCCTACACCCCGGAAACTGTTCGACTATTCCCTGGTATATAATGGCGAGGATGGCATCTTTGAGAAGTTTTACCGGCAGTATGATCTCCTGCTCAGAAATTCACTCCAGGAACTCAAGGTAAAACTGCTCCTCTCCCAGTCGCAGAAGCAGAACCTTCCTTCTTACGCAAAGGTTGTGATCAGAGGTGTGAGTTTCTTCTTCAACAAGCTGAAGTTTACCCTCGGAGGAAAGAGCGAACCAACGGAAAGCGAGCTCAGAACCATCGCTCTCACTACTCCTGTTAGCGAGGCGAAGAGTCTGGAAGCCGTAATGCCGGCGATGAACTGCAAATATGAGTGGCTCGGATTCGAAGAGACGGTAGAGGTATCTGAGGGTGATTACTGGAATTCCGGAGATAACCGGAACCGCACATTCAAGATTATCTATCCTCCTCTCCCTTCAGCTGAGTACGTTGGCCAGAAGTATGGCCTGCAGAAATCATACGTAAGCCAGAAAACCCGACACGCAACGATGTTCCGTCACAGTAAATGGGTGTATCATTGTACGACCGTCTGGTTGGAATGCATACCGATTTCGTAGGGTTTTGTCCTTTGTTATATACCTGTATTATCTTAACTTTGCAAATATGACCAAAGCTATTTTAAGATGATACAGGTTTTATTACATCCAGATGCTCTGAGCATGGTAGGCTCCATGAATACCTTCGAGATATACTGCAGCTCGAAGACAGATGTGGTTTTCGCCCTACGGTATCAAGGCTCAAGCACAAACATCGTTCAGCATACCTATACGCCGAACGATAAGAACCGAATTACGTTGTCCGTCAAGGATATCATCCTTCCTCTGCTCAGTTTCGAGGTGAAGGACAGTATTGAACCTTATATCCAGCCGAATATCATGAAAGCCTTTGTGGCAACGGTTTACGAGGTTGGCAGCGAAGGCAGCAAGAAGGAATTCACCTTCTCCGTGATACGTGCCGGAGTAGACCGTTTGGCAGATTCGGCAGCAAATTTTCTGAAAACCAACTTCCTCACCTGGCAACCGCAGACGAAGGGGGTAACCTATTACTCTCCGGAATTTCTCACTTACTATGCAGCTGAAGCTAGCGAGGTGAAGTGTAAGGCATATATACCGGCCGGACACGGCTACGAAGAGAAGGTATTGACGCTGGCAAGCCTGGAGGCAGGAAAGGTATATACTGTTCCGGTACAATACGCCATCATCGCCAAATTATTAGGCGATGATGGCATTCTGCCCCATGTTTACGAAATCTGGGTAGAGCAGGCTGGAGAGCGGGTTACCTACGTACAGCAATACTATGCCAGCGATATGAAGAGCGAGGAGGAAGAGTGGTTCCTCTTCGAAAATTCGTTGGGAGGTGTAGACTGTTTCCGCGCTTACGGCAACAGCGAAAATACTGCAGAACATACCCACAATGTGGCAGAAATAGAGGAAGACTCTGAGGAATATCGCGTAGATACCACCCGCAAGTTTAAGAAGAACACCGGGTTCCTGGACAAGAAGGAGCGCCTGTGGATGCTCGATTTCTTCCCGTCTCTGGGTAAGTATGTTTACCATGGCAATTCTCTTCGTAAGATAACCGTTACCGATAGTGACGTGAACTACGAGGCGAAGGAGCTGCCTTCGAACTACACCTTCACCTATAAATATTCAGATGCCCGTCCGTACCTGAATATTTCGCGCTCGGAAGTAGGAAGCTTCAAGCAGCTGGATATTCAGCTGCCGGATCTGGGAAATTTTACTATCGCCCCGCGACTTGTTGAATGCTCAAGGCTGACGCTCAGTAGCGGGGCTCTCTTCCCGGTTCAGAACCCATATTCAGAAGAGTGGGGAGTAACCACGCTGGCAGCTATCTTTACCCACTTTGTAGGGCAACTGTCCAGTTCTTATACTGGCGGAGGTGGCGTTGGTCATAGTCATAAGAATATCGATGTGCTGGACGCACTATCGGAATTCAACGGATACATTACCTATCTCGACAAGAAAATCAAGGCAGGATATGCCGATGAAACCGATGATTTTTCTGAAAATGGCAAGGCTAGCAGGAAGATTCTCCGCAAGGATATCGAAGATACGGCAAGCGCTCTGATCAAGTTTCTTTCAGGTGCACAGTTTGGTGGTTTTATTCCTGGAATACTTACAGGTTCGGGAGGATGTATCGATGAACATGGAAACGCTGAGTTCGAGAGTATTACGTCTCGCAGTTCCATTATCGCTAAGGAGCTTATCGTCAACCGCCAGACGGCAATGGAGAGTAACTTCGTTTTTACCGAGAGCGGTATGGTTGAGTCGGTGATGGGGACTCATGCGGCAACGGAGGGTGGTAATGTAACCTATGATTTGAAGTTGCAGAAGCGATGGGATAACGACTTTACGGCATTCAAGGAGAATGATGTTGTCTTGGCTTCCATCAATACCTTAGCCGAGAATGGAAAGTATTATGATATGTGGCTGCGAGTACTCTCGGTCAATACGGTAACGAACACCATCACAGTTGTATGTTATCCCGACAATGAATGTCCTAGCAAGAAGAACTATCCACCTTGCGAGTTGGCGAGGTTGATACGCTGGGGAAATGCGGTGGACGAAGACAGACAGAGCTGCTGGTATATATCATCGTCTGAAGGGTTGCTTGTATGGCTCGACCACGTTACAAAGCCTATCATTGACAAGACGAATTATTCTCTTGCGATGGGTAAGCTGCCAGATGCACTATCGTTCCTCTTTCAAGACTTCCCTACTGCCAATAAGCGTGATGGAGCGTTCTATGCTAAGTGGATGATGGCTTCATCATTCCAGCAGATAGACTATCAGGGCAACCCAATCTACACGACAAGAGACAGAGGTGTTTGGAGCTTGGCTGTTGCGCAAGGCGATAATCCTTACCGCAATGGTGACAGAACGATTGATACCGTCTATTACCTCGGGTGCAAGTGGAAGTGTTTAGAAGACAAGACAACAAAGCCGCCAACCTACTCATCTACCGCTTGGGCGTTCGTTGAAGGCAACCCTTATTTCACGCTCGAAATGCTATCATCGAAGCTGTGGAACTTCCGTCTCAACGACTTGATGGCAACGGATGCTGATGGCTCTTGGAAAGTATTCACTACTCTATCAGTAGTCGGAAGGCTCTACAATCAAGACGTGACCGATTCTATGGTCAATGTTGTATGGACTAGAGACAGCGGAAATCCAACGGCAGATAATAAATGGGCACTCTCTCACGCCAACTGCGGATTGTCGGTTGATTTGACCTATGAAGACCTTGGCGGTGCTGCATTCAAGATAGGTAGTGTGACATTCCGATGTGATGCCGAAATCAGGGATGGAGAGACGATGTATTCCGAAGATGTGAGTGTTAGTTTCTGATTAATGTTTAATTTTTAAAATAAATAGAATATGGCTAAAGAATTAGCGGTTAGTGTTGACAAGATGATGGAGATACAGCCTACGGCTTACTCTCAATCCTGCAACATAGAGATTGTTGGCAATATCATCAACAGACAGCAGTATGATGGTATTGAAGGCTCATTCTCGCCCGACTTCACCATTCGACCTTGCACGATGTTTCCTTCCTGCCATCTCATCGACCCCGATAACCCAGGAGAAACACCTGTCTTCAATAGTCAGTTGGATACATTCAAGTGGTCGGAGGTGACATCTAGCGGCATCGTGGTAGTAGCTACAAGTGAGAATGCAAGTGTGAAGGCTGGATATGAAGCTGTGAGGGAAGGTTCGGATAAGGGAACTCTCTATATCAAGCAGAACTCCGTTCTAGGCAAGCCACGAACAATGCGATTTGAAGGAAGCTGGACAGACCCAGTTTGCGGATATAAGTACACGTTCGTGGCTAACAAGGCTCTCTATCTTGAAGATTGTACCAATGCGAGAGCTGAGATTATGCTTGATAGTCCACCTACAGTGCTGTGGAATCCTATCAAGCACGCTGCATCTAAAACTCTTACCGCCAAGATTATGGTTGGAGCTAAGGATAAGACAGCAGACAGCAAGACGAGAATATGGTGGTATCGCATTCTTGACAACGGTACGAAGCAGCTTATATCATCTGTTGATGATGCCGAGAATTACGAGATTACGGCAATGACCAAGGGTGCAAACGGTCAGATTTCCTCTATCACTATTGATTGTGATATGATAGGCGAAGGTATCGGATATGAGTTGAGAGCGTGCTATATCTATAGCGGCAGTATTCCTTCCTCGCCCCGTGATGCTGATGCTCGGAAGGTTACGTACATCAATAGAACCATACCGCCGCTCACGGCTCAGTTCATCGGCGATGGCTTCGGACTCAATGAAGATGCGACATCAGTTGCCTGCCGAGCTATTGTCAGCGACAACAATGGAGTTATCGAACCATCCGTTTGGAAAAAAGTGCTGAGAGCAAAATGGCAGAAGATAACATACGGCAAGAACACAAATAATGGTGTTACTACAATGACGCAGAGTGCAGAGACGTTAGGTTATGGCGAGACATTCCAGTGCCCATTTGAAGCTAAGAAGAGCATTCGTCTGTCTATCGAAGACCGAGGTGCTTACGAGCTGATTGTTGACGAGAACGGAAATGCCCTTGTGGATGAGGGCGGAAAATACATCATATCAAGGGAGATTGACGAGAATAACGGATAGTGTTTAACTTTTAAAAAATCAAAATTATGAAATACTACGTTAAGGTAACTAAGCAGGTCGCAGAGACCATTATCAAAAGCGGAGTACCGCTGACAATGACAAGTGACGGAAACTGTCTGCTCTATCAGAGTGAGCTGAATGATGTGAAAGGTGTGAACCTCAACGAGAGGGCAGCCAATGTCGGCGGCTCACTTGTAGTAGAGAGCGATGCTCTTGCGGAAATCAAGGGAACTACTGATACTCCTGCCTCCTGCTATACCCCAGTTGAGTTCGGCGGCGATGGCGATACCCAAGATAATGGCAATATCAGTTCGGGTGGCGGCGGCAATCCGTCTTCCGAGAATACAGGTAACGAAAATACAGATACTAAAGAAGAAAGTGAGGTAAACAATGAGTAAAGCTACAGTTACAGGACAGATTACCGTTACAAGTAATGGTACTACCTTGCACACTATTCTGCAATGTACTACAGGAGACGTGTATCAGAATTATGACGGCAACCCTGCGTCACCTTCCAACGTTGTTCCTAACTTCGAGGCGAGCGGTGCAACGAAGCCAAAGCTGGTTATGCAGGCATATTCTGCGGAACAGGGTGCGGGCAATTCGTTTGACCTCACTAGAGGCACCCCAACGTGGATTGTCGCAGGTGTTGCGCTGACTTTCAATGCCTCGCACGTTTCAACGAATTCATTTGGCGGTGCGGCAGGTCATTTCACGGAGGGGTCTGATGCCAGCGGCAATCCGACCCTTACGGTCAATAAGAACCTTGTCAATATCAATGGTGGCGATTCATTCACTATTATCTGTAAGGTTGATATATCCATATCAAACACAAATGTGAAACTTCAAGCTATGTACCCAGTATATATAGCCGAAGGTGTGATTGATTCCAAGCGTGTGAACATCATCGCAACGTCAGACAAGAATCTCTTCACGATTACGGAGAAGGGTGGAACCTGTACTGTCAAGGCGCAGGTTACGGATGGCAATATGACTACATCTACTGGATATACATTCAAGTGGTATCTGCCAGATGCTAGCGGTGGATGGGTACTCAGGCAGGATAGCACCTCCGCTACATTTACCATCAACGAGACGGACGTGGATTCGTCCATCATCGTAAAGTGCGAAGCATGGAAGGCTGGTGGTTTCTATGCTTCCGACACACAGACTATCAATGACGTATCAGACGAGTACATTCTTTATCCGAACCCTACGGACGGCAACAACAACCCTGTAGCTGAGAACTTCATTCAAAACTCAGGCGGCAAAATTGTCTATAAGCCATATATGCGCAAGAGAGGTTCAACCGAAAATGAGACTGGAGTAACATTTTCTATGTCGCTTTATTCCAACGCAGGTGTGCCTATCAATTCAGCAATCACCGAATCGGGAAATACGTTTACGATTACCGAAGCTGGTATCAGAGCCTATAAGGGTGCGGTGTATTCGATAACAGGGACTATATAGTACAGCTTATGACAAAGGTTTTAGCAGAAGTAACTGGCTCAATCTCCTTCTCTCAGAAAGGAGACAAAGGGCAAAAAGGTGCTCTTATGCGTGAACATGACGGTTTTGAATCGGGCAGCTATAAGTATCTTTCGGGTTCAGGAGAAGAAGCATACGTTGATGTTGTGCGTGTTAAAGGCAAGTGGTATCAATGTACTAAAACGTATGACAACGCAACTTCTTCGCCTAGTTTGACCGATGGGCATTGGACAGAGATGAGCAATTATAAGTCGATAGCAACTCATCTTCTTCTTGCCGAGAACGCTACCATCAATATGCTCGGAAGCAATCAGATTAATCTGTTCAATCCGTCAGGTGGCGCAATGTTTGGCTCGTTTAGGGTTGTTAGTGATGATAATGATTACGCTCTGTGGCTTGGCGCACCGAATGGGGCTGATGCTCCATTCAGCGTAACGAAAGATGGTTCGTTATATGCGTCTAATGGCATATTCGCAGGAGAACTAAAGAGTGTGACAGGTTCTTTTCACAGATTGACTGCTGTTAGTTCTGATGGAAAGAAAAGCGCTGGTTCAATATATTTTGATGGCTCTGGCCGTATCACATTTGATGCAGATATTTATAATCAAGGATATAATTCTGCGGCGAAAAGGGGTTGGCGTTTCTATGCTAGTAATGTATGGTGTCGATCAGCCTTTGGGCATCGACAGAGTACATTGGCAGTGATAAATGGTGGTAGTATGCGCGTTTATCCAGACGGATATGATAGTGGATATACAGTTATGGCTCTTGAACATACTACGTATGACAATAAAACCGTATACAAAATTCCATTGTATAGTCCTAATGAAGATTTGTCCGGATGTCCTATTGATATAGTAGTATTCAGTCCTCTTAGAGCAATTGCTACATACTATTACGAGTTTGTACCTGGAGGAACAGGTAAGCGTTGGATGGCAATAAATGCCAATGACCGTAATAATGATATATATTTCTGCGATGTCGGTGGATGGCATCAACTTCATGGTGGACAAACAATAAATCTTGTATATATACACCCAGAATTACTTAATCCTAGTCAGAAGGATAAGACCTATTTCGGTCGTGGAATCTTCTGGAGCGGAGAAAAAGATTTGGATTGGATAAATAGATAATCATAAAAGCAAAAATTAATATGAAAGTTAAGTTAGAACATCTCGAAGTATTTATGACACTCGACAAGAACCGGTGTCAGGTAGTTAACGCACGCAAGCAGATTGCAAACATCATCTACTCGCAGGGAGCAGGATTGGGGCTGGCAGGACAGGCTCTTGCAGTAAAAATGTGGAACGGAAACGATGATACTGAGTACACCGATGACGAAGTGAAAATCATCAAGGAACTCGTTGAACGCACTACCGCTCCCTGCTTCATTGACGCAGTGAATGCCGCTATCAGCAATTCGGCATCGGCAGAAGCGATAGATAAGTAACAATATTCTTTAAATACATAATATTATGGCAATAAATACAAGAAAAATCAGCGATTGGCTGTCTGCTAACGGCCAGGCCGTTACTAACGCAAGTCTTAACACTATGAAGCCTTATCTCGAAAAGAATATGGCTCAGTTGTATGATGGCGTCTTCATCATGTATCATCGTGCAAATGATGGATATCCGCTCATGGTTGCTCCAGCACAGTGGCCAAGCTTGGAAGCTGGCGGAGAAATAGCGGATGGCGTAGTAATATTTGAAGGTGGCCGTCATCTGGTTGTCGCTCCAACACAGGCAGATGCGCTACCATGGTCGAGCGCAGAGGTACAGGCAGAACTTCCTAACTACGGCAACGACGACACTTTTACTGCTCAGGTTACCGGGAATAACCGACTCGCTGCCATGCTGGATTTTAATGGCCGGCAGCATACGGATGCCGCCATCAAAGCATCGTCCAATTCGCACGTAACGAATACTGCTGCCTATGCTCCAGGCTATTGTAGACTGTATAGTCGAGCGAACAGTAATGGCAAAGGTCTGACCGCCGGATACTGGTGGCTGCCATCGGTGGGGGAATTACTGATGATGTATGCTAATAAAGCAAAGATCAACTATGCGCTGTCACTCATTAAGGGAGCTCAGCAGCTAGATACAGGCTGGTACTGGTCATCTACCGAGGGCAGTCCTGCGGGCGCGTGGGGTCTGGTCTTTGGCGACGGCAGCCTCGGCAACTGGCTCAATGAGGTTAAGGATAAGACTCATGTTCGCCCGGTGTCAGCATTTTTACGATAGTTAGTTGTTAATAGTTAATCGTCCTCGACCTTAAAGTCGAGGACATCTCCAGTAGAGTATTTAAAACAAGGAAATATGGCAGCGACAAGGTTGGCAAGTAAAACGAGAATATATCTAGATGTAAAGCAGATGCTTGATATAACTATAGGTGTGGTTAAGAATTTTCCAAAGTCACAACGTCCGATTTTTGGAGACAGACTATGTAATATGCTTATTGATAGTCTGAATCATATCGCCAAAGCGTATATGCTCAGCGATCTGAGTGTTCGCATCGAACATCTCGCTCAACTTCAAACCGATCTCGAAGTTATATCGACCTTGATAGATATTGCTGGAGAACAAAGGTGGATAATGGGTACAAACAGACTCGCGAGCCTCCTTCGTTTGCGAGAGGACGTCGGAAAACAATGCACAGCATGGAAAGGATCACTCCTTAGAGCGCAGGCTGCTGAGATGAGTTCCAGACAGTAGACTACAGCTTGAGTGATTTAAGCCAGGGTCGGCGAGATACGTCAAGCCGAGAGAGCAACCTTTCTTAATTAAATGGGCCGCATCCTATCATATATAGTTAAGAACAAGAAATTTGCGGCGTCAACCGAGAACAGTCCTGCGAACGCGTGGAATCTGAACTTTGGCGACGGCAACCTCAACAACTGGAACAATAAGGTTAAGGATAAGAATCATGTTCGCCCGGTGTCAGCATTAAATTAAGAAGATATAAGCAGACAGATATTAAAATGATAGATTTTAGCATTCTCTTAGAAGCATATTTCGACTGCCGCCGTCATAAGCGGAAAACAGTCGGCGCTACGGAATTTGAAATGAACTATATGAGTAACCTCGTTCAGTTGCTCGACGAAATCAATTCACGTCAATATAAGATCGGCAAATCTATCTGCTTTGTTGTTAGATACCCTCGCTACCGCGAAGTGTTCGCTGGTCAGTTTCGTGATCGCATTATCCACCACTATATCGCACTGAGACTCGAACCCCTGTTTGAGTCTCAGTTTTCTGACCGTACATACAACTGCCGGAAAGGCAAGGGCCAGCTGGCTGGTATCAGGCAGCTTCAGGAGGATATTATGGAAGTGAGCGAGAATTATACAGAAGATGCCTACGTGATGGGGATCGATCTGAAGGGATTCTTTATGAGCATCTATAAGCCGCTTCTTGCTAAGATGGTAGATGATTTCGTCGTAAGGAATTACCATGGGGATGACAAGGAAGATCTCCGTTGGCTATGCAATATGGTGGTTATGCACCATCCCGAGAAGGATTGCGAGAAGAAGAGCGCCGATTATCTCTGGGAGTTTCTGCCTAAAGAGAAGTCTCTGTTCACGAATGGAGAAGACAGAGGCGTAGCTATCGGCAACCTCTTTGCTCAGCTCTTTGCTAACTTCCTGTTATCGAAACTCGATTGGAAGATAGATTATTACTGCAAGCACCATGTAAGATACGTAGATGATATGGTTCTGGTGGCGAGACGGAAAGAGACGCTCCTTCGCCTGATGCCGATGATAAGGGAGACGCTTGCATCTTTAGGCCTGCGGCTGAATGAGAAGAAATTTTATTTCCAGCATTACTCTAAAGGTGTCAGGTTTGTGGGAGCTATCATTAAGCGAGACAGAATATACTCGGTTAACAATACCATTAACAACTTCAGGAAGTCTGTACGTAAGCTTAATGATGCTGCCAGAAATGGAGATATTGAAGCCATCAACCATGCCATTCAGTCGGTTAATTCATACCTGGGAATCTTCGGTCATTACAACGAATACGGAATGAAGAGGCAAATCATAAAGGAGGAGTTAGACGAGGAAGCATGGAAATTTTTTGTAATTAAAGGCCATTATAGGTCTATACAACTCAAGAAAAGATATAATATTGATATGAAATATAAGAATATGGCAAACGAAATATTGAATCATAAAACAGAAGAGAGAAAAGATATTCCAACGGAAAATGAAATTTCAAAAATGCTCGACGAAGGTTATGAACTTGAGATGTACATCATCGATGGGCGCATACATGTAGAGTGCTATCCGCGTGATTCGTAGGAAAGTAGGATTGTAGGAGAAAAATCTCCTACAATCATTATAGTATGCTCGGCACGAGCATTGTCTAACGGGTGCAAGTC
>ULSQ01031724.1_pt1 | contig 10665 bp, 9 predicted proteins | sample 1956821 | NCBI WGS metagenome assembly ULSQ01 (sample SAMEA4835712, study PRJEB28245) | human gut metagenome | biome: gut microbiome; material: fecal sample | place: Denmark | collected 2008 | reverse complement strand
CAGCCACACCACCGCCAAGGCCAAATGCGGCCCGCCCGGGCATACCACAGGCTGCCCATGGCAACGGCCCGAGGCCCATAGCAACGTGCCCCGTCACTTGTTGCGTGGCTTGCTCCACGTGTCGTCCATCTTCAGCGCCTGCAGCGCGAGCGCATCGGGGGCTATGCCCAGGAACTTTAGCGTGGCCTTCTCGCCGCCGCCAAGGGGCATGGGCGTGTAGTAATCAATCTTCTCCCTGGCCAGGCGAACGCTCTTCCAAGGGTCGTCGGGACTGCCCGTGGAGAGCTGCACCCTCACCTCCGGCTTGTCTTTCTCTACCGGAAGGAAGATATACCGCTTCGGACTCGTTATCTCAACAATGGTAGTGTCGCCGCTCGTGCGCACGAAGATGGCTTGCGGCGAAAGCTCGGCAATGACCGTGTCGCCGCTGTGGTGCACATTGTAGTCCTGCGCTGCGGCAGCCTGTGCGGCCACCACCGTGACAGCAAAGGCTATTGCTCTTGTAATGAAAGTCTTGTTCATAGGTCTGTTGATTATTGGTTTGTTGGTATCGTCGTCTGTCTGCGGGCCGTTTCCGGCGCCCGTCACTCACATAGACTGCTTTGCCTTGAAGGCCAGGGCGTACATGCGCATCTGCTTGATCATGGCCAGCAGGCCGTTGCTGCGCGTTGGGCTGAGGTGCTCCCTGAGCCCTATCTTCTCTATGAAATATAGGTCGGCATCGATTATCTCGTCGGGTGTGTGGCCGCTGAGCACCCTTATCAGCAGCGCGATGATGCCCTTTACGATGAGCGCGTCGCTCTCGGCGCTGAAGTCAATCACGCCGTCGTGATAGTCGGCCTGCAGCCATACGCGGCTCTGGCAGCCGTCGATGAGGTTGCTTTCCACCTTGTATCGCTCGTCGAGCGGCTGCTGCTCGTTGCCCAGGTCTATCAGCAGCTGGTACTTGTCCATCCAGTCGGTGAAGTCGGAAAACTCCTCTATCACCTCGTCTTGTGCTTCGTTGATTGTCATATCTGTTTGTTTTTAATTGCAATTGTCGTCGTCCGCCCTGCCCCGGGCGCCCCCAGCCTTCAGCCACGGCCCCACGGCAGCATGGCTCCGGCGGTCAGCCGGCAGCGCTGTCGATGCGGAAGAGCTTGTCGCTGGGGCGCACCTTGGCCGGCACCCGTATGGCCACGCGTGTGCCCTGGCGCGCTGTCTGCACGGCCTGCACGTCGTCGTGAATCTCGTCGGGGGTCACATAGATGACTCCCGTGGTAGGCCCGGTGATGAGCAACTTGTCGCCCACGCTGAACTCGGCGGCGTCGACGCTGAACTCAGCCACCCCTATCTTGGCGAAATACTTTACCCCCTGGCCCACGTAAACCTTGCGCTCGGTGGCGTTGGAGCCGTAGTTGGTGTTCCACTCGCCGAGGGTCTGGCCCTGGTAGTAGCCGTCCCAGAAGCCGCGGTTGAACACAGTGGCGAGCCTGCGGTCCCATTCGTCCTTGCGCTCTTCGGTGAACGTGCCGTCGAGCACGGCTGCAATGGCCTCCTTGTAGCATCTCACCACGTTGTATACATACTCAGGCCCTCGTGCGCGGCCCTCTATCTTGAACACCCTGACGCCGCTTTCCATCATGCGGTCGATGAAGCGCACGGTCTTCAAGTCCTTGGGGCTCATGATGTATTTGTTGTCTATCTCGAGCTGGTTGCCCGTCTCCGTGTCGGTAACGGTGTACGAGCGGCGGCATATCTGCACGCATTCGCCGCGGTTGGCCGAGCGCCCCGCGGTGTCGAGACTCATGTAGCACTTGCCGCTGATGGCCATGCACAGCGCCCCGTGGCAGAACATCTCGATGCGCACGGGCTGCCCCGACGGCCCGCAGATGGGCCCTTCGGCTATGCGCCTGTGTATCTCGGCCACCTGCTCGAGCCTCAGTTCGCGGGCCAGCACCACCACGTCGGCATATCGGGCGTAGAAGCGCAGGGCCTCGGTGTTGCTGATGTTGAGCTGTGTGGAGAGGTGAACCTCCATGCCCACACGGCGGCAATACTCCATCACGGCCACGTCGCTGGCTATGACGGCGCTTATGCCGGCCCCGAGGGCGGCGTCGACGGTCTGGCGCATGGCGTCCATGTCTTCGTCGTAAATGATGGTGTTGACCGTCAGGTATGTCTTTATCCCGTGAGCGGAGCACTCGGAGGCTATGTCGCGCAGGTCGTCGGCAGTGAACGCGCTGGCCGAGTGGGCCCTCATGTTGAGCCTCCCTATGCCGAAGTAAACAGAGTCGGCGCCGGCCTGTATGGCTGCGGCCAGGCTCTCGCGCGACCCCACCGGGGCCATTATCTCAAAGTCTCTCAGTGTCTCTTCCATTCTATTCATTTCCGGTTGTGCGGTTTGCATGTTATGAAAATGCCCACCGTTAAGGACGATGGGCCTGCATATTGTCGTTCACAACGGAACAATCCGTATTGCGACTTGCTTTTTATCCGATTGCAAATATAATTAAATTAATCCGAACGGCCATCGCTCCGGCCCATTTTTTTTGCCTTCCGGCGCAAAAAACAAACCGCGTTGCAGGCACTTGCCCGGGCCCCTGCATCTTGCGCTACGGAGCGCCCGGCACACCTACCCGGGGCGCATGGCAATGCCGTCGGGGCCGTTTGGCGATGCAATACGGCCCAAACGGCAACGCAAAACGTGCCGTTTGGCAATCCCAAACGGCACGTTTCACAACCCACTGGGCCACAGGCTGTTACCCGGTCAGGCCCGCGATGGCTTGGTGGCGCGTATGAAGTAGGCTATGAGCAGCACGTAAGCCACCAGGGCGCACACCTGCGACAGCGGGTTGGCCCACCATACCGAGTAGTCGAAGCTGACGCCGCAGAAGCGCAGCAACGCGCTTACCACGCCCATGAGCGCGCCTCCGGCTATGAAGCCCGAGGCCAGCAGGTTGCCCTTCTCGCCGCGCTCGGCATTGGCCTTTGCATCCTTTGTGCGCGAGGTGACATACCAGTTGACGGCCCCTCCGACCAGCAGCGGTATGTTGAGCTCCATCGGTATGAACATGCCGAGGGCGAAAGCCAGTGCCGGAACGTTGCAAAGCGTGAGCACGATGGCTATCAGCGCGCCTATGCCATAGAGCACCCAGGGAGCCCCCACGCCGCTCATGAGCGGGTCGATCACGGCGGCCATGGCGTTGGCCTGGGGCGCGGCGAGCTGCCCGCTGGCAAACCCGTAGGTCTCGTTGAGCAGCATCATCACGCCGCCCACGGTGGCGGCAGACACCAGCGTGCCCAGGAACTTCCACGTTTCCTGCTTCTTTGGCGTGGTGCCGAGCCAGTAGCCTATCTTCAGGTCGGTGATGAACGAGCCCGACATCGACAGGGCCGTGCACACCACTCCGCCCATTATCAGCGCGGCGAGCATGCCGCCGGTGCCCTTGAGCCCCACGCCCACCATGACCACCGAGGCAAGGATGAGCGTCATGAGCGTCATGCCCGACACGGGGTTGGAGCCCACAATGGCTATGGCGTTGGCCGCCACAGTGGTGAAGAGGAAGGCAATGAGGGCCACAAGCACTATGCCGACGAGGGCAAAGAGCAGATTGCCATCCATCACGCCGAACCAGAAGAAGAGGAATATGGCCACTATGGTCACTATCGAGCCTATGGCTATGATCTTGAACGACAGGTCGCGCTGCGTGCGCAGCTGCTCCTTGCCGGCCGGCGTGCCTCCCTTCATCTCGCGCGCGGCCAGGCTCACGGCGCCCTTTATTATGCCCCACGACTTGATGATGCCTATTATGCCGGCCATGGCTATGCCGCCGATGCCTATGCTCTTGCCGTATGACGAGAATATCTGCTCGGGGCTCATGTCGCCCACGGCCGTGGCTATCGACGGGTCCCACTGGTTGAGCACGCTGTCGCCGAACAACAGCGCCATGCCGGGCACGATGATCCACCACACCGAGAGCGAGCCGAGGCAGATGATGAGGGCGTATTTCAGGCCAACTATGTAGCCCAGGCCGAGCACGGCGGCTCCGGTGTTTACCTTGAACACGAGCTTTGCCTTGTCGGCCAGCATCTCGCCGGCACCGATGACGCGCGTGGTGAAGTTCTCGTTCCACAGGCCGAAGGTGGCCACCACGAAGTCGTAGAGACCTCCCACGAGCCCCGCCAGCAGCAGGGGCTTGGCCTGGTTGCCGCCACGGGCGCCGCTGACGAGCACCTGTGTGGTGGCCGTGGCCTCGGGGAACGGGTATTTCCCGTGCATGTCGCTCACGAAATACTTGCGGAACGGTATGAGGAACAGTATGCCGATGATGCCTCCGAGCAGCGAGGCCATGAATATCTTGATGAACGACGCGCTCAGCTCGGGATACTTGGCCTGCAGGATGTAGATGGCCGGCAGGGTGAAGATGGCCCCTGCGACGACAGCCCCCGAGCAGGCTCCGATGCTCTGTATGATGACGTTCTCGCCCAGGGCCTTGCTCCGCTTGGCCGCAGTGGACACGCCCACGGCAATGATTGCTATGGGGATGGCGGCCTCGAACACCTGCCCTACCTTCAGTCCGAGGTATGCGGCAGCGGCAGAGAAGAGCATGGCCATGAGCACTCCCCACGTCACCGACCAGCCGTTGACCTCGGGATAGCTTTCCCGCGGGTTCATCACAGGCTCATACTTCTCGCCTTCTTTCAGCTCCCGGAAAGCGTTCTCGGGCAGCTGCAGTCTTTCGTTTTCGTGATTTTCCATTAGTCGTATGTTTTGTTGTTGTCGTTAATGAGAAGCCCCTCCCCACCCCTCCCCCGTGGGGAGGGAGCTGCCGCGCCGCCACTCTTTGCAGGCAAACACATATATTGATGCCGCCGGGACGCCCGCTTAGGCAACTTTCCGTGAGAGAAGGACACCGCCGGGCCATCCGTTCCGACAGCCCGCCATGCAGAGGCCAAGACGCCTACCCCACGCTTTCGGGAGCCTCACCCACAGGGGGAGGTATGGAGGGGGCCCCGCCCAAATACTCCGCATATATCCTTGCGGCCGATATTATCTGCTTCACGCAAGGGCGCGTGCGGTAGTATTCGGCCGTGCGCTCAGAGGCTTCATAGTCGAGCGGCGCCCCCTTCTTGAGCCTGAGCAGCTCGGAGCAGACGATGGAACCGTGCTCGCGGCTGAACTCGGCAGCCAGTTGCTGCACCACCTTGTAGCAGGCCGACTTGCCCTGGCGGTCGCCCGGCGTGGCCGAGCCGCAGTCCATGCCGGCCAGCACGGCCATGCCGCAAACGGCGCCGCACGTGAGCCTCATGCGCCCAATGCCTGCGCCGAGGCCCGCACTGAGCCGCAACGCCTGCTCGGGGGTGTAACCATATATGTCGGCAAAGGCCGCAACGACAGCCTGCGAGCAGTTGAACCCCTGCATAAACAGCTCTTCGGCGCGGCGCATACGCTCTTTCTTGTCAATATGCATCGTAGTTGGTTTTAGGTTGGGGGGCCTGTTTGCAACGCTGCGGGGCTACAGCCTCAGCGCTACATTGAGCCATCACAGCCGCCTGTGCTACCATGATGCGGCCCTGCTGCGGGCATTGCAGCTTATCTTATGCAAAGACAATGCAAGCGAGGGCAATGCAAGTTTACTTGCTGATTGCCGAGTGCAGCTTATCTTATGCAAAGATAAGGCAAAATGACTTTAACTCAAAATAAATGCAAAGTTTTTTTAACGGCAGTGGCAAACAAAGGCCACGGCTGCGGCAGGAGCAAGCAACGGGAACGGCGGGAACGGCAAAAAAAGATGACAAACACCTCTCTGAGAATGGCGAAACGGCAACCGAGGGGTCGGCAGACGGCAAATGCGCCAATCTCGGGCGGCAAACGCCAACACGCTGTACCACAACACCTTGGCATCAGAAAAGGGCAATACAGCAAGGCAAAAAACCAAGACAAACGGTAGAACAGATGGATTAAAGTGGTGAAAACGCCACAAAACAATGTGCCGGACGGCTCATATCGCAATGCAATACGTGCCGTCCGGCAGGGCAAAACAGGCCGTTCGGCCTTGCCGTCGGGGCCGTTTGGGACGGCGGCAGGGCCACGGCGGCGCAAAGAAGCGGCCGCAGCAGCCCGGCAAAACCCAGTTGGCGGGGCGGCAAAGCGAAAAAAACAGGCACTTTTTGTTTACAAGTCCACAGCCCCGCCGTGTGCTCACGGCCCGGCCGGATGCAGCCCGCCGACAGCGGGAGGCATCATTCTCCGCCGAGCACCTCCTTGATGTTGTACAGCGGGCGGCGCTTCACCTCCTTGTAAATCTTGCCGATGTAAGCCCCCACCACGCCCACTGAGAGCAGCACCACGCCGCCCACGAACCACACGCTGAGTATGAGCGACGACCATCCGGGCACGGCCGTGCCGGCCATGATGGCGTGAACCACATATACGGCAATGCCAAGGCTCACCAGTATGAAGGCCAGCCCGAGCCACAGTATGCAGTAGATGGGCTTGACGGAAAACGACGTTATGCCGTCGAGAGCCAGCGAAAGCATCTTGGCCAGCGTATACTTGGAGTGGCCGGCGCGACGCTCGCTGATGACGTCGGGCACGGTGGTGGAGTCAAGACCGATAAGGGGTATGAGGCCGCGCAGGTAAAGGTTGGTCTCCTTGTAGCCCGAGAGCATCTGCAGGGCGCGGCGGCTCATCAGGCGGAAGTCGGCGTGGTTGTAAACGCTCTCAACGCCCATGCGCGCCTGTAGCTTGTAGAAGGCCACGGCCGAGAGCCGTTTGAGCAGCGGGTCGGCCGTGCGCTGCACCTTCACCCCGTAGACAATGTCGTATCCCCGGGCAAACTCGTCGACCATCTTCGGTATGGCCTTCAGGTCGTCCTGCAGGTCGGCGTCGATGGTTATCACCGCGTCGGCCCAGTCTTTTGCCGTCATCATGCCGGCCATGATGGCCGCCTGGTGGCCCACGTTGCGCGCCAGGTTGAGCCCGCGCACACGCTTGTCGGCCGCGTGCAGGGCCGCAATGATGTCCCAGGTGGCGTCGCGGCTGCCGTCGTTTACAAAGAGCATGAAGCTGTCGGGGCTTATCCGGCCGTCGGCCTCCATCTGCCCGAAGAGCCCGGCGAGCCGGCGGGCCGACTCGCGCAGCACCTCCTCCTCGTTGTAACAAGGCAATACAATGGCTAACTTTATCATATACCGAGTCGTTTATTGTTGTGTTTCAGACAGCTTTATGTCCACAAACTCATTGAAAGTGATGAAGTGGTGGCCCCTGTCCTTGAGCATCTTGATGAGCCTGTCGAGCCGGGCCACCATGGCGGCCCCGCTGTTGTTGCGTATGATGAAGGGCATGCGGAACTCCGGGTGCTCCCTGAGCTCGTAGAACTCCCACGGGTGGAAGTAGGTGACGAAGTAGCCGTCGTGGCGCAGCACGCGGCGCACAAGGGCATGGTATAGCCCCTCGGGCAGGTTGTGCAGGGCGAGCCAGAACAGCGGGAAGCGCACCCACGGCGTCACCGACGCGGGTATCTGCATCACGCTTCCGCGCATGAACCACGTGCGCGGGGCCGACAGGTGCATGTATCGGCCGGGAATGAAGGCCGGGTTGAGCGACGAGTTGTAGCGGTAGCCCATGCGTTCTATCTCACCGTCGCTCACGGGGAACATCCTCGGCTGGCGGTAGCCGCTGACGGGGCGGCCCGTGACGCGCTCCACAATCTGCTTCGAGCGCTCCACGTCGGTGGCCTGGGGGCGCCAGTGGTCAACCCCGTGGCAGGCCACCTCGTGCCCCTCGGCCATGATGCGGCGCATCACCTCGGGGGCTCGCTCGGCAAAGTTGCCTGTGCAGAAGAACGTGGCCCTGACCCTGTTCATGGCCAGGCAGTCGAGAATGCGGTTGGTGCCGGCCACCGACACGTCCATCCCGCGTTCCAGAGAGAAGTCGACGCCGTGCTCGCGCGGCACGTCAAACTCCTCGGTATCAAAACTTAGTAGTATCATATTGCTACGAACATTATTCCTTTAACGATATAGTGACAGTCAGAACTCGTCTTCGCCACGGCGCAGGCGGCGCATCACCTCGGTGTAGTCGCGCCCGGTGTCGAAGTGCACATCGCCGTGCACGGTGGGCTCCCGGCGCGGTGTCATGTAGTCGCCGTAAAGCGCCGTGAGCACCTCGTGGTAGCCGGCAGGCGCCGGAACCATCGTGTCTTCAAACCGGAGCATCACGGTCTCGTCGTACCAATGGGCCATGATGGCCCCCCGGGTCTCCATCTTGTCGAGGCAACATCCCCAGTTGTATATCCTGGGATGCGTGGCCAGGTCGAACTGCCTGTAGCTCTGCTCATACCAGTCGAAGCACTTCTCGAACGACTTGAGCCTGTAGAAGCACTTTCGTATGAACGGCCCCACCTGGCGTACGGGGCGGTATTCGGTAAACACGCGCAGCTTCTTCATGCGCCGCTGCGCCTCGGCCACGGCGGCCAGGCGCTCCTCGCGTGTGGCCGGCACGCCGTCGAAGACGAAGATGTCGATGAAAATGCCCTGGTGGTAAGCCGCGTGCGAGTTGACGTCGGTGCGCAATATGGCCGCCGTGCCGTCCATCCTAAGCTGCGCATGGCCCCTGGCGTAACCCTTGTCGGTGTGGGCGCACTGCAGGAAATAGGGCCGCCTGAACTCGCCAGCCAGCGCCACGAGGCGGTCGTAGTCGGGGCGCATCATTATCATGTCGATGTCGTCGTCCCAAGGTATGTAGCCTTTCTCGCGCACAGCGCCCAGCAGGCTGCCGCCGTCAATCCACACCTTGAGGCCGTGGCGGGCGCACACCTCGAGCAGCTTGCGCATGAGCTGCATCTGCACCTCCCACACTTTCTTCATCCCAACAGTAACCACGTAACCTCCGCGTGACTCTTCATGAAAATCCATAGGGCAAATTCTTTATCTCAGACTTGTTGCTTAAACTGAATGCAAAGATACGCCTTTTTTCCCATTATCTATTTATCGGAGGCAAAAAATGCCACCGGCCGCCGCTTGGGTATGCACATATTTTAGTATATTTGCAAGTGAAATATATCACTACACAACACAACTTATCTGATGAATAATATGGAAAAATACGATTACCTCGTGGTGGGCGCAGGGCTCTTCGGGGCTGTTTTCGCTTACAGGGCACGCATGGCAGGCAGGCGTTGCATCATCATCGACAAGCGCCCGCACACCGGCGGCAACCTGTACTGCGAGCAAGTGGAGGGCATCAACGTGCATAAGTACGGCGCGCACATATTCCACACGTCCGACAAAGGGGTGTGGCAGTTTGTCAACTCCATCGTGGAGTTCAACCGATACACCAACTCTCCCGTGGCCAACTACAAGGGAAAGCTCTACAACCTGCCGTTCAACATGAACACGTTCAACCGCATGTGGGGCGTAAACACGCCGGCCGAGGCCGCCGCCATGATTGAAAGCCAGCGCAGCGAGGCCCTCGAGGCCATGCGCCGGGCAGGCATCAGCGAGCCGCGCAACGTCGAGGAGCAGGCCCTGGCGCTCGTGGGGCGCGACATATACGAGCGGCTTGTCAAGGGGTACACGGAGAAACAGTGGGGCCGGAAGTGCACCGAGCTGCCGGCGTTCATCATAAAGCGGCTGCCCGTGAGGATGGTTTTCGACAACAATTACTTCAACGACAAGTACCAGGGCATACCCATCGGGGGCTACAACAGGCTCATCGACGGGCTGATAGGCCCCACGCCGGTGCTCACCTCGACCGACTTCTTTGCCGACAGGGCCCGATGGGAGGCAGCGGCGGAGCGGATTGTGTTCACGGGAAAGATAGACGAGTACTACGGCTACCGCTTCGGCAGGCTGGAATACCGCACGGTGAGCTTTGAGCAAGAGGTGGTTGACACGCCCAACTACCAAGGCAACGCGGTGGTGAACTACACGGAGCGCAGCGTGCCCTACACCAGGGTGATAGAGCACAAGCACTTCGAGATGTTCGGCGACGAGGTGTACCGCTGCCCCAAGACGGTAATCTCGCGGGAGTACTCCACCGAATGGAACGACGGGATGGAGCCATACTACCCCATCAACGACGAGCGCAACAACGCCCTCTACCGCCGATACAAGGCGCTGGCCGACGCAGAGCAGCGCGTGATATTCGGCGGACGGCTGGCCGAATACAGGTATTACGACATGGCGCCGATAGTGGAGCGCGTGCTGAAGATGGATGTATGAGGCTGCATTGACCGGGGAACAGGGCTGCAACATGCCCTTCCACCGGCTGCCGGATGGCTTACGGTGCTCGCCATCACAGGCCATTGCGGCGGCCACTGCGGCGGAGCGACGCAACCGGCATCAAGCCACCGATGCATCAAATTATATTACACATGCTACAGAAGGGGCCGTTTCATGCTGCCATACAGGCCGGATGGCAGCATGAAACGGGCCATTCGGGCCTGCGATACGGCCGGTTTTACAAGGCAAAACGGCCCAAACGCGCAAAGCATTGACACACAGCGAGATAGCAATGCCGTGAGGAGTGCGCTTCAAAAGTAAATATTCTCCACAATATTTTCACAACAGCAAGCAGCCAAAGCCATTGTCCTCTAACTCCCCCTACCTCCTTATAACTCCCTATAACTCCAAATCTCAAAAACAAAAACCATCGTCTTAACTCCTTGACTACATAAC
>ULSQ01032038.1_pt1 | contig 10704 bp, 8 predicted proteins | sample 1956821 | NCBI WGS metagenome assembly ULSQ01 (sample SAMEA4835712, study PRJEB28245) | human gut metagenome | biome: gut microbiome; material: fecal sample | place: Denmark | collected 2008 | reverse complement strand
CCCGTCCAGCCGCAGCGCCGCCCCGAACCAGCACGGAAAAACGTGCCGCCGGGCAACTGCGGGGATAATGTCTGCATCGGTCAAGGTTCCCGCGTCCAGCATTTTTTCCATCAGCTGCTCATCGCACAGCGCCAGTGCTTCGTTGCGGGCGGCAGGCTCTGCGCCAAAATCCACAAAACCCTCGCCAAGGCGGTGATTCAGCTGGCTGAGTAACTGTTCCCGGGTCATGCCGGGCAGGTCCATCTTGTTCACGAACACAACGGTGGGCACATGGTAGCGCCGCAGCAGCCGCCACAGCGTTTCGGTATGGCTTTGCACGCCGTCCGTTCCGCTGACCACCAGCACGGCGTAGTCCAGCACCTGCAAGGTGCGCTCGGTCTCGGTGGAAAAATCCACATGGCCGGGGGTGTCCAGCAGGGTGATGGCGGTATTGCCCGCCGTAAGCAGCGCCTGCTTGGAAAAGATGGTGATGCCGCGCGCTTTTTCCAAGCTGTCGGTGTCCAGAAAGGCATCTCCGTGATCCACCCGCCCCAGCTTACGGATAGCACCGGCGCGGTAGAGCATGGCCTCGGAGAGGGTGGTCTTGCCGGAGTCCACATGGGCCAGAATGCCCAGTACGATCTGTTTTTGCGTTGTTTCCATGCACTGCTCCTATAACTATTATTTCCTGTTTATTGTAACACGCTTTGCCGGGAAAAGAAAGTTTTCGGGCGCAAATCCCGCAGGCAAAAAACAGCACCGGACAGAAAATGGTCTGCCCGGTGCGATTTTCTTAAAAAAGATCCAGCATATTGTCCAGATAGATTGCCTCCCGCACCTGCAGCTGGTATTCCGGCTTTGTCATGTAATAAAGCAGAAATTCCAGCACCAATGCGCTGCCAAGTCCTCTGCCCTCTATCTTGAACTGGGAAAAGCCTGCGGGCAGATACCGCTGCCGGATGTCATCTGCCCCGATAAACCCGGGGCTGCGCATCGCCTTGGAAAAGCGGTAGCCCTCGGCGGCATCCGGGGCGGTGCAGCGGTGGTCCGGGCAGTCCTCGCCCAGATTCTGACGGCTGACCGTCTCGTAGCAGCGCTTGCGCTCTGTGCAGCCAAACCAGCAGCACTCATTGCACAAAAACTCAACCTTCGCCTTTTGCTCCGGCGGCAGGGTGCGCAGCTGCTCCAGTGCCGGGTTCAGCCGGAAATCCGGCACCACATACCGGAACTGCGGCTTTGCCAATTCCTGCCGCAACTGTGCAAACTCGGTAAGCACTTTTGTGGTGGAGGACACCAGATACAGCTCCGGCCAACGCTGTTGCAGATAGTCCGCCAGCAGGTCGGAGTGGACGATGACGCCGTTCTGCGCCCCGCCGCCTTTGGCAAACTGCTCACACAGGGCGTTGCACTGCGGGTCGGCAAGGTGCTGGGCCCGCAGCAGGGAGTTACTGAAGGTCAGCCGCCCGGAGATGCCGTATTCCCGCAGCAGCGTCAGCACCTCGCGCGCCGTTGCCCCGCCGCTGGAAATGCGTCCCCCGCCCCAGATGCAGCCTGCCGGTGCACCGTAAATAGAGCCGATGGCGCACCAGTCGTAAAAATATTCCCGGTGCTCCCGGTACAGCGGCAAAAACCGGCGGTACAGCTCGTAAAACTCGAACAGGCCGGGCAGATGATAATAGGCAGCTGCGGGCTTTTCCATAGAGGTTCCTTTCCTGCAAAAAGGGAGCTGCTGCGTAAAAATGCCGTGCAGCGGCTCCCCTGTTTTTATCGTATTTGCTTTTGTTACACGGTAGCGCCGACCTGAGGGGCGCCGCCTGCGAGCTGCTCTGCCGTAAGCGGCTGGGCTTCTGCGGGGGCGTTCAGGCGCTCCTTTGCCACCGCCAGCATCAGCTTGATGCGGTTTTCCTGATTGACCCGGGTGGCGCTGGGGTCGTAGTCGATGGGGGTGATGTTGGCGCTGGGGTACAGCGCACGAATCTTGTTCACCATGCCCTTGCCCACGATATGGTTGGGCAGGCAGCCAAAGGGCTGCGCACACACGATGTTGCCGTAGCCGCCCTGCACCAGCTCGATCATCTCGGCGGTCAGCAGCCAGCCCTCGCCCATTTTTGCGCCCAGCGAGATAACGCCCTTGGGCTTTTCCACCAGCTCCTTGAAGGGGCCCGGCGCATAGAACCCGGCGTCCGTCTCTGCCTTGAGCATGACACGCTCCACACTGTCCAGCCAGTTGAGGAACTGGTCGGTGCCCACCTTTACAGCCAGCTTGCCGCCGTAAAGCACATGATCCTCGCCCATGTTGAAAGCGCAGTACTGCACAAAGCCCATCAGACCGGGGAAGTTCACCTCGCAGTCTTGACTTTCCAAAAACTTTTGCAGGTCGTTGTTGCCCAGCGGGCTGTATTTGACGTAGATCTCGCCCACAACACCCACCTTGACCTTGGGTACCCGGGTGACCGGGATGGCGGCAAAGTCTTTCGCGATGAGCGGGAAGGTGTGCTTCATTTCCCGGGAAGTAAAGCCCTTGCCTGCCAGCAGTGCACGGCCAAGACGGGCGATCCAGCGATCCACCATGCGGTCAGCAGCGCCCTTTTCGTTCTCGTAGGGAGCCACCTGATTGCGCAGCGCACACAGCATATCACCGTAGAAGATGCAGGCGATGCACTTGCGTGCCAGCGGGAGGGTCATCTGGAAGCCGCTGTCCTTTTCCAGACCGGAAAAGTTCAGGCTTGCCACCGGGATCTGCGGGTAACCGGCCTTGACCAGCGCCTTACGCAGCAGATGGATGTAATTGGAGGCGCGACAGCCGCCACCGGTCTGGGTGATCAGCAAGGCAGTGTGCTCCAGATCATACTTGCCGCTGTTCAGCGCGTCCAGAAACTGGCCGATGACCAGCAGCGCCGGGTAGCAGGTATCGTTATGGACATACTTCAGCCCCAGCTGCGCCACAGCGCTGCCGCAGTTGCCCAGCAGCTCACACTTATAGCCCTCGCAGCGCAGTGCGTACTCCATGAGCCGGAACTGGGTCACGGCCATGTTGGGGATAAGGATGGTGTGGGTCTTTTTCATCTCCGGGGTAAATTTAGGATAATGATATTCCATAGGTTCCTCCTATGTTGCTCTAAACAAGATAGTCCCCGCAAAGGCTTCCCCCGCCGGGGGAAGCCTTTCAGCCTATCTCAAGGTTTCTTTTACTCTGCCTTTTCTGCGGCGGCCTCGTCCCGCTCGTCCAGAGCGGCAAACAGGCTGCGCAGACGGATGTTCACGGCACCAAGGTTCGTGATCTCGTCGATCTTCAGCTGGGTATACAGCTTGTTGCCCCGCTGCAAAATCTCGCGGGTCTCGTCGGTGGTAATGGCATCGACGCCGCAGCCGAAGGACACCAGCTGCACCAGATCCATATCCTTCTGGGTGGTGCAGTACTTGGCAGCAGCGTACAGGCGGCTGTGGTAGGTCCACTGGTTCAGCACGCTGGGGGGGAACTTCTGCACCCGGTTGGAGATGCTGTCCTCGGTGACCACCGCAGCTCCGTGGCGGGTGATCAGGTGGTCGATGCCGTGGTTGACCTCCGGGTCTACATGATAGGGACGGCCTGCCAGCACGATGATGCGCTTGCCCTGACGGCGCGCCTCGTCGATGATCTCGCTGCCCTTTACCCGGATCTTTGCCATGTGTGCCTCATACTCCGCGTAGGCAGCGTCGGCTGCGGCCTGCACCTCTTTTTCAGAGATGCCGTCAAAGTACTTGGGCAGCACCTCCTTTGCCATCTTGTGCACAAAGTCCTTGGGGCGGTGGATGCCCACATAATCATAGATGAACTTTTTGCCTTCCAGCTCCGGGCAGTTGCCTGCCAGAACCTCCGGGTAGTAGGCCACCACCGGGCAGTTATAATGGTTGTCGCCCAGTCCCTCGTCCACATTGTAGGTCAGGCAGGGATAGAAGATAGCGTCCAGCTGCATCTGGCTCAAAGCCTTGATGTGGCCGTGGCTCAGCTTTGCCGGGAAGCAGGCGGTATCGCTGGGGATGGTAGCCTGTCCGGCCAGATACAGCCCACGGGTGGACACCGGACTGGTGTGCACCGCAAAGCCAAGGCTCGTCCAGAAGGCGTACCAGAAGGGCAGCAGCTCGTAGAAGCCCAGACACAGCGGGATGCCGATGGAACCGCGCTTGCCGGGCACAGGCTTATAGCTGGCCAGCAGCTGCTGCTTGTAGGCGTACAGGTTCAGGCTGTTGTCCTCACTTTTGCCGGTAACGGGCTTATCGCAGCGGTTGCCGGAGATAAACTTGCGGCCATCGGCAAAGGTGTTGACGGTCAGCTGGCAATGGTTGCCGCAGCCGCCGCACTTGACGCTGACCACCTGCTGTGCAAACTTTTCCAGCTCCTGCTCATCCATCATGGCAGAGGTGGTCTGGTTGTTTTTATGGCTCTGACGCAGGCCGTACAAAGCAGCGCCGTAAGCACCCATCAGACCGGCAATGTCCGGCCGGATGACCTCCACGCCCATCTCCTTTTCAAAGGCGCGGAGCACGGCTTCATTATAAAAGGTACCGCCCTGCACCACGATCTTGCGGCCCAGCTCTTCCGGGCTGGAGGCGCGGATCACCTTGTACAGCGCGTTCTTGACCACGCTGATGGACAGGCCTGCGGAGATATTCTCGATGCTGGCACCGTCCTTCTGTGCCTGTTTGACCGAGCTGTTCATGAACACAGTGCAGCGGCTGCCCAAGTCCACCGGGCGGTCTGCGAACAGACCCAGTGCGGCAAACTCCTTGACGTCGTAGCCCAATGCCTGTGCAAAGGTCTGCAAAAAGCTGCCGCAGCCGGAGGAACAGGCCTCGTTCAGGAAGATGTTGCTGATGGCGCCATCCTCGATCTTGAAGCACTTCATGTCCTGCCCGCCGATATCAATGATGAAATCCACGTCCGGCATAAAGTATTTGGCAGCGGTGAAATGTGCCACCGTTTCCACCAGACCGTAATCGCAGCGGAAAGCGTTTTTCACTAATTCCTCACCGTAGCCGGTGGTGGTGACGCTTGCCACCTGCAGCCCCGGGTGCTCTTTGTAAATCTTGAGCAGCTGCTCCCGGATGAGGGGCAGCGGGTTGCCAAGGTTGGGCTGATAGTTGGTGTACAAGATCTGGCTCTTTTCGTCCACCACCACCAGTTTGACGGTGGTAGAGCCGGAGTCGATGCCGATATGCACCGGCCCGCAGTGGACACTAAAAGCCACGCGGGGCACACTATGGGACATGTGCCGTGCGTGGAAAGCCTCGTACTCCTCCTTGCTGGCGAACAGCGGCGGTTCGCTGGCATAGGTAGCAGTGGCGGCGTACTTGTCCAGCGCAGCGGCTACCTCGGTGAGCACAAACTCCTTGTCGGCATACAACGCAGCGCCCAGCGCTACATACAGCAGGCTGTTCTCCGGGCAGATGCCGGTCACATTCAGCGCTTCATCAAAGCTTTTGCGCAGTACGGTGCTGAAAGTGAGCGGCCCTCCCAGATAAAGGATATTGCCCTTGATGGGGCGCCCCTGTGCCAGACCGGCGATGGTCTGGTTGACCACAGCCTTATAGATGCTGGCGGCGATATCCTCGGTGCGGGCACCCTGATTGATCAAAGGCTGCACATCGCTTTTGGCAAACACGCCGCAGCGGGAGGCGATGGTATAGGTACGCTGCGCCTGCTCTGCAGCCTTGTTCATTTCATCGGCGCTCATCTTCAGCAGGGTAGCCATCTGATCGATGAAAGCACCGGTGCCGCCGGCACAGCTGCCGTTCATGCGCACCTCGGTGCCGTTGGTCAAAAACAGGATCTTGGCATCCTCGCCGCCCAGCTCGATGACGCAGTCGGTCTTGGGCATAAAGCGCTTGACCGCCACGCGGGTGGAGAACACCTCCTGCACAAAGGGCACACCGCAGCTATCTGCCAAGCCCATACCGGCAGAGCCGGAGATGCTGAGCAGCGCCTTGCTGCCATGCAGCTGCTCGGCATCAATGCGCCGCAGCAACTCCTGCGCCTTTTCCAGAATATGACTATAATGTCGTTCGTATGTAGAATACAGCAGTTCATCATGCTCGCCCAGCACCACACACTTGATGGTGGTACTGCCGATGTCAAGACCTACTCTCACCTTGTTTTCCCTCCTAAGGACAAATAACCGGAGCATAACGCCCCGGCTGCCATGGCAAACAGCCGTTTGCGGCAAAGACCCGCGACGGCAGCTTTCTCTTTTCAGCAGCCCGCATTGCGCAGCTACGCTGTTTTTAAGCAGCATTCGCTATAAAAAATGCAGCAAATGCGTTTTTGCATACACTATTATTATAATCCAATCGCGGGCGGCATTCAATCCATGTTGTCTATTTTACACGAAAAAAATAGTATTTTTTGCTCAAAAGGCTGAACTTTTTGTGAACAAGTGTCTTTTTTCCCCGCAAAAAAGCCGCCGCACAGAGTTTGTGCGGCGGCCTTGTACCGACGGGATATTGAAATAATTTCTGCATGCGCTTTGGCCATTTCGGGCGGGCACCCTCTCTACGACTCCACGCGTAAAAATGCCTTTGGAGCGTTCCGTTTTCCTTACCGGTTCACGAAGTTCAGCACCAGAACCAGCAGCAGCATGTGCACGGGGTAAAAGGCGTAGCAGGCATACTGGAAAGGCTTGCTGTGATAGCCCTGCCGCCCGCGGTACAGCCAGATGGGCACCAGTGCCAGCAGCGCCAGCCCCTGCTGGCAAAGCTCAAAGTCCATGCCGAAGAGCTGAATGGGGTACATAAGCCCGCCCAACAGCTCCACGTTGACCCAGTACAGCGCAGCCAGCTGCCCCAGCAGACACCACCACTTGCGTCCATGGAAGAAGTAGAAGATGAACACAGTCAGCACCCCTGCGCCGTAGTAGTCCACCATGCCCAGCGTGCCCAGCACCGCGCCCGCCACCACCACAAGGGCGGATACCAGCAGGTACAGTCCTGTTTTTTGCTTTTTGCGCACCGTTTCCATCAGATGGATGCCCAGAATGCCTAAAAGCAGCGTCCAGATGACGTTCTGGTGCACCGGGTAGAACCATGTACCGCCGTACATCAGGTCGAAGGGCACTTCCGAAAGCAGGGCAAACAGCAGCAGCCGCAGGGTGTATTTTTTCAGGTCGTGGGTGTGAAAATAGCCCTCCACCGCCATAAAGGCAAAGATGGGAAAGGCCACACGTCCCGCACAGGTCAGCCATTCCTGTGCCGGCAGCAACGTCGCCCACAGGTGATCCATCAGCATCAGCGCCATAGCAAGGATATGAAGAGCCGCTGCGCTCAGGTCAAAGCGGGTCGCGGCAGCGGGTTTGATCGCTTTTGTTGACATACTCGTACCTCGTCTTTGTTGAAATTTCGTTGTTCTGTCTGGAATACGAACGAGCCCCGCAAAGAATTGCAGCCCCGGCCAGATTTTTCCACCGCCGGGGCTGCAGGAATGCGTTATTTTTTCTGCTGCGAATACCCCAGACACCAACAGGCGGAGCCAAGGCAGAGCCATACCACCGCCGTAGAGTGATTCTCGCCGGTAACAAAATTCAGCGCCGCAACAAGAAAAAACAACAGTCCACTGAGATAAAACAGGTTGCATTTTTTCATAGTACGTCCCTCCGGTTTTGGTTTTTTCACCGGCTATTTTGGATACGGCAAGCGCAGGGGCGGCTGCCATTTTACTCCGCGTGCAAAGGGGCGCAGAGCGCCCGCCCGGCACGCAGAAAGTGTGTGCCCGCAGCAGTCTGCGGAGCAAATTCATGAAGGGTGGCTTGCCTGCCTGCCCATGGAGACGTAAGCACAAAAGCAGGAATGCGGGAAGGATCAAGGGACGGTTTCGGCGAAAAAGCGTCTGGCGGTGGCGGAAAAGCCGAACGCAAGATTTTTTCATAATAGCTGGCTCGTAAGGTGAGCCGTACCAAAACTTCCTTGCGGAAATGTGCAGCGTTATAGTTCATCTGCACCTGAACCGGCAGCCGCGCGCCCGGCGCTTGCCGCACCCAAAATAGCCGGTGGAACGTTTATTTAGTTTTTGGCGTTTTCCAGATAGGTCTCAAAGGCTTCGGCAAAGCTGGCATTTACATCAAAGGGGACAGTGTAGTCCACCTTGGAGGTCACAAGGCAGAGGTCCAGCCGGTTGGAGGTCTCGTCTGCCTGCCGGTTCAGCTTGCTCAGCGCGGCATGGATGACCTTGCGGTCGTAGTTGATGGTGGTCACCCGCTTCACATCGCAGCAGTAGGAGATCTGGTTGCCCTCGGCGTTGAAGCGGTAGCCGGTGCCCCCGCCGGAGAGCAGCTGCTCGGAGCTGCGCAGGTCGTTCATCCGCTTGAAGGTGCGGGCGATGCTCTGGCGCGCGGCGTTCAGACTGACCTCGCTGTCCATATCCATGTCCAGTGCATCCTTTGCCTTGCGGATGGCGGCAAACAGGCGGCTTTTCTCCTCCAGCAGATAGAGCATGAACCGGGCAATGTCGGTGATCTGCTCCGCATATTCGGTCTGTGCTACGTCCATAACGGTCTCGTCCTCAGCCTCGGGCATCACCTTATGGCGCAGATAGGTGTTGGCTACCTTGGTCACGTTGGCGTCGCAATCCAGAATGCCCTGTGCCTCGTCCAGCAGAGCCTGGAGCTTGTTCTGGTAGCGGAATGCTTCCTTCAGGTTCATAGTCGTTCCCTCCATCTTGTTTTTTCTGCTTTCAGCTTACCACAGACTATCCGCCCGCGCAAGCTTTCCGGTAAAACAGGCAAAGCGCCCGCCCCGGCATGACCGGGACGGGCGCTTTGCGTTTGCTATGACACTTATGGGATTAAGAGAATATCAGTGGTCAGCCGGCCACGCGCTCGGTGCGGCCTGCCTCCAGCATATAGCGCAGGAAGCCGGTCACGTCGGCAGGGTCGGTCACGGTGAGGTCAAAGCCCTTCTTGGGGGCAGTGTCCATCATCCGCAGCATGGAGCATGCGGTAGCGTCCTTTTTCAGGTCGCAGGTCTTGCCGTTGTCCAGATGCAGCAGCACGCTGCCGTGGCTGGCAGAAAGCTGACGCATGAAACGTTCCTTATCAAAATACTCGATCCGAAGCATAGGAATACCTCCTTGATGAAATGGTTTATGTTACACTTGCCGTCCAGTCCTCTTTGGACAGGCGGCGGGAGAATAGCGGTTTTGCCCGGCAGTGGAAACGCTTGCACAGCTTGCGTCCCGGCCGCCTTGGTGCTATACTGAGCTTGGAAGCTCTGATAGGATAATACCACAAAACAATCGCAAATAATAGAACAGAACCGCATAGTATATGCAACAAAATCGGCATTGATAAAAAACATTCAAAGTATTGCGGAAAGGAATTGGTGAATATGGCATATCAGACAAGCTGTGCATCCTATACCAGTGGCCGGGTGGGGCTGTCCAGCGCTACTGCCGTGGTGGCCGATGCCGCCGGGCGGGAGCAGACCCAGCACGGCAGCCCGCTGTTCCCCATCGCCTGCTATGCCGAGGATCTTTCCTGTTTTTCGGTGGCGTGGCACTGGCACGAGGAATTTGAGTTCATTCTGGCGGCGCTGGGGCCCATTCATGTGGACGTGAACAAGACCCGACTGACCTTGCAGACCGGGCAGGGCGTGTTCATCAACTCCGGTGCGCTGCACGCGGTAGAGCCTGCCGAAGGCAGCGCGCTGCTGCACTCCGGCGTGTTTCAGCCCCGACTGGTCGGCGGCATGGACACCGTATTCTGGCAAAAGCTCATCCGTCCCCTTTTGCAGCCGGGCACGCCGCCCTTCTTTTTGCTGGATGAGGCCGTGCCATGGCAGCGGCAGGTGCTGCTCTGCCTGCGGGAGGCGTGGAAGGGCGTGGCAGACGAGCCTTTCGACTACGAGAACCGGGTGCGCTACCACCTTACCGCCGCGCTGCGGCTGCTCATTACCCAATGCGTCAGCGGCAAGGTGAAGGTATCGGAGCAGGAGCAGATTGCCTCGGAGCGGATGAAGCAGATGCTGCGCTATGTAGAGGAGCACTACGCCGAGGAGCTGACCGTGGAAAAGCTGGCCGGGTGCGTTGCCCTGAGCGAAAGCGCCTGTCTGCGCAGCTTCCGGCAGTTTCTGAGCATCACGCCCATCCAGTACGTCAAGCAGTTCCGGGTGGAAAAAGCCGCCGAGCTGCTGCGCTCCACCCGGCTCAAGACCGGCGAGGTGGGGTTGGAATGCGGTTTTTCCGACGCCAGCTACTTTATCAAGACTTTCCGGGAGATCAAGCACTGCACCCCCCGGGAGTACCGTATCCGCTTCTGCTAAGCGAAAAGTAAAAAATGCCGAGCAGAACCGCAGAACTCCCCCAGTCACGGCTGCGCCGTGCCAGCCCCCTCTAAGATGGGGCCTTTGGCATAGCGATAAAGTTTCCTACTAAAGCGCAAAGTTTCCAAATGCGCCAGAGGCTCCCTCTCCGAGGGAGCTGGCAAAGCCGTTAGGCTTTGGCTGAGGGAGTTCATTTCACTACTCCCCATGAAAAATCAATGCCGGGCAGCCTGCAAGCTACCCGGCATTGATTTATAAAAATTTTCCCTGCCAGCGCTCCGGCGGGATGACCGGCTCGGTGACAAAGGCTTCGGGGTTCGGGGCAAGAACGTGGCGGGTGACCCGGAAAAGCCCCTCGGCGTCGCACAAAATGCAGCTTGCATCACCAAATTTCGTGTTCCGGGCTGCACCACAGTCCAGATACGCCTGTTCCAGCTT
>ULSQ01059976.1_pt1 | contig 10783 bp, 8 predicted proteins | sample 1956821 | NCBI WGS metagenome assembly ULSQ01 (sample SAMEA4835712, study PRJEB28245) | human gut metagenome | biome: gut microbiome; material: fecal sample | place: Denmark | collected 2008 | reverse complement strand
CTATGGCAGCTTCGTCGTGCTCTCCCTCATTTTTCAGCGCTGCAATGCGGGAAACGAGCTTTTTGTACGCCGTAGCGGTGTTGTCAAGGCTCTCAAACGAGAACGTCAGCGGCTTTCTGTAATGGGACTGTAAGCAGAACATGCGGTATACAAGCGGCGCGTAGCCCTTTTCCTCAAGCAGCGAAACCGTGAGAAAATCGCCCTTTGATTTGCTCATCTTGCCGCGCGCGTCCAAAAGGTGCAGCACATGGAACCAGTATTTGCACCATGGGTGGCCGAGATACGCTTCGCTCTGTGCAATCTCGTTTGTGTGGTGCGGGAACGCGTTATCGATGCCGCCGCAGTGAATGTCGAGATATTCGCCGAGGTACTTGATGCTGATGCCGCTGCACTCGATGTGCCAGCCCGGGTAGCCCACGCCCCACGGGGAATCCCACTTGAGCTCCTGGTCGTCAAACTTCGACTTTGTAAACCACAGCACGAAGTCGCTCTTGGAGCGCTTGTTTTCGTCCTCTTCCACGCTGTCGCGCACGCCTACGGCGAGGCTCTCTTCCTCCATGTTGCCGAAAACATAATAGTTTTCGAGCTTGGAGGTATCAAAATAGACGTTGCCGCCCGCGATATACGCATATCCCTTTTCAAGGAGCACCTCTACCATGTGGATGAACGTATCGATGCAGCTCGTCGCCGGAACGACGATCTCCGGGCGCTTGATGCCAAGCTTTTCGCAGTCACTGAAAAATGCGTCGGTATAGAACTGCGCAATCTGCATGACGGTCTTGTGCTCGCGGCGCGCGCCCTTGAGCATCTTGTCTTCGCCGGTGTCGGCATCGCTGGAAAGGTGGCCGACGTCCGTGATGTTCATGGCGCGGGTCACGTCATAGCCGAGGTAGCGCAAAGCTTTTTCCAGCATATCCTCCATGATGTACGAGCGCAGGTTGCCGATGTGTGCATAGTGGTACACGGTTGGGCCGCAGGTGTACATTTTGACTTTGCCGGCTTCGTGCGGAATAAATTCTTCTTTTTTCTGTGTTCTTGTGTTATAGAGCTGCATACAGGTGCTTCCTTTCTGCTTATTCTTCCTTATTCTTCTCCGCTTTCTGTGCGGTCAGCTTGCTTTTTTCTCTGCAGCAGCTGTTCAGCTCGCCGTGCAGGCGCTCAATTTCAAGCCGCATGCGGCACATTTCCTGCGCCACCGGGTCGGCCACGTGGATCTGATCCAGCGTGCTGTTGTCCATCACACGCTTGCCGCCCACGCGCACGATGCGCGCCGGTACACCGACCGCCGTTGCGTTATCGGGCACGGCATCCAGCACCACGGCACCCGCCGCCACACGGGCGTTATCACCCACGCGGAACGGCCCCAGCACCTTTGCGCCCGCACCGACGAGCACGTCATTTCCAAGCGTCGGGTGACGCTTGCCCTGGTCTTTGCCCGTGCCGCCGAGCGTCACACCCTGATACAGCGTGCAGTTGTCACCGATAACGGTGGTTTCGCCGATGACGACACCCATACCGTGGTCGATGAACAAATTTTTGCCGATCGTTGCGCCCGGGTGAATCTCTATACCCGTTTTGCGGCGCGCGCGCTGCGAGATATAGCGCGCGATAAATTTCATATTATGACGGAAAAACCAGTTTGCCTTGCGGTAAGACCGCACCGCCTTGAAGCCGGAATACAGAAAATAAACCTCCGCACGGCTGCGGGCGGCAGGGTCGCGTGCCATCACGGCGTCAAGCTCCGCCTTTAACTTAGAAAACATGACGTAAACCTCTCCTTAAAAACAAAAGCCCCGAGCGCACAACATAGGCGCTCGGGGGCGAAATGTATCAAAACATTCATGATACAATAAATCCGCGGTTCCACTCCGGTTTATCACTCAAACGGCGTAACGTGCCGTACCCGTATGCGGCTCACTTTCGCTCACCGCATCCGCTCGCGAATGCACTTCGCCCGGCTCTTTTCTGCGGCGGCTTTCAGCCCATGACCTCCGCTCTCTATCGACTGCCCCCGGGGTACTCGTTCGGTCTCAGCGTTTGCTTTATGACAGTATTTTAACACAGCCCCTTTAAAAACGCAAGCCCAAAGATCACCTCTCCGCGCCATTTTATGCGGCTTTTTTCTTTTGGTTCTTTCTATTTGCCTATTTTAAATGAATTAAATTTAAAATTATTTATTTTGTATATTGACATGTATTACTCATCTGTGATAATGTATATTTAACAAAAAAACAATCGGATGTGATAAATATGTGGTTCTTATGATTTAATTCATCTTACTGAATTCAATATTTAAATACAGGGGAGGAACACCATGTCTAAGCTTATCCAGAAGCGCAAGCTTTGTATTTCAATGTTATCGATACTTTTAGTCTTGCTTTTTCAAATTCAAAACTTTACGGTTTCTGCTCATGAGATTTTCTATGATGGCTCAACTGGTATAGCCTTAAAATGGTACAATGTAACAAATCGCGTAGCGTATATAAATATCAATGGTGATAAATTAGACAGTAACTATTCTTCTCACTATTCTACTATACGTTATGCTTGGTCTAACGCTTCTGCGCGAGTTTCCATCACCCAGTCGAATTTTTCATCTTCTAATGTTGATTTAGGAACAGCAACCAGTTCCGCATGGTCTGAAATCGTTGGTGAATGGAATGTTAATTCAGTTCTTGCTATTTGCCAATCTACTTCCACCGATGGAATTTTACTTGACACCCTTGCCCATGCAAAAAGTTCTTCGCGAAAAATTAAATACGCAAGTATTCTTTTTAATCCAAGCGTTTTAGTATACGATAGCACCACCCACAGAAGATTTACTATGGTTCATGAAATTGGTCATGCACTTGGATTAGGTCACCCTAATACTAATTATAATGTTACCAGTGCCGCATCTGTTATGCGACAAGGCACTAGAGAGACCTACTACACTCCACAAAATCATGATATAACTGATCTAAACAATAAGTATTGAAAGGGGAATTAACAGTTATGACGTTGTCGACGATTGTTAAAAGCAAAACTTATAAAATAATTCTAATTGTAATTTCACTTTTCTTATTGCTTTCTACATGTGTTATTCTCGTCTTATCTAACACTAAAGCCGAGCAACTTTCGCCAGAACAAATCTCAATTTTACGAAGCCAATACCCCGTTTGCGGAACTGAAACGCCGTACATGTTATCTATGACTAAGCTAACCTTAGAAGATTGCACTAATATAGCGGATACATTCCTTTATGGTGAAATCGAAGGCGATATACAGTATTATTCTAAGAACATTTCAACTGGTGATATTGAGCTTGATCAAAAACGCGCAGAAAATGGTATTTCAAATACCTATGATTTTTACGAGTACACCCTCGTGATCTTGTCCGATACTTCGGAAAAATACGAGCCGGGCGACCGTGTGACGATCGCCGCGAATGTTTTATTCAAAGATTATAACCCGCAGTTTCAAGACGGTATGCGCATCGTGACGCCGATCCGCGCAGATCAAAACAATACTTCCCGCACATATTTTGGCACAGAGGGCACATATTACGTCACGCCGGACGGCTACGCAATCTCCGCCTTTGAAGAAGATGCCGCAAGCTATGCTGCCGCGCCAAGTGGTCTACGCGTAGAAACTCTTTTGGAAAAGCTGAAAGAGATGCAGAAATAAACACACAAAAACAGGGTACGCACTTTTTTACAGTGCATACCCTGTTTATTTTAGCTGTGATTTAAAAATTAGAGCTGCTCGTCGATGATCTTTGCCTTTTCAAGCGCACGCTTCTGGAGCAGTGCGTCGATCTTGGCGTGCGGGTCAAGCAGGGAGCTGATGGAAGCGTCGTGGTTCAAAGCGGAGATGAAGTAAGCGATGTACTTCGAAACGTCGACTTCATGGAACCACGGGCGGTTCTTCAGTTCCGGGTTAAGGTACGTCAGGTTGCTGCCGAAGATGCCGTCGATGAGACCCTCTTCATACGCTTTATCGAACTTTGCGAGGCCGTTCGTGAAGATGGCATACGTGCCGTAAGCGAAGAAGCGGCGTGCCTTGCGGGCCTTGACGTTCTCTGCGATGTCGAGCACGGACTCGCCGGAGGAGATGATGTCATCGGCAACGAACACGTCCTTGCCCTCGACCGGGGTACCGAGATACTCATGTGCGACGATCGGGTTGCGGCCGTCTACAATGCGGGAATAATCGCGGCGCTTGTAGAACATGCCCATGTCCACACCGAGCACGGAAGCATAGTACATGTTGCGGTTCAACGCACCTTCGTCCGGGCTGACGATCATGAAGTCTTTCTTATCGGTGGAAAGATCCGGGAAGTCCTTGAAGAGCTTCTTTAAAACCTGATAAGTCGGCATCAGGTTATCGAAGCCCATAACCGGCACAGCGTTCTGCACGCGCGGGTCATGTGCGTCGAAAGTCAAAACGTTGGAAACGCCCATCTGCTGAAGCTCCTGCAGCATGTATGCGCAGTCCAAAGACTCGCGGTAGCTGCGGCGGTGCTGACGGCCGCCGTAAAGCAGCGGCATCACAACGTTAACGCGGTGTGCCTTACCACTTGCTGCCTGAATGAGACGCTTCAAATCCTGATAATGGTCATCCGGGGACATGTGGTTCTGGTTGCCGAAGTAGTTGTAGGTCAGGCTGTAATTGCCTACGTCTACAACAAAGAACAGGTCATAGCCGCGCACGGTCGACTTGATAAGACCCTTGCTGTCGCCGGAAGAGAAACGCGGGCAGCTGTTTTCGATGATGAACGTGTCCACATCCATACCGGCACGCTTTGCCCAACGCACCAGATGGGCCTCAACCTTTTCGGAAAGCTCACGCGCACCGGCAAGCGGTACGATGCCAAGCGGTGCTACGCGATTCTCTGCACTGAAAAACGTCTGTGATTCCATTGCCATTTGATTACTCCTTCAAACTGCATATTCCGTTATTTGCCTGTCCGTTTTACACGAACAATGTCGGCTCTTGTCTATTTCAATATAGCACAAAATAGCGAGAATTTCCACAGCAAATACGCAAAATATTAAACTTTTGTTAAATCCGATAAGAGGGCAATGCCAAACGGAGCGAGTTTGATTGAATTTACCGTTTGATCTGTACCGTACAACTTGTAGTCGCGCGGCAATTCCACGGTTTTTCCGCTTTCCGTGTAGTTTTCTACAAAAATGATATTCTCCTTTTCGCCGTGGCGGATGTGTGCCGTTACGCCGTGCGGCAGAGCGCAATCGAGCGCTTTTTCAATGTGCAGCGTCTCAATCATTTCGCCGTACAGTACAGAAAGCATATCGCTGCCGGTACGGGCCGCAATGTAATACGCCTCTCCCTTGCCGAACTTGTTTTTCGTCAGCGCCGCTTCGCCTGCGTAGAAATCCTTTTCATATGTGCCGAGCACCTCCGCCGTCAGCGGGTGGATACGTGCACAAAGCTCTATAGCATCGTAACGGCTGCCGTTAAACGCAATGCCGTTTTTCATGCCGTCCGGCAGGCTGTCGATTTCTTCGTTCCACACGCCGAACACGTCCATCATGTCGCCGGGGAGGCCGCCCATTTTGCACAGGTCAGTATCGTCCACGATGCCGCTCCAGTACGTTGTAACGAGCGTGCCGCCGTTTTCGACGAACTTGCGCATCTTCTTTTCAAAGCCTGCGCGGTACATATAGAGCATCGGCGCAATGACAAGCTTATATTTCGAGATATCGCCGTCCATATCGACGATGTCCACCTGCACGCCCTTATCCCAGAACGGACGGTAGTGCGTCAAGAGCGTCTCTACATATTTTTCGTCTTTATCCTTGTTGCGCGGGCCCGCGGCGGCATCCAGCGCCCAGCGGTTTTCCACGTCGTACACGATAGCGACCTGCGGCTTGACTTCGGTGCCGTATACGTCGCCGCGCTCGTTCATGCTCTTAAGCTCAGCGCCGACGGACTGCACATCCTTAAACACACGGGTGTTCTCGTTCGTAACGGAGTCAAACACGCCGCCATGGCTGACATGGTCAACGACCGCACCGTGGAACTTTTCGCAGGAGCCGCGGCTTTTTCTGAACTGGAAATACTGCACAGAATTTGAGCCGTGTGCAACCGCCTGCATGGAGGAAAGCAGGTGCATGCCCGGGCGCTTCAGCATACTGATGGGCGTCCAGTTCGTCATGCTCGGCGTGCTTTCCATCAAAAGGAAGTTTTCGTGCTTGATCGAACGCATCACGTCGTGCGTCATCGCGGAAGAGACCGCAATCTCTACGTTGTCGGTCGTATGCCACTGCGGGTAGTTGTCCCAGGAAACAACATCGAGCTCCGGGCCGAACTTGAAGTAATCGAGGCCGTCATAGAAGCCCATCAGGTTCGCCGTCACCGGGATATCCGGGTTTACTTCCTTCACGGTGTCGCGCTCCATTTTCATGAAATCGACGGTCTGGTACGTGACAAAGCGCTTCCAATCGAGCGTCAGACCGTGCACGTTCATTTCGCCGTTCGGCTGCGGCGCGTGAATCTGGTCCCAGCTCGTATACGTGTGGCTCCAGAAGTCCGTCCACCACGCGTGGTTCAGGTCGTCGAGCGTCTTATACTTCTTTTTCAGCCAATCGCGGAACGCCTGTTGGCACAGCGGGCAGTAGCACTCGCCGCCGTACTCGTTAGAAAGGTGCCACAAAATGACGCCCGGGTGGTTTGCAAAGCGCTTTGCAAGGCGCTTATCCATCTCGCGGGTCTTCTCTCTGTACACGGGGGATGTATAGCAGTGGTTATGACGCGCGCCGGAAAGGTCGCGCACACCGTTATTCTGCACACGGCGAATCTCCTCATACTTTTCGCTCATCCAAAGCGGCTTTGCACCGGACGGTGTGGCCAACACGGTATAAATGCCGTTTTTGTAGAGATTGTCGATGATCTTCTCCAGCCAGTCGAAGTCGTATTCGCCCTCATTCGGCTCCAGATGTGCCCAGGAGAAAATACCGACCGACACGCAGTTGATATCCGCTTTCTTCATCAGCTCCACATCCTGCTTGAGAATCTCGGGATAGCGCAGCCACTGTTCGGGATTATAATCGCCGCCATGCAGCAGCTTCGGAAATTTCGGTGTAAGGGGTCTCATAATAAAATACCTCCGTCAGCGCGGCTTCCCGCACGTAATCTACACCCAGTATACAGGTTGTACGGACAAACTTCAAGAGTGAGTTTCACATTCTTCATTCTTTAGTCTTTGCCGCGTTCTTATGCGCATGTAATAAAGAAAAGCGCACAGATTTTGTTTTCTGTACGCTTTTTAGCTTCATATTTTTCTGAAAGGCTTCTTTTATTCGCCCGCTTTACTTTGGCTTGTGTCAAGTTCTCTCGTCAGCTTATGCATTCTCAAAAAATACGTCGTGACAAGCAAAATAGCCGCACCGGTCCAAGCAGTGACCTCCGCATAGAAAATACCCTCCTGCCCGATAATAAGCGGCAGAAGCAACGCCACGCCAATACGCATCAAAAATTCCATGATGCCCGAAGCCATCGGCATGATGGTATCGCCAAGCCCCATCAGCGCGGAGCGGTAAATGTGCAGCATATAGAGGATAGACAGACAAATACTCATGATATTAAGATAGTGTATTGCCCCCTGCGACGAGACCGACACTTCCTCCGCCGTGCCGGAAATAAACAGTGCGATGCCGTATTTTCCGAAAATCAGCACAAAAACCGTAATGACGACCGAGGTCAGCAAAGCGATCCACGTTGCGGAGTGCATACCCTTTTTCACGCGGTCTAAAAGCCCCGCGCCGAGATTCTGCCCGACATACGTCGTCACGGCGTAGCCGAACGAAACGGCGGCAATCTCCAAAATACCGTACAGCTTATTCGTTGCCGTAAAGCCCGCCACGAACAGCGTGCCGTAGCGGTTGACGACCGACTGCACCACCATGCCGCCCACGGCGATGATAACATTCTGTGCAGCGACCGGCGTACCGAGTCCCAAAAGGCGCTTTGCTATTTCCGGATTGAGCCGGAAATACTCTTTTTTCAGGTGGATGACCTTCACGTGCAGCACAGCGCGCAAACAGTAAAGCGCTGCAAAAAGCTGTGCGATGACCGTTGCGACGACCGCACCCGCAATGCCCCAGTGGAACACCATAACAAACAGCAGATCAAGCCCGATATTCAGAATAGATGCAATGACCATGGCATACAGCGGCGTTTTGCTGTCGCCGAGCGCACGCAGGATGCTTGCAAGCACGTTATACGCCATGATGATGGGTATACCCGCAAACATGATGCGCAGATATGTGAACGCGCCGCCGATGATCTCCTCCGGCGTGTTCATGGCGCGCAGCACGGGTGCCATGGCGACTTGGCTCAGAATGACGGTCAAGATTGAAATGACCGCCGAAAGCGAGATCGTCGCGCCGATGGCGCGATTGAGGCCCTCGTGGTCTTCCGCGCCGAAACGCTGCGCCATGTAAATGGAAAAGCCCTGCGCAAAGCCTTGAATAAGCCCCAGCACAAGCCAGTTCAGCCAGTCCGCCGCACCGAGCGCCGCCAGTGCGTTTACGCCGAGCGCCTGCCCTACAATGGCAGTATCCACCACCGTGTAGAACTGCTGAAACACGTTGCCCAGCATCAGCGGTATCGCGAAAGTGAAAATCAGCTTTGCAGGGCTGCCTTTTGTCATATTTTGAATGCGTTCTGTTTTTGCCATAAACCCCTCATGATTTCGCCGAAAGTTTTTCCGGCAATTTGTGAATACGAATGTAATATGTCACGCACAGCAGCGCCGCCGCGCCGAACCACGCGGAGACCTCTGCAATGCAGATGGAAAGAAAGCCCAGATTGAACACTTTAGAGAGCACGAGCACAACGGAAATGCGCAGAATTAGCTCCAGCGCGCCGGAGAGCATCGGCACCACCGTGTCGCCGAGACTTTGCAGGGAAAAGCGGTAGACGAACAGCAAGCCCAGCACCCACATCATCGCACCGCCGCACAGCAAATACGGATACGAAGCTTCGATGACTGTCTGCTCCACGCCGGAGACGAACACCGCCGTCAGCTGGCGGCCGAACAGAATCATTGCGCCACCGATGAAGAAATCGACGATGAGCACCATCAAAATGCCGCGGCGCACGCCGACTTTAATGCGGTCAACGCGTCCCGCGCCGAGGTTCTGCCCGACATACGTGCCAAGGGATAACCCGATGATGTTGCACGGCTGTTCCGCAAGACCGAAGATTTTCGAGCCCGTCGTATATGCCGCCACAATCGTAGAACCTAAACCATTCACAACGCCCTGCAAGATCATACCGCCGATCGCCGTAATGGAATTCATAATTCCGACCGGCAAACCAAGCTTCAATAAGCCGAAAATAATAGACTTATCCATGCGCTTTTCGCCGGCTTTAAACCGCAAAACCGGCATACGGCGCAACACGAAAAGACACATCAGGCCGGAAAGCAGCTGTGCCAAAACGGTCGCCCACGCAGCGCCGGCCACACCCCATTTAAAGACCATGACAAACAGAATGTCCAGCCCGATGTTCACTGCCGAGCTGATGAGAATGATAATGAGCGGCGACATGCTGTCTCCGAGCGCTCGAAGAATACTCGAAAGCGTATTGTAAAACACCGTCGTGAGAATACCGATGAAAATAATGCGGATGTACAAAAGTGCGTCGTCAAAAATATCGGTCGGCGTACCCATCAGTGTCATGAGCGGGCGCGAGAAAATGAGACTTAACGCCGTGATGACCGCAGCGCTCATAAAGCCGAGGTAGCCCGCGTTCATCACCGTGCGGCGCATGTCGCTTTCGTCGCCTGCGCCGAAGCGTTGCGAAATCAAAATGGAATACCCGTGCGTCAAACCGTTGATGAAACCAAAAATAAAGAAATGTACCGAACCCGTGGAACCCGCCGCCGCAAGCGCATTGACGCCTACACCGCGGCCGAGCACCATAGCATCCGCCACAGAGTATAACTGCTGAAACACATTGGCAACAAGCAAAGGCAGTGCAAATGCCAACAAAAGCTTTACCGGGCTGCCCTTCGTCATATTGCGAACCACAAAATTGCTCCCTTCAAAAGACACTTTGATTACCATTATATCGGATAAAATGCTGCAATTCAATGCCTGTATGTCGTTTTCGAGGGGTGTAAACGCCGAATTTTCCTATTCTTTTTTGGCTAATTTGGCGCTATTTCGGCTTCAGCAACAAGCCGTGTAAAAAAGCAGCGCCATGCAAAAGCCGCACAGCGCCGCGTGAATTTTGTTCAATCAAACGATGTAATCGACCGCAACCGCCTTTTCGCGAACTGTCGCAACATAGGTCTTCACCGTGTTGCAGTGGTACGGGTCTTTCTGGTATTCTTCGAGCGCCTCGGGGCTCTCGAGCGTAACGGTCAGGCAAACGTCAAAGGAGCGCTCGGAGTGGAGGAAATCCGCACCGGCTTCCACGTCAAGTGCCTGCGGCACGCGGCCCTTCATCGTCATAAAAAGATCGCGCAGCTTTTCGCACTGCTCTTTGGAATTGTCCTTGAGCTTGATCATTAAAACATGCTTTACCATTTGAAAAACTTCCTTTCGGATAAAATTATTGCATAGCTAAAGAAAACCATGGTTAAAAGTTTTGCTCAAGCTTTTTTCAAAAGCTTGCAGGTTCTTAGGGCAGCGCCCTACGTCGCTTTCCGCAGAAAGCGAAATCTTTTTGCGTTCGCAAAGTCAGGAAGGGAGGACGAAACTTCCGGTGGACGTTTCGTCCGAGGGAAACCCTACTAAGGGGTTTCCCTATGAACTTGTAACACAAGTTC
>ULSQ01048116.1_pt1 | contig 10877 bp, 6 predicted proteins | sample 1956821 | NCBI WGS metagenome assembly ULSQ01 (sample SAMEA4835712, study PRJEB28245) | human gut metagenome | biome: gut microbiome; material: fecal sample | place: Denmark | collected 2008 | reverse complement strand
CGCCGTGGCCGCCTTGCGCGCCATGGCAGCCGCCTTGGCGGTGTCACCTGCAAAATTACGCATTTTCCGCCATACGGCAAAGGGCCGCCGGCCATATTGTGGGGCCGCGTAGCCACGGCGCGCAGCCCGTGTATCCCAACAAAAGCGCCCATTCGCTTTGCCAGATGGCGGAAAATGAGTATTTTTGCGGGGCATTCACAACAACCCGCAAGCAATGGAAGTAAAGATAGAGGAGTCGTGGCGGCGCCACATAGGCGCCGAGTTCGACAAGCAGTATTTTGCCGACCTCGTGGCGTTTGTGCGCTCAGAGTACATGCACCACACGTGCTACCCGCCCGGGAAGCTCATATTCAACGCCTTCAACCTGTGCCCCTTCGACAGCGTAAAGGTGGTCATCATCGGCCAAGACCCATACCATGAGCCCGGCCAGGCCCACGGGCTGAGCTTCTCGGTGAACGACGGCGTGCCCTTCCCGCCGTCGCTCGTCAACATATTCAAGGAGATACAGCTCGACCTGGGCACGCCGATGCCTACGTCGGGCAACCTCACGCGGTGGGCCGGGCAGGGCGTGCTGCTGCTCAACGCCACGCTGACGGTGCGCGCGCACCAGGCCGCCAGCCACCAGCGCAAGGGCTGGGAGGAGTTTACCGACGCCGCCATCAAGGCGCTCAACGCCGACCGCGACCACCTGGTGTTCATCCTGTGGGGAGGCTACGCGCGCTCGAAGGCCGCGCTCATAGACCAGTCGCGCCACCTCGTGCTGCAGTCGGTGCACCCCTCGCCGCTCTCGGCCAACCGCGGGGGATGGTTTGGCAACCACCATTTTTCGCGCGCCAACGACTACCTCGAGGCCCACGGCATGGAGCCCATACGGTGGTGACGCAGGGCCGAGGGGCCGCCGCAGCCTTTTTCGGCGGTTTATTTTGCGGTTTGGCCCTTTTGTACTATCTTTGCAAAGCGCTATGCGCGGCCCCATGGCGGGGCCGCACAGGCATGCCGGGCAACCACGCCCTGCCATACGGGAAATATGCGCCGGGAGCCGGCATTGATGCATGCCGCCATGCCGGCGGGCCACAACATATATAATATACAGACACCAATGGAATACAATTTTAGGGAAATTGAGAAGAAATGGCAGCGCCGGTGGGTGGAGCAGAAGACATACCACGTTGCCGAAGACAGCCACAAGGAGAAGTTCTACGTGCTCAACATGTTTCCTTACCCCTCGGGGGCAGGATTGCATGTGGGCCATCCGCTGGGCTACATTGCCAGCGACATATATGCAAGATACAAGAGGCTGCGCGGCTACAACGTGCTCAACCCCATGGGATACGACGCCTACGGGCTGCCCGCCGAGCAGTATGCGATACAGACCGGGCAGCATCCGGCCGTGACAACAGAGGCAAACATCAACCACTACAGGGAGCAGCTGGACAAGATTGGCTTCTCTTTCGACTGGGACAGGGAGGTGCGCACGTGCGACCCGAAGTACTACCACTGGACCCAGTGGGCCTTCCAGCGCATGTTCGAGAGCTACTACGACAACCGCCAACAGAAGGCGATGCCCATCGCCGGGCTCGTAGAGGCATTTGAGCAAGGCGGCACCGAGGGCATCGACGCGGCCTGCTCGGAAGACATGGCCTTCACCGCCGACGACTGGCGGGCCATGGACGAGCGCCGCAGGCAGGAGGTGCTGATGAACTACCGCATAGCCTACCTGGGTGAGACCATGGTCAACTGGTGCCCGCAACTGGGCACGGTGCTGGCCAACGACGAGGTGGTCGACGGCGTGTCGGAGCGCGGCGGCTATCCCGTGGTGCAGAAGAAGATGCGCCAGTGGTGCCTGCGAGTGTCGGCATACGCACAGCGGCTGCTCGACGGACTGGACACGATAGACTGGACCGACTCGCTCAAGGAGACGCAGCGCAACTGGATAGGGAGGTCGGAAGGAGCCGAAATAACGTTCACTGTAGCCCCCCACCAACTTCCACCCAGCCCATCAGCAGAGTCCGCCGGAGCCCTCTCCCCACGGGGGAAAGATGGAGAGGGGCTGTCGTTTACCATATTCACCACCCGCGCCGACACGATGTTCGGCGTCACGTTCATGGTGCTGGCACCCGAGAGCGAGCTCGTGGCCGTGCTGACCACGCCCGGGCAGAAAGCCGAGGTGGACGCTTACCTTGAACGGACGAAGAAGCGCACCGAGCGCGAACGCATAGCCGACCGCAGCGTCAGCGGCGTGTTCACCGGCTCGTATGCCGTCAACCCGCTCACCGGCGAGGAGATACCAATATGGGTGAGCGACTATGTGCTGGCCGGATACGGCACGGGGGCCATCATGGCCGTGCCTGCCCACGACTCTCGCGACTATGCCTTTGCCAAGCACTTCGGTCTCGAGATAAGGCCGCTGATAGAGGGATGCGACGTCAGCGAGCAGAGCTTCGACGCCAAGGAGGGCATCGTTTGCAACTCGCCGCGCACAGGATGTGAGGCCCGTGGGGGCCTCGTGCTCAACGGGCTCACCGTGAAGGAGGCCATTGCAAAGACCAAGGCGTTTGTCGAGGAGCAGGGCCTGGGCCGCGTAAAAGTGAACTACCGCCTGCGCGACGCCATCTTCTCAAGGCAGCGCTACTGGGGCGAGCCGTTCCCGGTGTACTACAAAGACGGCATGCCATACATGATTCCTGAAGACTGTCTGCCGCTGGAGCTGCCCGAGGTGGCCACGTTCCTGCCCACCGAGACGGGCGAGCCGCCGCTGGGCCACGCCACACGCTGGGCCTGGGACACCGAGGCGCGCTCGGTGACCGAAAACTCGCGCATTGACAACAAGACGGTGTTCCCGCTCGAACTCAACACCATGCCGGGCTTCGCGGGCTCGTCGGCCTATTACCTTAGGTATATGGACCCGCACAATGACAATGCATTGGTGAGCGCCGAGGCCGACTCTTACTGGCGCGAGGTAGACCTCTACGTGGGCGGAACGGAGCATGCCACAGGCCACCTTATATATTCGCGCTTCTGGAACAAGTTCCTGCACGACATCGGGGTGTCGGCCGTCGAGGAACCGTTCAGGAAACTTGTCAACCAGGGAATGATTCAGGGGCGAAGCAACTTCGTGTATCGTATAAACAGGAAAGCCCCCTCCGACTCCCCACGTGGGGGAGAGGGCCGACTGTCTGACGCAAATCTAAGCTCCCCCACGGGGGGAGTTGAGGGGGCCGTTACTGCTCTGCTCTCTCCCCAACAGGGGGAGACGGAGGGGGCTTCACCCGTCTTCGTCTCTCTCGGGCTCAAGGACCGCTACGACACCACGCCGCTGCACGTAGACGTCAACATAGTGCATGGCGACGTGCTCGACATAGACGCCTTCCGCAAATGGCGCCCGGAGTATGCCAATGCAGAGTTCGTGCTCGAAGAAGGGAAGTATGTCTGCGGATGGGCGGTAGAGAAAATGTCGAAGTCTATGTACAATGTGGTCAACCCGGACATGATAGTCGACAAATACGGGGCCGACACACTGCGCCTCTACGAGATGTTCCTCGGCCCGGTGGAGCAGAGCAAGCCGTGGGACACCAACGGCATAGACGGATGCCACCGCTTCCTGAAGAAGTTCTGGGCCCTGTTCTACGGCCGTGAGGGAGGCCTGCTGGCCGACGACCGCGAGCCCTCGGCCGCAGAGCTGAAGGCCGTGCACAAGCTGATAAAGAAGGTGACGCAAGACATTGAGCAGTTCAGTTACAACACGAGCATCTCGGCATTCATGATATGCGTCAACGAGCTCGGGCAGCTCAAGTGCCACAACCGCAGCCTGCTCGCCGACCTCGTTGTGCTCATAGCGCCGTTCGCCCCCCACATCGCCGAGGAGCTTTGGGAGGCCCTCGGTGGTCGCGGCAGCGTTTGCGACGCGTGCTGGCCGCAGTGGAACGAGCAATACCTCGTGGAGTCGACCGTGCAGCTCACCGTTTCGTTCAACGGCAAGGCGCGCTTCCAGATGGACTTCGCCGCCGATGCCGACAACGCCACGATAGAGCAGGCCGTGCTTGCCGACGAGCGCTCGGCCAAGTATATGGGCGGCAAGCAGGTGGTGAAGGTCATCATCGTGCCGCGCAAGATAGTCAACGTGGTGGTGAAGTAAAGCCGCCACGGGGCCCCCTTGCAGCCTGGGGCTCAAGGGGTGGCGGGGCAGGCGGGCAGCCGAAAAACTGCTACAAGGCCTCCCCGCCGCCGCCACGGCGGCCTTGCAGGCACGCAAAACGGCCCGTTTGGCCGGCCCGTACGGGCCGTTTCACACTGCAATACGGGCCGTTTGGTAGCCGGCCACGCATCCGGGCGCAACCTGCTGGGCGCCAGGGCGTTGCAGTAGGCATGCCTCCTTGTGAAATGTTTTTACACCCGCAGCCCGCCACGCGCGTGGCCGTGGCCATGGAGGGCCACCACGATGCCGCAGCGGGCACAACCTTTTGACATTCGACTTATTCATCTATTCACCTTTATATGACAATCAACAGAACAGCAGTATTCAACGAGGTCAAGGACTATGTGTTCATAACCTTCGGCCTGATGCTTTACACCTTCGGCTTCACCGTGTTCCTGTTGCCCTACAAGATAGTCACGGGCGGCATCGCCGGCATAGGGGCCATAGTGTTTTACGCCACCCATTTCCCGGTGCAGTACACCTTCTTCCTCATCAATGCCGTGCTCATCGTGGCGGCGTTGAAGATTCTCGGGTGGCGCTTTCTAATGAAAACCATCTACGCCACGTTCATGCTCACGTTCCTGCTTGAGGTGGCCCAGGAGGTGGTGATGATGCCCGACGGCACGTTCTACAAGCTCATGGGCGACGGCAACGACTTCATGTCGCTCGTCATCGGGTGCATGCTCACGGGCACGGCCCTCGCCATAGTGTTCCTGAACAACGGAAGCACGGGCGGCACCGACATCGTGGCGGCGTCTGTCAACAAGTACCGCGACATATCGCTCGGCCGCGTGCTCATCATGGTCGACCTGTGCATCATTGGCAGCAGCCTCTTCATCCCGTCGTTCGGCGACGTGTTCCACCGTTGCCAGATGGTGGTGTTCGGCCTCTGCACGATGGTCATCGAGTGCCTGATGCTCGACTATGTGATGAGCGTGCAGCGCCAGTCGGTGCAGTTCCTCATCTTCTCGAAGCACTACGAAGACATTGCCCGCGCCATAACGCGCAAGACCGACCACAGCCTGACGCTGCTCGACGGCCACGGATGGTACAGCGGCAAGGAGATGAAGGTGATATGCCTGCTGGCCAAGAAGCGCGAGAGCGTCACCATATTCAGGCTCATAAAGATGATCGACCCGCAGGCTTTCGTGAGCCAGAGCTCGGTCATCGGTGTTTACGGCGAGGGATTCGACCCCATAAAGGTGAAGCCCGGCAAGGCCGAAAAGGAAGGACATAACATAAAGACAAATGAAGATAGTATTCGCAACTAACAACGGGCATAAGCTCGAAGAGATTCGCCAGATACTGGGAGAGGGCATAGAGGTGCTCTCACTGGCCGACATCGGCTGCCACGCCGACATACCCGAGACAGGCACGACGCTCGAAGAGAACGCCACGCAGAAGGCGCGCTATGTCTACGACCACTATGGGCTCAGCGTGTTTGCCGACGACACGGGCCTCGAGGTGGACGCCCTCGGGGGCGCCCCGGGCGTTTACAGCGCACGCTACGCAGGCGGCGCAGGTCACGACAGCGAGGCAAACATGGCCAAGTTGTTGGCAGAATTAGGAGAAAATAACAATCGCCGGGCACGATTCCGCACTGTTATCGCGTTATTAGAAACAACCGGCGGAAGCGACGGGCCGCGCCTCACGACGTTCGAGGGGCGCGTCGACGGCGAGATAACGCGCACGCGCAGCGGCGAGGGGGGGTTCGGCTACGACCCCATATTCCGCCCCGAAGGCTACGACGAGACCTTTGCCGCCCTCGGGCCCGGCGTGAAGAACAAGATAAGCCACCGCGCGAGGGCCGTAGCCAAGCTGGCCGCCCACCTGCTCGGCACCCGCGGCTGACGGTTGCCCTGTGCCCCACGCGGTGCCGGGCCCCGCGCGCCATTCGGCTGCGGGGCTGCGGAGGCTGGCCTGCCGGTTGGAAACAAGACATATAAATGAGCGTATGCGTACAATAATAGCATTGGCATTGTGCCTCATGACGGCAGCCCCGGCCACGCTGAGCGGCCAGGGCATAGGCACGTGGAACGCCTACATGGCATATCACGACATCCAGCAGATACGCAAGGCAGGCAACTATCTGTTTGTGCTTGCGTCCAACGGGCTGTACCAGTATAACCTTAATGACGGGTCGATAGCCACTTACGACAAGGTGAGCGGGCTCAGCGACGCATGCATAACCAACATCGCGTGGAACAGCCGGGCCGGAAGGCTCATCGCGGTTTACGACAACAGCAACATAGACTTGGTGGAAACAAACGGCGATGTGACCAACATCTCAGACCTGTACAGCAAGTCGATGACCGAAGACAAGACGGTGAACACCATCAGGATGGACGCCCAGTATGCCTATCTTGCCACTAACTTCGGCGTGGTGAAGGTCGACATGGCCCGTGCGGAGATAAGCGAGACCTACAACCTGGGCATCGCCGTGGCGCGGCTGGCGCTCGACGAGGGCCGCATATATGCCCGCACGGCATCGGGCGAGGTGTGGGCGGCCGACCTCACGGCCAACCTCATCGACAGAAACAACTGGGGCCGCGTTGACAGTTGGCGCCCGGGGATATTCGACCTCGACACTTCCGACTATGACGAGTACCATGGGCTCGTGTCAACGCTCAGCCCCGGCGGCCCCGACTACAACTACATGGGCTTCCTTATGTTCAAGGGCGGAAGGCTGTACACAGCCAACGGCATGACCAACCTTGAGGACAAGGCCTGCGTGCAGGTGCTCGAAGATGGCGAATGGACTGTGTTTGAGAACGACATAGAGGACAGGATAGGCCACCGTTTCGTCAGGATCTTCGCCTGCGACGTCGACCCGGCCGACCCGTCGCATGTCTTTGCCGGCGGGCAGACGGGGCTTTATGAGTACCGCGACGGCAAGTTCGTCAACGAATACACCATCGACAACAGTCCGCTCCGGGCGGCAGCCACCGTCGATGAAGGCGACAAGGAATACGTGGAAGTGACTTCCGTGAGGTTCGCATCCGACGGACACCTGTGGCTTACCAACAGCATCAGCCCGTCGACGTCGCTCTTTGAGCTCACCCCCGATGGCGAGTGGATATCCCACCACGACAGCAAGCTCATGGTAGAGGGCATGGGCCGTTCGCTCGAAGGCATGGACGGGCTGATGTTCGACAGCCGCGGGCTGATGTGGTTTGGCAACAACCACTACCGCCAGCCGGGCCTGCTGCGCTACAACACGGCCCAGTCGGAGCTCACGGCCTACGACCGCGACTTTGCCAACCAAGACGGAACAAACCTCACGCTTACCTATTTGAGAGACGTGACCGAAGACCGCGACGGCAACATTTGGTTCGCAACAAGCGCCGGCCCGATGTATGTCACGCCGCAGCAGATAGCCTCGGGCGACGCCACCATGGCCTTCAACCAGTTCAAGGTGCCGCGCAACGACGGCACCAACTATGCCGACTACCTGCTCGGTAACATAAGTATCTCGGCCATAGCCATAGACGGAGCCAACAGGAAATGGTTCGGGACGTCAGACAACGGCATCTATCTGATAAGCGCAGACAACATGACCCAGCTGCTGCATTTTACCACAGAGAACAGCCCTCTGCTCTCGAACAACGTCATGGACATAGCCATCGACGGGCAGACAGGCGAGGTATTCATAGGCACCGACCGCGGTCTCTGCTCGTACATGGGCGATGCCACCGACCCGGCGGAGGAGATGGAGAAAGACAATGTCTATGCTTACCCCAACCCGGTGGAGCCTGGCTACACGGGGCTGATAACCGTCACTGGGCTCAGTTTCGACGCCGATGTCAAGGTGACAACGGCCAGCGGCGCCCTCGTGGCGTCGGGGCGGAGCAACGGAGGCACGTTTACGTGGGACGGGCGCGACAGCCGCGGCCGCCGCGTGGCGTCGGGAGTGTACAGCGTGGTCACGGCCAAGAGCGACGGAAGCAAGGGAACCGTGTGCAAGATAGCAATCATAAACTGACCTCAAGCATACCGGCATGAACAACGGCAAGGACGATAACTGGATTGGGCGGGTTAATCCGCTGGCAGTGATATTGCTGCTCTCGCCGGCCATTCTCTATGCCATAGTGCTGCTGTTGCCCACGTTCGACGACTGGACTTACTACACCGCGCCCAGTTTCGACGGCCTTTTCAATTACAGGCTTCTGCCCAATTCGAGCTACTGGCGCCCTTTTGACGCCGCTTTCGGCTGGCTGCTGGGGCTCGACCACCGCATGTTTCCGGCCCTCAACCACATTGTTGTATATGCCGCCCACGTGGGTGTGACGGTGCTCGTCTACCGGCTTGCCACCGCCATGGGCCTTTGCAAGACGGCCCGCAACATAGGCACCGTGTTCTTCTTCACCTCTCCCGCCATGCTCGGCACGGTCTACGGGGTCGACGCCCTCAACCAGGCCTGCTCCCATTTCTTCGGGCTTCTCGGGCTGTGGCACTACTTCAACCGCGGCCGCAAGCCCCGCGTGGCACTGTGGCTGACGTGCGTTTTCGTGGCCACGCTGTGGAAAGAGAACGGCATAATGTTTTTCTTCATCGCCCCGCTGTTTGCCTTCGGCATTTCGGGCCCGGGCTCGCCCGGCGGCGGTTGGGGCCGCTTGCGCTCCGGCATGGTGTGGGGCGTGGTGGCGTCGGCAGCCTACTTTGCCTTGCGCATAGCCCTCACCACAGCCTACGTAGACATCAACCACGAGTATTTCGAGAGCACCCCGGTGGCTAAGTTGCTCGATGTGGCAATGTTCATCGGCATGGCCTGGGTGCCTGTAGACTACGTGAGCCTTGTCCATGCGCCCAGCCGCAACCTCCTACTGGTGGCCGCCACGGCGGCAATGTCGATGCCTTTCATCGTGGTGCTGCTCTTTTCGCAGCGCCGCCAGCTCGTGAGCAGGCCCTTGCTCACGCTTGCCGCCTGCATGGTGATGGCCGCCTTGCCCCACCTGCTCACCATTTTCACCACCATGCATTCATACGCCGGCCTGTCGATGGCGGCGCTCATGGTGGCTTTCCTGGCCGACAAGGCCTACGGTTACGGCCGCCTTGCCCCGCTCTTCGCCATGTTTGTGGCTTCCTGCCTCTTCGTCGACTGGCACCATTGGCAGAAGTCTTACGACTCTGGCCTTATGGGCCGGCGCATGGGGCGCGAAGCCATAGAGAAGACAGGCGAGCCTGTTGACAGCGTTTACATAGTGTCATTGGCCGGCCATGAGCGCAAGTACTCGTCGTTTTGCGTGCTTCCCGCCGATGCCTTTGCCTGGGGAAACACGGCCGTTGCGGCCACCGGCTACAAATGGCCTGCCGTGTGCCGCGACACGGTGGTGGCGGTTGAAGACCGCCGGATGGTAGACAGCCTGGCCGACCGGGCCCTGGCTCTCGGGTTCAAGCGGGTTTGGCTGGTTCACGGCGACACCGTGGACGTAATCCGCTGACGCCGGTGTGGGTGGCGCCCCGGTGGCGGCGGGGCTGCCTGCAAGTGGCAAAAGTCACACAATATATATGAATATGCGTTTCATAGCCTTGCTTGCGGCCGTCATGGCCGTGGCGTCTTCGGCCGTTGCCGAAGGCAACCTGCCTACAGTTTTTATAGATACGCCGGGCTCGAAGCCGGCAGACAGCCGTGACAAATGGGTGGCCGACTGCCGCCTTAGGGTGGTCTCGCCCGATGGAATCGTGCTTTTTGAGACCAAAAGCGCCGAAATAAAGGGTCGCGGCCACTCCACGTTGGCCAAGCCAAAGAAGCCGATGGCCATACGGCTTGGCAAGCGGACGCCACTGCTCGGCATGGCCGGAGGCAAGCGTTGGGTGCTGCTGGCCGACTTCATGGACCACAGCCGGCTGCGCAACAGGCTCGCCCTGGCCATGGCCCGGGCCACCTGCATGGACTGGACGCCGGCCTGCCGCCATGTCGACGTGGTGCTCAACGGGAGGCCACAGGGCTGCTACCTGCTGGCCGAGCAGGTGAGGGTGGCCCGCGGCCGCGTTGACATTGACGAGCGCAGGGGCGTGTTGCTCGAGGTCGACACCTACGACGACGGCGACCCTCGCTTTGTCACAGCCGTGCGACGGTTGCCGGTCAACGTTAAGTCGCCGTCGAAACCGTCGGCCGCCATGGTAGACTCCATACGCTTGTTTCTCGATGAAATCGAGCAAAATCTGTACTCTTCGCCCCAAAACGGGCGTTTTGAGCCATGGCGCCACATGCGTCTCGACACCTTTGCCGACTGGTGGCTGGTGAACGAGATGGCCCAGAATGCCGAGCCCAACGGCCCCCGCAGCTGCTATATGTATCGCGATGCAGGCGGCTTGCTTGCCGCCGGGCCTGTGTGGGACTTCGACCTTGCGTTCATCACCGTGGGCCTCGACGGCGGCGGCGACCTGCGCCCGGCCCGCCTCAACCGCCCCGATGCCGTGAGGCTCACGACAGACAGCGTTTACAACCGCCGCGCGCTGTGGTACGACCGCCTGCTTTCCGACTCGTCGTTTGTGGCCCTCGTGGCCTCGCGGTGGACAGCGCTCAGGCCCCGTTGGGCCGCCCTCTCCGACAGCCTTGTGCTTTGGCGGCGCGAGATAGAGCCGTCGGCTCTGGCCGACGAGGCCCTGTGGCGCGGCCAAGACCCGGCCCGCTTCGACACCTGCACCACCTTCCGCGCGTCGGCCAGCAACCTGCGCG
>ULSQ01032728.1_pt1 | contig 10950 bp, 8 predicted proteins | sample 1956821 | NCBI WGS metagenome assembly ULSQ01 (sample SAMEA4835712, study PRJEB28245) | human gut metagenome | biome: gut microbiome; material: fecal sample | place: Denmark | collected 2008 | reverse complement strand
CAGATTTCAGATGCTCTGGTAACTTAGTTACCGAGTAGTTCACATCAAGAAACAAACGAATAGAGAAAAAGCAGGGATTTTTTGCGTAAGATACAAAAATTAGCTGTATTTAATACATAAAATAACAGATGGACATTAAGGTGGAACAGGAATATACTAAAAACATCAAAAACAAAAGATTATGATGAAAAATAACAGGTTGGTAGGAAAGAGAGAGGAAGTATGCTGGAGGGAATTGTATTACTTGCATTCATCGCAGCGCTGGCAGGCTGCGTGTTTACCGGCGCGTCCGTGCTTTGGGCACTGGCGGGCGGCTATCTGATTTTCTGTGCGTATGGCCTGATTCGGAAGCACAGCCTTGCGGAACTCGGAAAAATGTCGCTTTCCGGCGTTAAAACCGTCCGCAATATCCTGATGATTTTCGGACTGATCGGCTTTATCACAGCGCTGTGGCGGGCATCCGGCACGATTGCGGTGATCGTGTGCTGGTCGTCGAAGCTGGTGTCGCCGTCGGCATTTCTGGTGATCGCGTTCCTTCTTAACTGTATGGTGTCGATCCTGACCGGAACCTCCTTTGGAACCGGCGCGACGATGGGTGTTATCTGTATGGCGATGGGACGTGCGATGGAGCTTGACCCGTTCTGGATCGGCGGCGCGATTCTTTCGGGCATCTATTTTGGCGACCGCTGTTCACCGGTATCGTCCAGCGCGAATCTTGTCTGTGTGCTGACGAAGACGGATATTTATGAAAATATCCGCGAAATGATAAAGACATCGCTGGTTCCATTTGCGGCTACGTGTATTCTCTATTATATCGTGGGACGTTCCATGAGTGCCGGAAGCGGACGGATGGATGTGGAAGGGCTTTTTTCCAATAGTTTTGTGCTTCACTGGAGCGCGGTGATTCCGGCGGCGATCATTCTGGTGCTGTCCGCTTTTCGCGTGGAAGTCAAGAAAACGATGCTGATCAGTATTGTTCTGGCGGCATTTTTGAGCGTGGTGCTCCAGGGGCGGTCATTCGGGGAAATTTTACAGATGTGTCTGACCGGTTATCAGGCAAACGATCCGGCGCTCAGCGCCATGATGAACGGCGGCGGCCTGAAATCAATGATTAAGGTGGCAGCGATCGTAAGCCTTTCTTCCTGTTATGCGGGAATTTTCGAGGGAACCGGGCTCTTGAAACCGATTCAGGGAAAAATAGAGGCGCTGAGCCGGAAAATCACTCCGTTTGGTGCGACCTTTGCGGTGGCGGCGGTTGCCTCCATGATTGCCTGCAACCAGACACTCTCGATTATGCTGACCCATCAGCTCTGCAAAGAAGGAAATCCAGATAACAAACGGTTTGCAATCGATCTGGAAAATACGGCGGTTGTGCTGGCACCGCTGGTACCGTGGTCGATCGCCGGAGCCGTTCCGCTGGCAGCCGTCGGTGCGCCGATTGCGAGTGTGGCGGTGGCATCGTATCTGTACATACTGCCGATCTGGAGTTTTTTGATGCGGCTGGTAAAAAAGGGGTAAGCTGGTTTTTGTGATTTTGAAGACGCCTTTCTGGTCAAGATAGTCGAGTGCACGAATCTTTTCTTCCTTGTTCATCAGCATCATCGGTTTGACGATCATGGCTGTCTGATTTGTGCTGCTGGTACCGTCCGTGCTGCCATGTCCAGTTGATCCATTTCCGGCAGCGTTGCCGCCGCCTCTCTGTCTGTCGTAGTTCGCTTGCTTTCACAACATCTGTTCGCCTGCGACGGACTACCGTCCGCCTCATTCGGACAGATGTGTTCAAGATGCGTACAACTGACAGCTCAGAAGGCTATGGCAGCAACACTGGAAGCCGCTCTCAGGTTTTTCGCGTCCCACTACGGATATGGCTCATGTGGATGAGATGACAGATGTGGAATTGTGAAGGGGTTATTGAAAAAACTCTCCGATTATTTATCTTCCCAAGTCTCAACCCGCGCCTTACGGTTCAAAATCCCTTTCTCCCATATCATTAAATGCACCTTAAATTCAATCGAATCCTGCGCTGTCGTAAAGGGTTCTTCACGTAGCAGTTCGGAGCGGATGCCGCGCTTTTCAAGCTCTTCCTGTCTTTTTTGGGCAAGAAGTTCGAGCGCTAGGTGACGGGTCTGCTGGGCTTTTCCGAAGGTGCGGGACGGGTAGGCGGAAGAGGCTTTTTGAAGCTTCCGGGTCAGGAGATCGACTGTCTTGGCATGGGCGTTCCGGTGCAGGAGGCGGGCAATCTGACGGGCGCGGCGCTTGGTGGGGTGCTGCTCATAGTCTTTCAGGCGATGTAGCAGTTTTGGATCACCGGCTTCGATGGCGATGGATTGGAAGACGCGCGAAGCGTCTTCGGAGAGATGCCAGGGATTTTCACGGATGACGCGGTATTTTTCCGGGACCGACGGGTAGCAGCAGACGTTTAGTGGGGGAAATTCCGCGAGGGAGGCAAGCTCCCGCTCGTTTGCGTTGCAGGAGTTTTCCCCCAGATAGTCGAGTTTGTCGCGCAGGATGGCGATGCGGTATTCGAGCTGGCGGAGGTATTCGTAGCCTTTCATCCAGAAGTGCCCGAGCTGACTGTAGTCATAGTAGTGATTTTCGAGAGTCAGATCTTCGAAAAAGAGTGTGACAACCGAGTCTCCCTGATGGACGATCAGGGCGTAGCGTTCGTTTTCATCCTGGGTTAAGAGGGCATCGAGTTCGCCCTCGTATGCCGGATCGTAGGTACCGGTCAGGCGGGCGTTGTGGAAGAGAAGGAAACTTTCGACTGCATCATTCATCAGGTAAACCAGGCGGATCGTGCTAGGGGTAGCGTTATCTGTTTCCGGGAAAATAAGCTCGAATTGATTTTCGGATAGTAGTAATTGTAACATGGAAAAAGGCTCCATTTTATAAAACTCCTTATGTATAAAAATTAAAATGTTTTCCGACACAGGCAGAAAAACGGAGCCAGTGACTATCGTATTCTCAATACAGGAAAACATAGAACAATCATGGTAATTATAAGAGAAATAAGAAGAGGATGCAAGAGAATAGCCATGCTGCTGCCGGATTGTACAAAATTTTCAGCTCAGAAAAATTTTTCCAGTGAATCGTAACATTTTTTATGTTTCACAAAAAAAGATAGTAAAACCGCGCGATTCGTGTTAATATAAGAAAGCATAAGAATAATCGCGGTGTTTTTGCAGCGGCGGTGAAAACTGCAAAGCTGCGTAAGAGACTGCAAGTATGAATAGAAAGGAAAATTTATCATGGAAATCACAAAAGCAACCACGATGGGCGAGATGCTTCAGTATGATATGGGTATTGCATATGTTCTGATGGAGGCAGGCATGCACTGTGTTGGCTGTCCGTCTTCGATCGGTGAGTCTCTGGAGGAGGCCTGCATGGTACATGGTCTGAACGCAGACGAGGTTATGGCAAACATCCAGGAGTACCTGAATGCAAAGAAGGAGTCTGAGAAGGCTGAATAATCGCAACCTAGATGCTCGGTTAAATTTCGGATAAAAAGACGCTGTGCAAGAAGTAATGAGGCTTCTGCATAGCGTCTTTTTCGTTGTTTTATAGGAAAGAACGCCTCATAAAGTAACAGTGAAAAATGTTCGGATGAGGGTGCGGACATTTTCTTGGACTATCTAAGTGACCAATCCAAGTCTATGTCTGTACTCTATAGGACTCAAATATCCTAAGTAAAAGTTACTTAAAAAATTTGCTTTACGAATTGAAAGACCGAGTGAATGGTCGGAATTTGGATAAGGAAGAATAGTAGAATAAAAATTCTTCAAATGTTAAATAAATTCGACCAAGAAATGATAGAAAAATATGAAATAAAACACAGGCAGCTTCGACGGATATCGTCTAGGCTGCCTGTGTCTATTAGGGGCTGAAGTCCTAATTTGTACGTTTTGTGCAAAAATTCTAAAATATATATAGAAACAGAATGCACAGAGAAAGAGCAAATGCTTATGCCTTAATCTTCTTTTCCTCCAGATTCCGGTAATACTCCTTCACCATATCGATAAAATCCTTCGCGTGTGGTGAAATAATGCTGTTCTTCTTATATAAAAGCAGCAGCGGCACGCTGAACGGTGGATTGTCTACGGTGAAGAATGCAAGCTGCTCCACGTGGGCAGTGTGGCGGATTCCGCCTTCCGGGAGGAAGGTGATGCCGAATCCTCTTGCCGCCAGGTTGACCGAAGTCGTACTGCTGGTGGTGTATAGGGCATCCTTTGGCTCCATATTCATCTTGGCAAAGAGGTTTTTCATGGCGTGTCCCATGACCTGATCCTCCTGCAGCAGGATGAAGCGTTCCCGGCGCAGCTTTTTCATATCGATTGGAAGCGGATGATCCGGAGTGCCTGCTTCCAGACCGCGGATAGCCGGATGGTCCTTGCTGGCTACCAGAAGGAGGCGTTCGTTGAAAATGGTGTCATAGACGAAATCATCCAGATTGAGCGGCATATTCATCAGGGCGAAATCGATCTGATCCTCCTGTAACAGCTTGGAAAGCTGGGCAGTGTGGTGTTCACGTAAGGTGATGCGGACATCCGGGTGGCTTTCAGAGTAGCTTGGCAGGATATCCGGCAGCAGGACGGATCCGCGCCACAGCGTCATGCCGACATTCAGAGTGCGGCTGCGTCCCGTTTTCAGCTCGCCGAGCTGTTCCTCAAACTGCCCGGTCAGGACTCCGACACTTTCCAGATAACGCATATAGATTTTTCCTGCCTCAGTTAGTTTGAGCGGCATATGGCTGCGATCGAAGAGCTTGACGCCTAATTCCTTTTCAGTTCGTGCGATACACTGGCTTAAATATGGCTGTGACAGATATAATTTTTCAGCCGCTTTGGAAATGCTTCCCTCACGGACGGTGGTAATAAAATACTCCGGGTTTTTAATATACATTTTTCTGCCTCCATTTGGCTTAATTAGCCTTTGCTTTATAGGACTATTTTTAAATGCTTATATTATTGTAAAAAAACAATATTTATATTCTCGTTCCGGGGATGGCATTTCAAGTTGATGCGTGTTATATTATAGCCATCAGGAAAAAACAAGAATTTTCACTTAGAAGTATCCTAATAATATATAATAATATTACAATAGCGATATGTCAAGTGAAGAACCGGCCTGATTCTATACCAACCCCTTTTATGTATAAGTATTGACAGGTATCCGTTACCAGTTTATTTCTTTTTATTTATGTAAACCCTATTGCATCAACCCTCCATGTGCGGTCAGAAGCCAATGACAGCACTACAGCAGTTATCCGAAGATTCCCTCTTGGAGGATAACGTGCGTTTCCACGGAATTGCTGCCGATTGGGTAACGGATTTCAAGGCAGAAGTGGAGCAAAGATTTAATAAAAAACCGTTTAGTCAGGAGTTGACCCCTCCTAGCTGGACGGTTTTTTATTGTCTGGATAAGTAAGGTGGAATAGCTTGAGCACATTATATACCCCATTTTTAACTAGGTTTTTTCAAAAACCCGCTCATTCTTGCTTGTATTTTTTCAATTTTCCTATATAATAATAAAGAACGTAGATGAAGCTTTTACCTTTATTGCTACAAACTATGTACGCAGCAAATGTTTACAGGCGGGGAGTTCCTGCTGTGAGATTCCGTGTGATACAATCACAATAAAGGCAGGCGTGCATACACTAAGAAGAAAGGCGGATTTATTAGTTATGAAACAGTTGATTTATCTGGACAATGCGGCGACAACCAAAACGCGTCCGGAAGTAGTGGAGGCAATGCTCCCGTATTTTACGGAGTATTACGGCAACCCGTCTTCCGTTTATGAATTTTCGGCAGAGCCGAAGAGAGCGATTGCACAGGCTCGCGAGACGATCGCGAAAGCGCTGGGCGCAAAGTCCAACGAGATTTACTTTACCTACGGCGGCACGGAGTCTGATAACTGGGCGCTGATTTCCACAGCAGAGGCATATCAGGCAAAGGGCAAGCACATTATCACGACCAAGATTGAGCACCATGCGATTCTGCACACCTGTGAGTACCTGGAGCAGAGAGGCTTTGAGGTTACTTATCTGGATGTAGATGAGTTCGGTGTTGTTAAATTAGACGAGCTGGAGAAGGCGATCCGTCCGGACACCATCCTCATCTCTGTTATGTTTGCAAACAATGAGATCGGTACGATTGAGCCGATCAAGGAAATTGGTGAGATTGCGAAGAAACACGGCATTTTATTCCACACCGATGCGGTACAGGCATTTTGTCATGTTCCGATCAATGTAGATGAGTGCCATATCGATATGCTCAGTTCCAGCGCCCACAAGTTAAATGGACCGAAGGGAACCGGCTTCCTTTATATCCGTACCGGATTAAAGACTCGTTCCTTCATCCACGGCGGCGCACAGGAGCGTAAACGCCGCGGCGGTACCGAGAATACGGCTGGTATCGTAGGATTCGGCAAGGCAGTTGAGATTGCGATGGCGACGATGGAAGAGCGCACAGCGAAAGAAAAAGCAATGCGCGACCACCTGATTGAACGTGTATTAAAGGAAATCCCGTTTGCACGCCTCAACGGACATCCATCCCAGAGACTTTCCAACAATGCAAACTTCGCATTCCAGTTCATCGAGGGTGAATCCATGCTGATCATGCTTGACATGGAAGGCATCTGTGGTTCCAGCGGTTCTGCATGTACCTCCGGATCCCTGGATCCGTCCCATGTACTTCTGGCGATTGGACTGCCGCATGAGATTGCTCACGGTTCCCTGCGTCTGACCCTGTCAGCCGAGACAACCATGGAGCAGATTGATTTCACGGTAGACTGTTTAAAGAAGATTGTAGAACGTCTTCGTTCTATGTCTCCGCTGTATGAGGATTACATTAAGAAACATCCGCAGCAGTAAGATTTAGACATTTTAAGCAAAATGAACATCCACAGTGAATGAAGATATAGAGAGGAAACACCCGATGTATTCAGAGAAAGTAATGGATCATTTCCAGCATCCGAGAAATGTAGGCGAGATTGAGAATGCCAGCGGTATGGGTACCGTCGGCAACGCAAAATGCGGTGATATTATGCGTATTTACCTGGATATCGATGACAACCAGATCATCCAGGATGTAAAATTTAAAACATTTGGCTGCGGTGCAGCCGTTGCGACCAGCAGCATGGCGACCGAGATGGTAAAAGGAAAAACCATCCAGGAAGCGATGGAAGTTACCAACAAAGCCGTTATGGAGGCACTGGACGGACTTCCGCCAGTTAAGGTACACTGTTCTCTGCTCGCAGAGGAGGCAATTCACGCTGCTCTCTGGGATTATGCTCAGAAGAATGGCATTGAGATCAAAGGACTCGTAAAACCGAAGACGGATATCGGCGAGGAAGACGTCGAAGAAGAGTATTGATGAAAAAGAAAAAAGTAGTAGTCGGCATGTCAGGAGGAGTTGACTCCTCCGTGGCTGCCTGGCTTTTAAAAGAACAAGGATACGATGTGATCGGCGTCACAATGCAGATCTGGCAGGATGAGACGAATGTAGAGCAGGAAGAGCACGGCGGCTGCTGTGGTCTGAGCGCTGTCGATGATGCCAGACGGGTTGCGGAACGGCTTGAGATCCCGTATTACGTGATGAACTTCAAAAAAGAGTTCAAAGAAAATGTCATGGATTACTTTGTACAGGAATATCTGGACGGACACACGCCGAATCCATGTATTGCCTGTAACCGATATGTAAAATGGGAGTCCCTTTTGCAGAGAAGTCTGGAAATTGGGGCTGATTATATTGCAACGGGACATTATGCGCGCGTGAGGAAGCTGCCGAATGGCCGCTATGCGATCTGCAAGTCTGCGACGGCGGCGAAGGATCAGACCTACGCGCTTTATAACCTGACCCAGCATCAGCTTGCACACACTTTGATGCCGGTCGGCGAATATACGAAAGACAAGATTCGAGAGATGGCGGAGGAGATTGGACTTCCAGTGGCACACAAGCCGGACAGTCAGGAGATCTGTTTCGTGCCGGACAACGATTATGCAAAATTTATCGAGGAAAATAGTAATTGCCGGATTGACGAAGGCAATTTTGTAGATAAGTACGGCAATATTTTAGGTCATCATAAAGGAATTACCCATTATACAGTGGGACAGAGAAAGGGCTTAAATCTGGCACTCGGTCATCCGGTGTTCGTGACGGAGATCCGTCCGGAGACGAACGAGGTTGTGATCGGGGAAAATGAGGACGTCTTTTCCAACCGCCTGACCTGCCGGAACCTCAACTGGATGGCGATTGAGGATCTGGGCGATCAGGAGATGCGCGTCAGTGCAAAGATTCGTTACAGCCACAAAGGGGCATCCTGTACGATTCGCAAGATTGGCGAAGATCGGGTGGAATGCGTATTTGATGAGCCGCAGAGAGCGGCGACGCCGGGACAGGCAGTCGTTTTTTATGACGGCGAATATGTCGTAGGCGGCGGTACGATCGAATAGTTTAGAAATGAAAGAAGATTTTAATTGGGCAGAAATCTCTGTCGGCATCAAAGTTGTGCTGCGATGCGATTGATTGGAAACAGTGAATGCGCGGATCATGGAGAGGTTAGAATCTTCTGTAAGATTGGAGTTTTTTATAAATGGCAAGAGGAGAAAGCAGAAAAAGAAAGCCAGGCACACCGGATTACCGGAAACGTTTCTGGGCGGCGGTGACCGCGATTGTGGTCGCGGCGGGTTCCATTGGCGTAAGCCATGCGGGATTTACCCTTCCGAATCAGGCACAGAAGCAGGTGCAGATGGCGGCTGCTGAGACAGAACCGGCGGAACAGACAGCGAAGAAACAGGTGCCGAATGCGGCAAAGCGAAGTCTGGAGCTGGAAGATGCACAGGGCATTCAGGAGGCGGATGCAGCGGCGGTTGCGGACCAGAGCGAGCTGGAGAGTGACAAAACGACGGCGAGTGGCTTCCGGAGTGTCGATGAGACAGTGTATGCGACTGAGAACCTGCTCAACGTGCGTTCGGGCTGCGGAACGGAGTATGAGATTGTGACACAGCTGAATCAGGGCGACAGCGTGCAGCGCGTCGGTATCGGAGACGGCTGGAGCGAGGTGCTTTATAAGGACAAGAGCTGTTTTATCCGTTCCGAATACCTGACGACGACCGAGCCGGGCAGTGAGGAAGCGACGGTCACAGCGCAGGGGGCGGAAGCGGATGCACCGGTGTCCAACGGACGTATCGTAGCGATCGACGCGGGACATCAGGCAAAGGGCAATCCGGACAAAGAACCAGTTGGACCGGGCTCCTCGACCATGAAGGCGAAGGTGGCTTCCGGCACCGAGGGCGTATCGACGAAGCTGCCGGAATATGAGCTGACTTTATCAGTTTCGAAGAAGTTAAAACGGATTCTGGAAGAGAGAGGCTATCAGGTCGTCATGATCCGGGAGTCCAACGATGTCAACTTAAGCAATGCGGAGAGAGCGGAGATCGCCAACAAGAGCGGCGCCTCCATTTTTGTCCGGATTCATGGCAATTCGCTGGATAACACGACGGTCAACGGAACACTCTCCATGTGCCAGACGGCGACCAACCCGTACAACGGCGGGCTTCACGCGGCAAGCTATTCTCTTTCCAAGAAGATCACGGACTCTGTCTGCGCGGCAACCGGCTTCAAGAACCGCGGTGTGCAGGAGACAGACAGCATGAGCGGCATCAACTGGTGTAAGATTCCGGTTTCCATTGTCGAGATGGGCTTTATGAGCAACCCGGAAGAAGATCAGAAGATGGCACAGGATGATTATCAGGAATTGATTGCCGGGGGAATTGCGAACGGAATTGATGCGTACTATCAGTAAATAGTGAAAAAAAACAGATGACAAAAGTCAAAATATCATGTATAATAGTATAGGTGTTTCGGAGAGAAACACCTAATATCTGGAGACGTAGCGAAGCGGCCGTAACGCGGCGCACTCGAAATGCGTTTGTCGGTTCATCCCGGCACGAGGGTTCGAATCCCTCCGTCTCCGCGTCCTGGGGATCCTTGTAAATACAGGGATCCCCTTATTTTATTTCATAGGAAATTGCGTCCTGTGAAACAAAAAATGCTCCGCGAGAATGCGCACTTGCGCGAAGCAGAAACATGTCGCAAGCGAAAAAGAGCTGCCACGTTTTGAGTGACAGCCCTTGATTGGCAAATTTATGGATTTTTACCGTACCTTCGTATCTTCCGCGTAAAACTCCGCATAAGCATCCTGCAAAGTCTTCAGCGTCTTCGGATCTTTTCCTCCGATTGGTTTTCCATCGAGTTCAACGGCCTGGATGCAGAGCCCGCCGGAGCTGCTGACGATGATTTCGTCGGCGTCTGCCAGTTCCTGCATGGTAAATGGTGCCTCGCTGGTCGGGATGCCGTTTTTCTCAGCTAACATCAGCAGATGTTTTAACGTGATGCCCGGAAGAATCAGATTATCTCTCGGTGGGGTGCAGAGAACGCCGTCCTTGATGATTAAGATATTGCTGTGGGCGCATTCGGTGACGCGTTCGCCGCGGTGGAAGACCGTTTCCTGGCAGCCCTGTTCGATGCAGCGCTGGTAAGCGATGACACTTGGAATCAGGTTCAGCGTCTTGATGTTGCAGTGCAGGAAACGGGTGTCCTCCATCGAGATCAGGCGGAAAGTCTTATCAAATGGAATCAGGTCGCACGGAACGGTAAAAATCATCAGATTTGGTTTTACGGAAGCAGGTGGAAACTGATGTCCACGATAGGTAGTTCCGCGGGAACACTGCCAGTACAGCATACCGTGGTCAATCTCATTGGCATCGATGCATTTCTGCAGCTCGGCACGTAGTTCTTCGCGCGACATTTCAAACGGGATTTCCAGCAGCTTGCAGCTGTTGTAAAAACGGTCGAGGTGGTCGTCTGCGGCAAAAATGTTGTTGTTTGCAAAGGTGGTGGCATCGTAGCAGCCATCTCCAAAATAAACGGCGCGGTCCAACATTGGGATTTT
>ULSQ01050791.1_pt1 | contig 11016 bp, 10 predicted proteins | sample 1956821 | NCBI WGS metagenome assembly ULSQ01 (sample SAMEA4835712, study PRJEB28245) | human gut metagenome | biome: gut microbiome; material: fecal sample | place: Denmark | collected 2008 | reverse complement strand
TATAGCTGCTTAGCACATTATTGAATTATTAACGAACTATTGTGTTAATAATGGGTACAATAATTGAGTATTATCATAAGGACGTTGAAGCAAACCGATAATCAAAATCCAAAAAGCATATTTATACTTTTTGTCGTAACGTCCAAAATAATATAAAAAAAAGAAAGGCAACAATACAACAATCTGTCCTACAACACCATCCGTAGCTAAAGTTGTAAATACATTAGCGCCAACAAATTTCTTATCTCTAACAGATTGTTCAATAATATGGCTAGCACCATTGCCTAACCATGGAGCTTTCTGAAAATACCCCCAAGTATTTACAACTAAATCTTGCCTATTATCACCGCTAATCGTACCACTAACTTCATTATATTCCATCCTACCAAATATAGCTTTATCTATCCATTTGTTAGACATTGATACTACTTTCAATAACAAAATAAATATTAAAACTGACGACATTATAGTTTTAATTCTACTCCTATAAAAGAAAAAAGCATAGAATAATATTTGAATGAAATATGCTAAGGACAAAGTTGATATTAAACCAAAAATTAGAATTATCTCAATTTTCTTATTATAATAAAATAATTTGTTTATAACTAAAGCAAACATACCCCAATTAGCTAGAGCACCGGGTTCATCAAAGTATCCTGCATTACGAACTAGCCCTAGATAGTAGGTATTTGTCGTAAAAAAACCAAAACAATACCCAGTTCGCATATCCATCTCCTTAAATTCAAACAAGGGCTCCAAAAATCCAGTAAGAACCAAAAGGAATCCTATTGTACCTGCTATTACTTGAAATACAATCCAGTAATTATAAACTTTAAATAAAGAAGAATTAGAAGATAGTTGTATTTCTAAGATAAAATAACATATCAAAAGATAAAATATACGAGTAAAATATGCAAAATCCATTCCATGTATGATTACATAAAGAAGCCATACTAGCATTTGCAAAAGTAATATCGCTGCAATCGGTCCAGGAAGCCTAAATTCATTCTTATATAAGACATAACCACCTGTTAAAAATAACAAGAGCACATAATTGACAATGTAATGTGGAAGCCAACCCATCAAATAAAAGACACAAGGCCAACCAGCAATAATTGAAAAAAAGAAAAGAAGTTTACAATATGTCCACCTCTTAAAAATATTAATAATATTCATTATATCTTGCAATTATTTCTTCATAAATATTCTTCAAGACTATAGCATTTTTCTCCCTATCATGTCTTTCCAAAGCAGTCTTTCTTTCATTTTTAGAAAGTTCGTATAAATCAGTTTCTCCAAACAAAGAAATAACCCTTTGAGCCAACATCTCAATTTCCTCATATCTATATAAATATCCAGTCTTTCCATCTTCTACCAAAGTAGGAATACCGCCACAATAGCTAGCAACAACAGGTACACCCAAAATTTGTGCCTCACACAGACTATTTGAGGAATTTTCTATAGCTGATGGCATCACATATACATTGGCATCTAAATAAGCTTGCTTCATTTCCAACTCAGAAAGTGCACCAAGAAATCTCACATGATCTTCCAATTGTAATTTCTTTACTAATCTACGAAGATATAGATGATACCCTTGAAAACGAAGCAATGACTTAAAATCATTATTCATTACACTGCTACCACAAAAATTTACTACCGTATCAGGATATTCTCTCAAGATGATAGGTAGCGCCTTTATCACTTGATGGGCACCTTTTAAAGGAGCCCCACTGTTACTTACAAATATTGTATGTCTTTTACATCTATCCAAATCCCAAATAGGCTTTTCATAAAAAGAGTCACGAAGAGTCTCATTCATAAAATGATAATGAAGATTTGGATTAACAGATATCACGTGATCGTGATCCCATTGAGTTCGACCTATAATATCTGTAGTATGTCTTAACACATACTCCTCACATTCCGCACGATGCTTAAAACTACGAACAGAATTCAATGTAAAAGTACCACGATAAAAATCCAAAGGAGTAATATTCAAGAACTTATCCCTTAAAGACAAGCCGCCATCGGCATAACGGGCAACCCCCCCAGCAAGACCTTGAATATTAGATATGACGGGCAAACCCCTTGTGCCGCCTTGCAAGGCGGCACAAGCTAAAGAGTATTCTGTACCATGGATATGTAAAATGTCTGGCGAAAATCTTATTATAGCCTCCTTACATGCCTCTATCTGTTTTTTATCTGTTTTAGTCATACTCTTAGTTGGTACTAGATAATATCTAATACCATCTACTTCATATTCCTCAAACTTTTTTCCATAAGAATACACAATAACACCTAACTCTAACTTAGGCATCAACTTCATTATAGCCTTTGCCGAAGAATATAACCATCCACAATGCGAAGGAGCTTTCTTCCCAAGTTTTTCACAAAGAGGCGGAAACTCTACGAGGCTTACCCAAAGTACTTTCATAAGCTTTCTATTAAATTTACCCAAAGATCTATTATCTTATCTATTTCAAATCTTTTGGCACTTATTAAACCATTTTTAGCAATCTGTTGACGTTCAGATGCATGCGTCATCAACCATTCTAATCGATTTGCATATTCATCAACATCATTGTTTGGTATAATACAACCATCATACCCATCAGTTATAATTTCTTTCAAAGCCGGATAACTATCCCAAACCATAGGAACGACACCAGTCTGCATAGACTCCGTTAAAGTCAACCCCCATCCTTCAATTCTCGAAGTCATCATAAAGATTGAAGCACTCAGATAATAAGGATACGCTACTTGTCTGCCTTCGAAAGAATAATTATTTAAATTCAACTCTCTAGCATACTGCTTAAGAGCCTCCTCATCTTTACCAGCTCCAACTATCTTGAGCTGCCAATCTGTAAAGCCCCGTTCCTGTATGATTTTCCAAATATCCAATACTTTATCTATTCTTTTCTCGTTATTATATAGACGAGATATCACCAAAACCTCTTTCTTCTTATGTGATAAGATATCTTCATTTTCTATAGTCGGAAATGACAACAAATTCGGTATGGACACAATACGAGATTTATCTGCCCCATTGATTCGGGCTAATACATAAGGAATCTCATATTTAGACAACAATACCGTCTTATCAGAGCAATTATAATTTTCCTGATATAATCTATCAATATTTCTTTTGCTCCATACTCTCCAAAGTGGATATACACTTAAACGAAGCAAAGCTCCAAGTTTCATCTTCCAAGAAGGAGATTGACAGAATACATTTGAATAATATGCCCAATTAAAAATTGATTCAAACAAAAAGACAGAATTATGATAAACTGAGACATACTTTGCTTGAAGCTTGAAAGATTTCACCATTTTAGCAAACTCACTGGTAAAAACTGAATGATGATCTACAATTATATCAACATGATTGTTGACGATGTATTCTTTTAATTCAACACGATTCAGCTTATTTTCCTCTTTTTCTTCACCATTGACATAGAAAGTTTGCATATCCATCTTATAAATAAGATAGAGACACTTATATCCCCGTTTAGGCAGTTGCTCCATTAGGGCATTCACAATCCTATGGATACCACCTCTTTGCATATTTATAGGGCGAACCCATGCTATCAATATCGTTTTCATTTTCAATATTTTATGATACCTAATTGTTTAAGTTCACTTATAGAATAACCTCTATCAAGATCTAGAAAATAATGATGGTGATGGCAAACCTGCTTTTCTTTTGGAGGTAACTTCATATAATCATGAAACAGCATCTTTAAATAATCATCATACTTCTTGATTGCCCGAACCTTCAACCCTCCGAAATCAACATCTATATAATGTTCAAACCATTCTTTATCAAATAAATACTTATGATATTGATAACTGCTATATATTCGACATTTTTTACCATTATTCCAATCAGTTTCCGAAATCATTGCATCCATACCAGCAAAAACAGATGCACTATTTTTGGTTAACCTATAAATACGATTACGAAAAACATGAAGTAAAGTTCTCATTCTAAATTTACCTTCGTGCACCGGAAATGTAAACTGTGCATATTGTGCTGCAACAGAAGCAACCTCATAGTCATGAAGGAATTTTGAATAGACCAAGTTCCTACGTTCTTCACTTTCCGGAACTACATCTATAGGAAATATATCAATATTAACTCCAATAGGACACTCCATATTATACTCAAACTCAATTAAGCAAGTATTTAAATCTGTCATTTTTGCCAAAGGCAAATAATAGTGTGAAGCATTACCAAAGTAAATAATAGAGTAACCTGCTGGAAAATTTTGTCTTGAAAGTTCCAATAATCGCTCATAATCTGGTCTAGGCATCATCACATCAATATCATCATCCCAAGGAATAATGTTATGATGACGAACAGCTCCTAATAGAGAACCTGCGCATAAAGAATAACGTAATTGATGTTCTCTACAAAATGCATCAAACACCTTCATCATTTCTAGCAATTTTACTTTATAGCGTTCTAAATCAAATTTCATCTTCTTTTATATAGTTTTAAATCATTTTCAAACAAGAAATTAGATACAATCCCAGATGCTCCTTGCGAGATACAATATTGATAATCAGATAAAAAATCTACAGCTGCAAAAAAAACATGAATTCCACGCGAATTCAAATATTTTATGCCTTTATCCTTCACATTATATATAGAAAGATTTAAAGCATGCACATCATTATCTATACAAAACTTAGCTACATCATAGTAGTTTTCATCTTTCATTCCATATCGTTTGAGTTGAAGTTTTACATTTGGACTTATTTTTCGTATCTTAGCGGCATCTTCATAAAGATTGAAAGTAACAACTATTCTCTGCTTTACATCAAAAGAAAGATTCTTGTGCATAGAATTATATATTTTTTTATATTTATCAGCAACAGAGTATCCCAAATCAGCTATTAACCAAACATCATCGTGCTTTTTCATAAAAGCTATAAAATCATTCAATGTTATAGGCGTATATTTATGATAGGGTTTTGTTTGAATAAAAGATCTATAATCTAATCTTTTTGCATTTTCAGGTTGCAAATTATATCTAAGTTGTTCTATATCCCATTGAAATGTACGTGTTTCTCCTGCTCGGAATCTCGCATCCTGTTCCAAATTGTCTAACCAGCCATGGCGACATACCCAAACATGATCTATCGTTTCAAGAATATCAATATCAAACATCCTTGTCCCGTTAGAATATGCCAACTCAATCGCCTCTCGTGAATCCGTACAAGTTTTCCCATCAATACCACCTCCTCCATGTGCTATTACTCTATGTTTTACATACCATTCATCTGGATTATCTTTCAATATTGGCAATGTAATAATTCTATCCAAATTAGAGTTACGTTTCCAGGAATCATAACATCTATATGTTGCATCTATCTCTTCTACTATTCTTTGCCGATGACGGATGCCATAACACACGATTAGAAGAAAAGATAACACAACCCCACATTTTACAAATATAATCTTATTTGTCTGCATTATCATTATTGATTATCTGGCGAAGCATAGTCGAACTAATACCATCAGTATGAGAAAAATACTCTATACGAGCACCAAACTTAGCAAATTCCTCCTCATAACGATTGTATAGTTCTGTTCCTCTCCACTCATCGCCATGAAACATCACATCGAAATGTCTTTTTCGCAGAAAATCCATTTTATCCATTGTGGTTTGTGGAACTACTTCATCTACATATTTAATTGCACCAACAATAGCTGATCTTTGTTCATAAGGAATAATTGGAACCTTATGCTTATAGGATTCAACACATTCATCTGTACTCACTCCCACTATCAAATAATCGCAATGTTCTTTCGCTCGTCGAAGAATATTGAGATGTCCAATATGAAACATATCGAAAACACCTGTAGTATATCCAATAATCATAGTTATTATGTATTTAATAATTCATTTAACATAATTTCCCATCTATCTCCTACAACACTAGAAGAGAAACGATTAGCAGAGTTCAAACCTGCTACAGCCATTTTATTCCTTAGTTCATTATCTTTTAAAAGCAAAAGTAATTTCTCTCGAAATTCTTTTTTATTTTTGGGAAGAAAACCTGTAACACCATCATCGATAATATCTGCAAAGACTTTACTCGTTTTTAAAGCTATAGGAACAACACCATTCTGAAGACTTTCCGTCAAAGTTAGCCCCCAACCTTCACGAGGAGATGCCATTAAAAAGATTCGGGCACTTTGATACCATGATAAAGGCGATTGAGCACCTTCAAATATGATATCCTTGCTGCTTGAAGCTAACTTTTCAAGATACTCCCCATCTTTTCCTGTACCAACTATATGTAATTTATAACCATGATGTTCTTTTATCGACATCCAAGCCTTAATCATCAACGATATACGCTTTTGATTCTCATCAAGCCTTGAAACAATCAACACCATTTTTTCTTTTCGGTCAAGAATACTCTTATCTGCTATCTCTGGAAATGTAAGCATATTAGTTATAACACGCATCTTGTCCATCGGAGTCACCTTTGTTATAGCCTCCAATACGTTCACATAAGCAGACGACATCACTACATATCGATCAGAATTATTATAGACATATCTATAACTCGCTATCTTAATTTTACGGAAACTCTTCCGATACATAGGTATAAAGAAAAAAAATCCTAAACGTTTAACCTTATGAACTAAATCTTTATTCCAAAAATTTCGATAGTAAGACTTTATTGGAGCATAGTTTATAGTTGGATCAAAATGCATGAAACTAACTATTTTACCACCTTTATCTCTCCATTCCTTACCACCATGAGCAAGAAACTCCTTCAATAACCAATAGTGGAAAGCTATTTGATTAACTACCACATCAACATGATAGGTTTCAAGAAATTTTTTTAGAGATGGAATACGTTCACCATTTAGAAAATATTCATCAGGATTATCCTGATTAAAATGGAGTAAACCAATAGCAGTATGCCCACGTCGATTCAACTCATCCACAACGAGTTTGGTTGCTCGCTCAGTACCACCTTTCTCTGGTAGCAGTGGGGAATCGTACATAAAAACTATAACCATAAGATTTTCTTTTACAACTTCAATCTAAAGGGACACGCTTTTATCAATAATTCAATATCAATATTTCCAGGTTTCCACTTATCTAATTTCCGCATAATATGGTTCTCATCTATCATATTACCCACAATACATAGAGGCTGTTCACGATCTTTACCTATAGATTGAAAGAAATCATGAAACTTGAAATGACCTCCTATAAGAGGCTTTCCGAATTCTATCCATACATTTGGAATATTATAAGCTTCTGCCATTATAAGTCCATGCAGAGATGAAGATATGATATTTTCACAAGAGCAAATCATATCAGGTATATCTGTCCATCTGGTATACTTCGACAAATCAATTATAAGAATATCTTTTCTATCAGAAATAGCAATTCCATTCATTGTGAAATCTCTTATCTTATCTAAATTAGAGACATGGGCTATAAAACCATATTTATATTTTTTCTCTATCTTAGGTTGATAATATTTTGCAACCAGCAACGCTGGATCTCCATATATTTCAGGACATTTAACGCCTTGAGCAAGAAGCACCTTTCTTGTTAACGGTCCACGCACAGCATATACCTTTTTGGGCTTATATCTCAATTTCTTTGTTCCGTCAATAATACCTGCTCCCCAAACCTCTGTGTTCTTGCGACATAACATGTCAATTGTTGAACCTATTACAAGATAATTTTTTAAATTCAATCGAAACGCCAAAGAGACACGATTAAATATCTCGATAGGCCTCTTGCAAACTTCCTTCAAAAAATAATAGTTTATATCATCACCCCAATTCTCATGTACAATCGTATCCTGCTTATAGAAAACAAAGGCATTAATAAGTATTGGATGAAAAACAAGAGAAATATTAGAAAAAATCTTTTCAAGCATAATTATTTATTTAAACTTAGATTGAACCAAAAGTTTTACTTTAGAATAAACTAAAGTTCTTTCATGATTTGACAAGCCCAGCATTATTATTATTCCTAAAGTCAACATTATTATTAATCCCATTGCAATTAAGCTTGAGATAATAGTATGCGGCAAACTGTAAGATAATATTACAGAGAGCGTACTCGTAACTATTAACACTAGAAATACTCGCAATAACACATTCTTTAAATATACGCCAAAAGACATATATATATAGCGCCCTATGATTACTATTCGAAAAGTTTGAGCTATAACAGCTATTAGTAAATGGACACAAAAAACACTTTCTGGCACCCCTCTCATTCTGAGAACAATATATGAAAAAGGTACGATAAGTAATAATGTGCCACCAACTACACTTTGATAGATTTTAACCCTACCTGTAGCCTGAGAAGAAACCATTAGAGGATTGGCCAAAGCTTCAACAAGCATGATACAAAGTGTTAAGCGAAGGAACCAAACAGTATGGTCTGGTACATTTTTTAGCCAAAGTTTGAGAATAACATCGGCATAAATAGATACAGGTAACACAATTAATAGTAAAAGGAAAAATGACACTTTAGAACTTGCAAATATTAATTGATGCATTCTCCTTAAATCATTTACCGCATAAGTTTTTGTAATCTGGGGATTAAGTGCCATTTGAAAATTAGAAACAAAACCCGTTACAATTCCTTGAACAGTTACAGCAACTCCTCTAGCAGCATTTATAGCAGGACCAAAGAATATGTTTAACAACAAGTTTATACCTTGTGTATAACCAACTCCCGCCAAATTACCAAAGAGACTCCATCCTGCAATATTACTCATTTCCTTAAAAATTCGCTTATCAAAAGTAAAAACAAATTTTGCTTCGACAAAATGCTTTGAGCAGTATGTACCATATATAATTCTATCTAGCAACTGTACTCCAAAAAGTAACACTGCATAGAAAATCAACCTATCAAATGATGTAATAATTAAGAAATAAACTATCACCAATTTAAGCACAACATCCATAATGGAGATAAACGCAAAAGCAGACATCTTTTCATGTGCAATTATCATCGCATTATACGGCAAAGATACAATACTAAGCATACAAGAAGCTATAGATAACTGATAAACCCACATTGCGGCAGCAAAACGTCCTTCAGGTATTACCATTTTTTCATAAAGCATCCACATGCCAACAGTCTCTGCAAAAAGAAATATCAGAGCAGCAAGAACAAAATGGATAATAATTGCTGTAGAAAAAGTCGCCTTTTGTCGCTCTATATCACCTTTTGCCAACTCAAATGTAATAAAACGTTGAGTAGCTGTAGACATTGCACCATTCAAAAAAGTAAAAATTGTCACGAACCCGCCTACCACATTGTAAAGTCCATAATCAACAACACCTAAAGTATTGAGAACAACACGGCTAGTAAAAAGACCTACGCATAAAATAAATATCATGCGCAAGTAAAGAACTATCGTATTCTTTGCGATACATTTATTATTAGTTTTATTTATGTCTGTCATTTTGTCTTTTTTCACCAATCAACAAATTCAAATGCAGTTTTCTCATCAATTCCGTTAAATAAAAAGAAAGAATGAAACTTATGACTACAACACTTACAGTAATAGGGAGTACCCCTATTTCACTCTTATCTAAATAATAGAAAAAGAGATAAATGATAACAGGATGAAATAAATATATTCCAAAGATATTACTGTTCACTTTATTTATAAACGTAAAACGAGTAAGATATGTTAACCGAAGAGAAAGCAAATAAATAGCATAAATCCCCAACAAAGCATAGAGCAATGATGCACGTTCTATAAATCCCAAAACAACAATAATCAATATTGAGAAGAGTATATTCAAATATTTCCTATAAATCATTGCAATATATCCCAAAATGAACCAAAATTGATAAACCAAAGAATTATCTATCTGAAAATATGGAATCTTCCCCCATCGCATCTCAAATATCAATATTATACAACTTATTGGTAAAAGAAAATATGGGGCAAGTTTTACCTTATTAATTACAATACGTAGTATATAAACTAACAAGAAGACATTGAAGAGCATCCATACATACCATAAATGCCTACTATCAAGAGATAAACAAATTCCATTAATAAAATAAGACTTTAAATCCCGAAAGCCAAATCCAACCATAAATGGCAAAACCCACAATATTGCAAATGAAAAATATGGAATCATTAATCTCATTGTTTTTTTTCGCATGAAGGAAATTATGTTATGATAGTTACCTCGTCTTGTGGCAATAAGAGCAAAAGTCATTCCTGAAACAAAAACGAATAATGGCATATGAAAACTATATATTACCTTAGTTAATATATCCATAATACCAGTATCGTCCGCTTGAGGAATTAGCCCTTGCGGAGTAAATATCCTTGTTACATGACCAACGACAACTAATACAATACCAACAAGTTTCATGATATCGAGTTCAGGTATCCTTGTGCCACCAACTATTTTATTATTCTCTTCACTCATTTTTATATATCACAATTAGAGCGTCCCCTCTATTTTACAAGCAGTTACAACTATAGAAACATGAGAACCAATATATACATTGTCTCCTATCACAACTGGTGTTCCATGATTACTGCCTATAGATAAAAACTGGCTTATATTATAATTATTACCTATCACTATATTAGATGTATCACAGCTCCGATACTATATCCTATATAGAACACGTATCCTATCATTGTATCACTTTTAATATACACTCCATACTTTATAACATAATGTTTATGCATAAAGATTGCTAAATGACAAAATAGATTTCGAGTACTAGATAATCTAAATCAAAAGCAATATCTATATAGTATTAATAAATATTTAACATTACAATTCCTAAATCATGGCAAGAATACTTATAGCCAAAACCATAATTACTCAAAGCATTCAGCCTTAAATCTCTCATAATTGTAAGCGTCCAAAAATGTCACAACGCCCCTATTTGCGGGCTTTTTGCAAAGCCCGCAAATCTCATTTTTAAATATCTTTCACTAAAAATTTCATTAATTCAAGCAGATTGTCATTGG
>ULSQ01006423.1_pt1 | contig 11101 bp, 9 predicted proteins | sample 1956821 | NCBI WGS metagenome assembly ULSQ01 (sample SAMEA4835712, study PRJEB28245) | human gut metagenome | biome: gut microbiome; material: fecal sample | place: Denmark | collected 2008 | reverse complement strand
TGTTCGAGGAAGAGACAAAGAGCGACCTCACAGGTTTTGACAAAGGCCAGATGACCGAGCTTGGCGCGGTCAACGTTATGACTGGTGTTTACACCGGACGTTCGCCCAAGGACAAGTTCATCGTAATGGACGAGACATCAAAGGACACCGTATGGTGGACTTCAGAGGAATATAAGAACGACAACAAGCCCGCTTCAAAGGAGGCTTGGGCAGCCGTTAAGGAAATAGCACAGAAGGAACTCTCCGGCAAGAAGCTTTACGTCATCGACGGCTTCTGCGGCGCCAACAAGGACACACGCATGGCAGTGCGCTTCATCATGGAAGTAGCATGGCAGGCACACTTCGTAAAGAACATGTTTATCCGTCCTACGGAAGAGGAGCTGGAGAGCTTCGAGCCCGACTTCGTTGTTTACAACGCGTCAAAGGCAAAGGTTGAGAACTGGAAGGAACTGGGCCTCAACTCTGAGACTGCGGTAGTGTTCAACGTTACTTCAAAGGAGCAGGTTATCATCAACACATGGTACGGCGGCGAGATGAAGAAGGGTATGTTCTCAATGATGAACTACTTTTTGCCTCTCAAGGGCATCGCTTCAATGCACTGCTCTGCAAACTGCGACATGAACGGCGAGAACACTGCTATCTTCTTCGGCCTGTCAGGCACCGGCAAGACAACCCTGTCTACCGACCCGAAGCGTCTCCTCATCGGCGACGACGAGCACGGATGGGACGACAACGGCGTGTTCAACTTCGAGGGCGGATGCTACGCTAAAGTCATCAACCTCGACAAGGAGAGCGAGCCCGACATCTACAACGCCATCAAGCGCGACGCCCTCTTGGAGAACGTTACTGTTGCCGCTGACGGCAAAATCGACTTCAACGACAAGAGCACAACCGAGAACACCCGCGTGTCTTACCCGATTTACCACATCAACAACATCGTTAAGCCCATCAGCCACGCACCCGCTGCAAAGCAGGTCATCTTCCTGTCGGCTGACGCGTTCGGCGTGCTTCCTCCCGTGTCAATCCTCGACCCGGAGCAGACAAAATACTACTTCCTCTCCGGCTTCACGGCTAAGCTCGCAGGTACAGAGCGCGGCATAACCGAGCCCACTCCTACTTTCTCGGCTTGCTTCGGCCAGGCATTCCTCGAGCTGCATCCTACAAAGTACGCTGAGGAGCTGGTTAAGAAGATGGAGAAGAGCGGCGCAAAGGCTTACCTGGTTAACACAGGCTGGAACGGAACAGGCAAGCGTATCTCTATCCGCGACACACGCGGCATCATCGACGCTATCCTAAACCACTCTATCGACGCTGCTCCTACGAAGACAATTCCTTACTTCAACTTCGTTGTTCCGACACAGCTCGAAGGCGTAGACCCGAACATCCTCGACCCGCGCGACACTTACGCTGACGCAGCACAGTGGGAAGAGAAGGCGAAAGACCTCGCAGGACGCTTCATCAAGAACTTCAAGAAGTATGAGAGCAACGAGGCCGGCAAGGCTCTCGTAGCAGCAGGCCCGAAGCTCTAATTAGGCTTTTGAAAGATTAATCAAATTATAATAAGGTAAGCCCTTGCTCCTGACAATCGGAGCAAGGGCTTTCTTTTATGCCCGATTGTATGCTCCACCGATGAAATGAAAAAGCATTTAAAAATTCCTTTTATGTATATAAAAAAGACCAAATTCCGGCCATTTTAAATAATAAAGGTAGCAAAAGGCGTTCTATTTAAGGAATTCTGATTAAATTTGCAGCTAAAAATAAATAATATAGAAAGAATGAGAAGGATTATCAGGCCTTTCGCCGTCCTTTTCTCGGTGATGCTGTTGATGGCATCATGCCTGGAAAGTGACGATTACAGCGATTATGTTTATTACAGCGACACTGCGATAACGTCGTTCTCACTCGGTACGCTGAAGCACACGGTCTGGACGAAAGCGTCTGACGGAGAAACTGACAGCTCGTATGTTGAAGACTTGGATGCAAGCGGATACGACTTCTACATAGACCAACAAAAAAAGGAAATATACAACCCCGACTCGTTGCCTGTACATACAGACGCAGCCCACGTGCTGTGCAACGTAAGCAGCAAGAACGGGGGTGTGGTGATTTTGGCATACAAGAACTCAGAGGGTGAAGACTCGCTGGCGTATTACAGCGACACTGATTCCATCGACTTTACCGAGCCGAGGGAATTCCGTGTTTACGCAAACGACGGCAGGGCTTACCGCGCATATACGGTAAAGGTCAACGTACATCAGGAAAACCCCGACTCTATCAACTGGCACAAGTGCGGCGCAAACACGGCGTTCACGGCATTCACGGCAATGAAAGCTGTAGTGCTGGACAAAAAGCTGTTCGTATTCGGCTCCGACTTGACCGGCACGTCGGCCTTTTCTGCCTCTACCGACGGAAGCCTTACATGGGAAGAACTTGAACCGAACATAGCCCTCGACGGCAACGCTTACAAAAACGTCATTGTGAACGGCGGCAGTTTATATACGCTTTCGGGAGGCAACGTGTTGCGCTCCACAGACGGAAAGACATGGACTGAAACCGGCGGCAGCAACCTGAAGCAGCTCCTCGCAGCCGGGAAGAGCAACATGTACGGCCTGTTCGCAGACGGCGGAATGGTCGTATCGGAAGACGGCGGAGCCACATGGGCGGAAGACAACGTTGCAGACGACATTGCGATGATGCCCACCGACAACGTAAGCTATGGCAGTTTTGCCCTCGCGACGGATGAAAACACCGAGCGTATAATCATTGTTGGCAACCGCGACATAAACAACAGCGCGTATGCCGAAGACTCCGTAGCTATGGCATGGAGCAAAATAGAGGAATACGCCGCAGGCTCAAGACAGCATTCTTGGATATTCAACAGCGAATACAACGGCTACCGGCTGCCCCGCCTTTCCAACCTAAGCGTGATTGTTTACGACGACGCCCTCGTGGCATTGGGTGGCAGCGGGCTCGGAACGAGTACCGCAGAGGCTTTCTCACACTTCTATGTGAGCGAGGATTACGGCCTCACCTGGCATACAGACGACACGTACTACCTGCCTGAAGGATTTGCAAACGGCGATAAAGACGTATTCACCATGACATCCGACGACGATAACTACATATGGGTTGTGTGCGGAGGTACGGGCGAAGTATGGCGCGGAAGGCTCAACAGGCTCGGCTGGAAAGAAGAGCAGACCTCGTTCACCGAATAACAGGAATTAAGGAGTTACCGTACATAAGCAATGAACAAAGTCCTGCTCTTGACCCTTTTACTACTTGCCCCGCTTGCCGCAAACGCGCAAGACGAGTACGAGTATAAGATGGAAATAGGCGCAGGTGCAGGATTGGTAAGCTATCAAGGCGACTTCAACGGCAGCATTGTGAAGAACATGCAGCCGTCGGCTTCGCTGATAGTGAGGCGTGTGTTCAATCCGTATATGGGCTTGAAGCTCGATTTCTCATACGGCAAGCTAAAAGGAAGTTCTGCCGATGTAAAGACATGGTACCCTGAATTGCACGACAACCCTGTGGAGTTCAGCAACACGATGATGGACCTCGGGCTCACGTTCGAGTACAACTTCTGGCCATACGGTACAGGTCGCGAATACAGAGGAGCCAAGAGGCTTACCCCGTTTGTGTTCATGGGCATTGGTGCAACATATGCCGATGAAGGAGATGAAAACGTGTTCACGGCCAATGTCCCGGTGGGAGTCGGCGTGAAATACAAGATAGGTAAACGGCTGAACCTCGGTTTGGAATGGGCGATGCACTTCTCTCTCAGCGACAAACTGGACGGAGTGGAAGACCCTTACGGCATCGAAAGCGCAGGCTTGTTCAAGAACACAGACTGCTACTCTATGCTGAAACTTACGTTGACTTACAGCTTCATGCCAAAATGCAAAATATGCAACAAGGATGACTGAAACGACAATAGACATGAAACGCATACCGCGCCACATCGCCATAATAATGGACGGCAACGGCCGCTGGGCGACGGAACGCGGCAAGGAACGCAGCTACGGCCATCAGGCCGGAGTAGACTCGGTGCGCAGGATTACGTCAGAATGTACAAGGCTGGGGGTGGAATACCTTACTTTATATACGTTCTCGACCGAAAACTGGAACCGGCCGGCCGACGAGGTGGCCGCCTTGATGGGGCTTGTCCTAACTTCTCTTGAGGACGAGATTTTCATGAAGAACAATGTGCGTTTCCGCGTAATAGGCGACATGGGCAGGCTTCCGGCCGAGGTGCAGGCCAAGTTGCAGGAAACCATGGAGCACACAAAGGGCAACACGGCCATGACTATGGTCGTGGCATTAAGCTATTCGTCAAAGTGGGAAATCACCAATGCGGTGAAAAGCATTGCTTCCGATGTGGCATCAGGAAAGCTGGACATTGACGAGATAAGCGAAGACACGGTGAGCGCACACCTGCAAACTAACTTCATGCCCGACCCTGACCTGCTCATCCGTACCGGCGGAGAGGTGCGCATCTCCAATTACCTGCTTTGGCAGATAGCATATTCCGAACTTTACTTTTGCGACACATATTGGCCTGACTTTGACGAAACTTGCCTGCATAAAGCGATTGCAAGTTACCAAAACAGGCAGCGGCGCTTCGGCAAAACAGAAGCACAAGTGGAAAACAATGATTAATTCAAGACAACATACAGACAAGATGGACAGAATCAAGGGATTTATCATGCTGCTCGTCACGCTGGTATTTTGTACCAGTGTGTCGGCGCAGGAGAAAATAGTCAATCCTGACATATCATACGCCGGAATACCACGCTCGGGAGTAATCGGCGGCATCGCCGTTTCCGGAGTGGAAGGTTATGAGGACTACATGCTTACGGGCATATCCGGATTATCGATAGGACAAGCGATACAGGTGCCCGGTTCCGACCTTACCGACGCCGTGAAGCGTTACTGGCGGCATGGTCTGTTCTCCAAGGCGCAGGTGGCTGTTGACTCTATTGTCGGCGAAAAAATCTACCTTCACTTCTATCTGGCTTTGCGTCCGCGTGTTTCCACAATCAATTATGTAGGAGTAAAGAAGTCGGAAAAAGAGGATTTGGAGAGCAAACTCGGACTTCTCAAGGGCAGCCAGATAACCCCCAACATGATTGACCGCGCCAAACTGTTGGCCAAGAATTACTTTGAGGACAAGGGTTATAAGAACGCCGACATCAACATAATGCAGCGCGAGGACGTTGTTAACAAGAACCAGGTCATCCTTGACGTCATCATCGACAAGAAAGAGAAGATGAAGGTGCGCCAAATCATCATCGAGGGCAACAAGAACCTTAGCGACTCGAAAATCAAGGGAGGGCTTTTCAAGAAAGGTGCTTTCAAGAAAATACACGAGGCTGGCAAGCTATCGTCGTTCCTGAAATCAAAGAAATACACGCCTGAACGTTACGAGGAGGACAAGAAGAACCTTATCGACAAGTACAACGAGCTGGGTTACCGCGATGCGGTAATCGTACGTGACAGCGTTTGGAATGTCGATGACAAGCATGTAAACATATTCATAGAGGTAGACGAGGGCAAGAAATACTACATCCGCAACATCACATGGGTGGGCAATACTGTGTTCTCAAGTGAATATCTCGGCCGCCTGCTCGGAATGCAGAAGGGCGACGTGTACAACCAGAAGTACATGAACAAGCGTCTGTCGGAAGACGAGGACGCCGTAGGCAACCAGTATTGGAACAGCGGTTACCTGTTCTACAACCTGCAACCTACCGAGGTCAACATCGTCGGCGACTCCATAGACCTTGAGATGCGAATAATGGAGGGAACGCAGGCTCATATCAGCCATGTGCGCATAAGCGGTAACACGAGGCTGTATGAGAACGTCGTGCGCCGCGAGCTCAGGACGAAGCCGGGCGACCTCTTCTCGAAGGAAGCCTTGGAGCGTTCGGCGCGTGAAATCGCTTCAATGGGTCACTTCGACCCAGAACAGGTAGCTCCAGACGTGCAGCCTAACTACGAAGAAGGTACTGTTGACATCAACTGGCCGCTCGTGCAGAAGTCGAACGACCAAATCGAGTTCTCGCTCGGTTGGGGACAGACGGGTGTCATAGCGCGCATCGGCTTGAAGCTCAACAACTTCTCAATGGCAAACCTGTTCAACAAGAACAAGGAACATCGCGGCATCCTGCCTGTAGGTGACGGTGAGGTGTTGTCCATCGGAGCGCAGACCAACGGTACATACTACCAGTCGTACAACGCGTCTTACTCAACCAACTGGTTCGGCGGCAAGCGTCCTATCCAGTTCACCGTCGGCGCATACTTCTCTAAACAGACCGACGTGTCAAGCAATTACTACAACTACGGGTACATGAATAATTATTATAACTACCTCTACGGCTATGGAAACAGCTGGAGCAACAGTTATGAAAACTATTATGACCCTGACAAGTATGTACAGTTGTTCGGAGTCTCGGTAGGCTGGGGCAAGCGTCTGCGTTGGCCTGATGACTACTTCCAGCTGTCCGTCGAGCTGGCTTATCAGCGTTACATGCTCAAGAACTGGCAGTATTTCATCATACGTAACGGTAACTGCAACAACCTCAACCTCGGCATAACGCTCTCGCGCGTGTCTACAGACAACCAGCTGTTCCCACGCCGCGGCTCGGAGTTCATGACATCTATCACCATAACCCCGCCTTGGTCGCTTTGGGACGGTAAGGATTACAAGGGACTTACAGACATATACAACGCCGAGGCTGCCAACGGCAACTATTATTCAGAGCGTGCAACGGCCGCACAGAAGGAGAAATACAGCTGGATTGAATACTACAAGTGGAAGTTCCGTTCAAAGACATATACCGCGCTAACCAACGGCGCAAAGTGTTTCGTGCTGATGACGCGCGTAGAGTTCGGTATACTCGGTTCTTATAACAAATACAAGAAGTCGCCGTTCGAGACATACTACATGGGTGGCGACGGCATGAGCGGATACTCTACCGGCTACGCCGAGGAAACCATCGGACTGCGCGGTTACGACAACGGTAGCCTCACGCCTTACGGTTATGAGGGTTACGCTTACGACCGCTTCACACTCGAGTTGCGCTATCCGTTCCTGCTTGGTAACACAACCATTTACGGCCTTGGCTTCCTCGAAGCGGGTAACGCATGGAACGACCCCAAGAAGTTCAACCCGTTCGACATGAAGCGTTCCGCCGGTGTGGGCGTGCGCATCTTCCTCCCGATGGTTGGACTGATGGGTATCGACTGGGCATACGGTTTCGACACTGTATTCGGCCAGAAGGGCGGCAGCCAGTTCCACTTCATCCTCGGACAGGAGTTCTAAGGAGTGAAGAGTTAAGAATTAGGAGTTAAGAAAACATGCTTATACCGCAGGTCTCCCAGTTCTCGCAGGACTCCAAGACACACAATAAATATTAAAGAAAGGAGAACTTATAATGAGAAGAATATTGTTTGCGGCAATGTTCGCCATTGTGGCTGTAGCCGCCAATGCGCAGAAGTTCGCGCTTATCGACATGGAGTATATACTTAAGAACATTCCGGCATACGAGCGTGCCGACGAGCAGCTCAATCAGGTTGCAAAGAAGTGGCAGGCCGAGGTTGACGCGCTCAACACCGAAGCTTCTACCATGTACAAGAATTACCAGAATGAAGTAGTGTTCCTATCGCAGGAGCAGAAGCAGGCGCGCCAACAGGAAATCAACGACAAGGAGAAGCAGGCGGCCGAGCTTAAGCGCAAGTATTTCGGTCCTGACGGCGAACTTTTCAAAAAGCGCACCAGCCTAATGACGCCAATACAGGAGGAGATTTACAACGCCGTGAAGGACATCTGCGACCTGCGTGGCTATACCCTTGTGCTCGACCGCGCATCAGACACGGGCATCATCTTCGCCTCACCGCGCATCGACATCAGCAACGAAGTGTTGTCAAAATTAGGCTATTCAGACTAAAAACGGCATCTTTCGTCTGTTAAATGGTTGTGTTGTATAAGATTTTCATATATTTGCACCAAGAATAAAAACAAAAAATAGAGATTAAACAGAAATGAAAAAATTAGTTTTAATGTTACTCATGTGCGTGCCTTTCGCGACATTCGCACAGACAGCTCCGAAGTTCGGACACGTTAACGCACAGGCAATAATGCAGGAGCTTCCCGAGTTCATCAAGGCCCGCGGCGAGCTTGAGGCACAGTCAAAGCAGTATGAGAACGACATGAAAGCCATGCAGGACGAAATCCAGCGTAAGGGAGACGAGTACGAAAAAAACCAAAGCACAATGAACGCTACGGCGAAAGCCGAGGCCGAGGCAGCCCTCAACCAGCTCATGCAGAAGTACCAGCAGGCCTACCAGGACAACCAGCAGGCTCTGCAAAAGGCGCAGCAGGAGAAGATGCAGCCCATCATGGACAAGGTCATCACTGCCATCAGGAACGTGGGCAAGAACGGCGGATATGTTTACATCATGGACGTATCAAGCGGAATACCTTACATCAGCGACACGTTGAGCAAGGACGTAACCGCCGACGTGAAGGCTGAAATGAACAAGATAAAGTAAAGCGCCATCCTGGCGGATAATCAACGGGCAGACAAGTGACAAGGATATTTGCCTTGTCTGCTTGTCTGCCCGTTGATTGCTTTTATTTACATAGTGCCCCTAACCGTTTCAGGGGTGTTGGCATAACCCATAAAAAAACGTTTACCATGCGTAAGACTATTTTCCTGATTATCCTTACGCTGCTGCCATTGGCGGCCGCCGCACAGATGAAGTTCGGGTATTTAAGCTATTCGGAGGCTATCAAGGCCATGCCCGACTATGCCGTGATGCAGAAAAACCTGGAATCGCTCAGGGCGCAATATGCAGACGAAACCAAACGCTCGGAAGAGGAGTTTAACGAGAAATACCAATATTTCCTTGAAGGCCAGAAAGAACTTGCCACCCCGATACTGCGCAAGCGGCAGGCCGAATTGCAGGAACTTATTGAAAAAGGAGTGGCTTTCAAGGCAGAGGCCGACCGGCTGCTCAAGCAGGCGGAGGCCGACATGTACGCGCCGCTTAAAAGCAAACTCGCCGCACTGCTGCAACGCATAGGCACCGAGCGTGGCTACGCTTTCATCCTGAACACCGACGGCGACGCCCTGCCGTTCGTCAATCCTGCCTGTGGTGATGACATTACGGCGGAAGTCGTTGACTATTTAATTCATAATTCATAATTCACAATTAGCTTGACGTTGACCTTCGGTTCATAATCAGGTTACGCCAAGTGAATTAAGAATTAAGAACTAAGAATTAAGAGTTCGCCGCAAGGCAATTATGAATTGTGAATTATGAATTGTGAATTAGAAAAAGGCCCTATCGGAGTATTCGACTCCGGCTACGGCGGACTTACCATCCTTCACCAGATGCGCAGCGTGCTGCCACAGTACGACTACCTGTACCTTGGCGACAATGCGCGTGCGCCTTACGGGCCGCGCTCGTTCGACGTGGTTTATCAGTTTACGCGCGAAGCTGTGATAAAGCTCTTCTCCATGGGTTGCCATCTCGTCATCCTGGCCTGTAACACGGCGTCGGCCAAGGCTCTGCGCACCATCCAGCAGAACGATCTGCCGCAGCTTGACCCCGAGCGCCGCGTGCTCGGCGTAATCCGCCCAACGGCAGAATGTATAGGCAACATCACGCGGACACGCCACGTAGGCGTGCTCGCCACCGAGGGAACAATCAAGAGCGAGAGCTACGTGCTCGAAATAAACAAGCTCTGGCCCGACATAAAGGTTACCGGAGTGGCCTGCCCATTGTGGGTGCCGCTCATTGAAAACAACGAGTACGACACGCCCGGCGCCGACTATTTCGTAAAGAAGCGCATAGACACCCTCATGTTTCGCGACCCGGAGATTGACTCCGTCATACTCGGATGCACGCACTATCCGCTGCTGCTTGACAAAATCCTGAAATACACGCCGCGCGGAGTGCGCATCATACCGCAGGGCGAGTATGTGGCGGCAAGCCTTAAGTCGTACCTTGCGCGCCATCCCGAGATGGATGCCGCGTGCACAAAGCACGCCGCCTGCCACTATCTTACTACCGAGAACAAGGACAAGTTCCGCGAGTCGGCGCGCCTCTTCCTCCATGAGGATGTCGATGTGGAGACCATCACCTTAGGCTAAGCAGCCAAGCGGAGGCTTGCCTGCAATGGAGCAATACATTGGCACATGCCATGCAAAAGGCCGTATTCCATATTGCGGAATACGGCCTTTTGCATGGTTGAACCTTATCTCCTGTGTGAGTTCGGCATAAGGAATAACCCTTCAAACAATGGTACAGCTACTTGTTTTTTCGTTCCGAACAGTCAGTTGGTAATTGTCATTCCGCGCTCCGACGCGGAATCCAGTGTAAACAATCAGTTTTTCCATGTTTGCGTAATGGATTCCGCGTCGGAGCGCGGAATGACAAATACCAACCGACAGCTTGAAGTTGGATGATTGCCGATGTATCTTACACCGAACCCACGTTATCTCCTGTGTGCGGGCCTGCGTCTTCCAGCCTTCTTGCCGAGGCGGCCCATCATGCTTTTCTCAAGCGAGTAGACACGCTGGATTTGCTTGGGTGTAAGGAATTCGCTGTACTCCTTGTAATACTTCTTCCTTATGTCGAGCAGTTTCTGGCTGCGCTCGAAGCGGCTTTCTATGGCTTCTTCCGTCTCGGTGTCGGTCTTTGCCGCGCCCCTAACGCCCTTTTTCAGCGGCGCGAGCGTCCATATTTCCTTCTGGCAGCGGCTGTACGTGTCAACGAATTTTGCGGTGGTCTCGTCGTCGAAGGCCAGTTGCTGCGCTATGTGGCGCGCCTGCACTTCGGCCAGCTGCTCGCGCGACATACGTTGCTTGTCACTTTTCTGTGCGTAGGCTGTTCCGCAGAACGCCGCCATAATGACGGTAAGGAACAGCGTTTTGATGATGCTTCTTGTTTTCATAATCCGTATAATTTATTGGTTGATGAATATGTCTTCGTTGTATATCTCGAGCATGTACGCCTGGTCTTCGCTGTTAAGGTTGGCAAAGGCCTGTTCCACGCTCTCCATCGTGTAGGCCGGGCTGGGCTCGTGGTGTCC
>ULSQ01044441.1_pt1 | contig 11105 bp, 17 predicted proteins | sample 1956821 | NCBI WGS metagenome assembly ULSQ01 (sample SAMEA4835712, study PRJEB28245) | human gut metagenome | biome: gut microbiome; material: fecal sample | place: Denmark | collected 2008 | reverse complement strand
AAATTGTAACAGATATTGTTACATGGACGAATGACATTCTGCAAAATATGATTGCAGAAAAACCGCTCGCTTATGAACATATCAATTCCATTCCAAATGATGTCCCTCAGCTTGGAAATTTGTGCCAGGGTTATACCTTAATGCGAAAATCTTATGAAGGTGAATCGAAAAATACACGCTATAGTGCCATTGATTACATTTCTGCCCTTGCAAAACCAGCCTGTTCCTTTGTTTGTATGCGAAATGACCGGTATCGGAACAATGATTCGCAAGTGCCTTTTTCTCTTGTTCCGTTTGGCTTTTTCAAAGAAAAAATTCGTGTCCCGTTTTCCACTATTGCAAGAGATAGCTGTGATGTGGCATCGTACAACATCTACATTCAAAAAGTCTATTTCAAAACCTATGATGATACTGGATGGACAAATGCAAGGGAATACAAACCGATGCTTGGAAATGTAGAAATCGACCTGTCCAGCAACTGCTTTTTTGATGGCAGAAGAATGGAAACGGTTTTGAATTACGACAAAACTTTTCCAGACGAGAATACAAAAAATGAATGTGTAATCGTAGACGAAGCAGCAAATTATCTGTTTTATAATGTGCTGCTGAAACCGTTTCAGCTAAAATGCTATCTGAAATTTGATGACATGGAACACTTCCCTAAGTTGGGGCAGCGAATTGAAATCGAATATCAGCCCGGAAAATGTGCGGAAAGCACCATTACAAACATGACCTGGAAGTTCCGTGGCGGATGGGAGTTTTCCTGCACTGGGAAAGACACCAGGGTACTGGCACAGGCTGCAAAACGGTCGTTGGCATTCAATTCCGAAAATGCATCGAAACGCCATGCGGACATCGTAGCGGCAAAGGCAAGGAAAGCAGCAGATAATGCTTATAGTTATGCAAATGATACAGCGGTTTATTTAAATAATACTGTTGTTGGAGAATATATACAAGATCTGGTAGATAATAAAGTTGAAAACAAAGAATTTAAAAACGCAATCAATGCCCTCTGGGATGCTATCAATAACTTGTAAGGGAGATGATACCATGCTAACTGCAAATCAAAAATACATCGACACGGCAAACATCAAGCATCTGCTCAGTGCCGGCGAAAAAAACGCCGATAAAATCCAAATCGCCATTGACCGGTACTACCACCAGACTGATTTATCTGATTGCCTGTTTACGCTACGAGCCGTCAACAGCGGCGGTGGGTTGGTTATGCAAAACCTTGAAAAAGAGGTCACAGAAAGCCAAATCATCTTAACATGGACGATTACAGAGGACTTTACAGCGGTGTCTGGTGAGTTGCTGCCGGAAATTGTCGGTCAAAAGGATGACACTGTTGTGATCAAATACGAAATGACCCCGATGGTCGTCCGTAACTCTATTTTGGAGCAGTACCACGGCGGTATTGATGCAATTGACAAGGCTTTGCGTGAGATGCAGTCCATTCTCTCACAAGCAGAGCAGTTGATTGCAAAAATGCCGATTATCAAAGGCGGCACATGGTGGCTGTACGATATTGCTACAGGCGATTATGTGGATTCTGGGTATCCGGCACAGGGTGACAAGGGCGATACTGGGGAGACAGGAGCAACCGGTGAAAAAGGTGACCCTGGCGAGCCTGGAGCACCCGGAGAAAAGGGAGAACGTGGCGAAAAAGGCGATACTGGTGAAACAGGAGAAAAAGGTGACACCGGAGCACCTGGCAAAGATGGCGTGAATGGAACTGATGGAAAAGATGGGGCAGATGGATTTTCTCCAATTGCCACGATTACCGAAACGGACACTGGAGCCATCATTACAATCACCGACAAAAACGGCACGACCACAGCGAACGTCAAAAACGGTACAAGCAGTGATTCCGCGATTTGGGGCGATTATACACCCGGATTGGACGGCGGTGCATCTGCAATGTATTGCACCGCAAAGCTGGTTACAGTAACAGGCAAGCAAACATGGCAGGTATTGCCGTCCATCAGCACGGTATCTCACAACGCTCTGGATATTGTATCGGACGGGCTGTTTGTGCTGGATTTGTCGCCGGACGTGGACACACTGAAAGAATCTGCCCACACGCATGATAACAAAGAATTTTTGGATGGAATTGAAACCTATCTGCATAGCACGTACTCGAAAGTAACAGCAGAGCGAGAGGCAGCGGACAACAGCCTTGCAACCCGTATCAAAGCCTTAGAGGATAGCGTTGGCGATCTATCTACAGCCCTTGCAGTGATGGTGGAGGTGTAACATGGCGGTGACAATTACAGAGCAGCTGACAAAGCTAAACCAACTGCGACAGCAGCTTGCAGCGAATCTGACCACAAAGGGCGTGACGGCAAGCACGACTGAAAAGTTTAATACTCTTGTCCCCAAGGTTCTGGAGATTTCCGGCGGTGAATCCCCCACCACAACCGTGCTGTATGATGCAACCCATCGGGACAAGGTATCTTTGCTTTACAACGGTACGATTTACAGCGTGGCAGATTTTACAGCGATTTACGCTGATTTTTGCAGTGAAAAAAATAGCTATGCCTTGAACTATGGAACATCTATTTTCGGATGGGATTATAGCTGCTATACCTGTTGCACGCTGCCGATCAGCGTGACAGCATCCACACAAATTGCAATCCGCTTTCTTTCTGGAAGCACGGAAGTCGGCATTTTACGCTTAGTACAATCCGACACCGGAACGGCTGCGGACATCCTTGCCAAAGCACAGACGGAAGGCAGTTATACGAACTTGCCTTTGCAGTGGCTGTACAGTGCGGACTATATCACAACGCTAACCCCCTGCGAGGGTGTAACGTCTGGCACATACTATTTGGTGTGGGTTGGTCGGAGTAATAACAGCCATCCGCTGATTCAGTCAATTACAATTTTGTAAAGGAGGAAACACAATGAATATTATTGAGGCAATGGAACAGCTGAAAGCAGGAAAAGCCATCCAAAGAACAGGCTGGGGCAACGCAAAAATTCAGGCAGTACAGCTGGAAAATGGACAGTATCAGATTTTTGCAAGTGGAGATTTGACCCCGGAAATGTTAGTGCTGCTTTCCGGCGACTATGAAACGAAAACGGAGGAAACCGAATGAAAGAATGGATTTGTGCAGCAGCCGGAACGGTCGGCGGTCTGATTGCAGGGCTGTTTGGCGGCTGGGATGCGGCGATGATGACCTTGCTGATTTTCATGATTGTAGATTATGCCACGGGATTGGCGGTTGGATGGTGTGGAAAATCCCCTAAAAGCAGCACGGGGGGACTATCTAGCAAAGTTGGCTGGAAGGGGCTTTTAAAGAAAGGTGTAGTGCTGCTGCTGGTTGTTGTGGCAGTTCGACTGGATGTTATGCTGGGGACATCGTATGTAAGAGATGCTGTTTGTATTGGGTTTTGCTGCAACGAATTACTTTCCATTATTGAAAATGCAGGACTGCTGGGCGTGCCATTGCCAGTAGCGTTGAAGAATGCAGTGGAACTGCTCCAGAAGAAAGAAAAATAGGAAGTCGAATCAGTCGAAAAAGTCCCTTGAATTAGTCGAATCAGTCGAAAAAACCGTCCGACAGCGGAAGGGCTGCCGGACGGCATTATGAAAGGATGATATTATGCCAGTCAATCATTATGATTATAACGATAGTACCCAACTTTTTCCACATTTCAATGCACGAGAATTTCGGTGCAGCTGCGGAAAATCTCATGAAACACTACTTGCATCTGAATTGGTTGACAAGCTGGAAGCCCTCTATACTGCCCTGAACTGTAGCAAAATCATTGTGACAAGCGGCTACCGTTGCCCGGAACACGATAAAGCTATAGGCGGTACGAGCAGCGGTCAGCATACCAAAGGCACTGCTGCAGATGTCTGCTGTTACGGGCAGGACGGGCAGCCGATCAGCAGCAAAACGGTATGCTGTAAGGCTCAGGATTTGGGCTTTACTGGTATTGCAAACATTACAAGTAGCTATCAGTATACGCATTTGGACGTGCGAACGTCCGGAAAATGGTATGGTGACGAAGTACATGGAAATGGGACTGTAACAGATGATTTTTACAAATATTTTGGCATTGCAAAAACACAGCTGCCATCTGGAAGCTTGGCAAAAGGGATTGACGTATCCTATGCACAGGGCGTAATTGACTGGGAAAAAGTAAAAGCATCCGGATTGGTGGATTTTGTGATTCTGCGGGCAGGCTACGGAAGGGAAACCACTCAGGTAGACACACAGTTTGAACGAAACTATGCTGCTTGTAAGTGTCTGGGTATCCCCTGCGGGGCGTACTGGTTTAGCTATGCGATGTCGGCGGACGAAGCAAAACGGGAAGCACAAGTGTTTTTGCAGACCATTAAAGGTAAATCGTTTGAGTATCCGGTTTATATGGATTTGGAGAACGAAAAACAATTTGCATTAGGCAAAGCTGCTTGCTCTGCAATAGTAGATGCATTTTTGAACACGCTGGAACAGGCTGGATATTTTGCCGGACTGTATTGCAGCACGTATTACTTAGATAATTACCTTTCAGATAGCATCAAAAGCCGCTATACGGTCTGGTGTGCCCAGTATGCAAGTAAATGCACGTATCAAAATCCATACGGCATTTGGCAATATAATGTAGCCGGCAGCACAGAGCATGATATTATTGGACAGAAAAGTATTTCTGGCATCGTTGGGGAATGTGATATGGATTACTGTTACACCGATTACCCGTCCATTATTAAGGCTGCCGGATTAAACGGATTCACGAAAACAACGCAGCCGACCGAGCCAGAACCAGAGCCAACACCCGAACCAGACACCGAAGAATCCACGCTACAGCAGATTCTGAAGCACGTGGCAAACATAGACGAAAAGCTGTAAATCCGAACCGTATCCAGAATAGAAATAGTGAAACCGCCTTACCGGACGACATCCGATAGGGCGGTATTTTTTTATTTTATGAGTGCTGCACGAATGAAAATAGCAAACGGCGTAACATAAAGTTTGTATAGTGTAGGACAAGGGGACACTTCCCCTACATTAGACATAAATGCTTCAACCTGTTCTCTCTTTGGTGGGTCTGCCATTTCATCCGTCATATTCAAGATGATAACTGCTTTTTCTGGATAAACAAGCACTTTGTGAATCACAGTGTGAAAAAACGTCTGACGGTCTTCGATATGCTCCAGCCGAAGAGCCAGCCAACGAAAATAATTTTCAAAATGCTCTTTTTTCAGCTGCGGCTGCAAAATTGGCATCTTTTCAATTTCTGCTTTTTGTTCTTCCAGCTGAGTCAATTTTTCTTGCAATGCCTTGGAACTTGGACACGCAATCAGAGCGTTCACCGTTCCTTGTATCTGTTTTTCAATCTCATTCAGCCGTTTGCTGCGGTCTGGTTTTCCATCCATATCCGTGGTATAGATTTGGTACAGTCGTTCTGCAAGCGTGGAAACCTGCTCTTCTGTGAAAAAGGTTTGCAAGGCATCTATCACCACCTGCTCCAGTTTGTCTGCATGAATATGTACGCTGTTTTCTGCATGCTCCCTGCTCCGGCAAGCATAATAGAAATACTTTCGTTCTACAGACGAACCGCAGACATATCTTCCGCAGACACCACACTGCAACAGCCCTGACAGTGCGTAAGTATGCCCTGTGGTGTGTTCTCTGGAACGATGGGCAGACTGATTCAACTTTTCCTTTACCCGTTCAAATGTCGTCTGTGAGATGATTGCCGGACAGGTTTCCGGCTCTTCGATGCCGTCTATGTAGTGTATCCCTGTATATTTGTCATTGTGAAGGATGTCGGAAACGGTATAGCGTTTAAATTCGTTTCCATAGTTCGTCCGGTATCCATCTGCATTCAGCTGGTCTGCAATGGATTGAATCGTACAGCCGGAAAGATAGCTTTTGAAAATCCGCCGTACATTCACCGCCTGCTCTTCGTTGATGACAAATCGCTTGTCTTTCCGGTCATAGCCATACAGGACCCGACCGCCGAAATTATGCCCTTTTATAATGCTTTCCCGAATGCCACGCTTGCATTTTCGGGAAAGTTCCCGGCTGAAATATTCGTCCATGGATTCCAGCAAGCCTTCAATCAAAATGCCCTCTGGACTGTCTGTAATGCGTTCAGTCGCAGATAATACCTTTACGCCATTCTTTTTCAGCTGCTGCTTGCTGATGGCACTATCATAGCGGCTACGGGCGAATCGGTCGAGTTTATAGACCAGCACATAATCCCAGCCGCAGTTCTTGCTATCCTTTAGCATTTTCTGAAACTGCTCCCGATGCTCTGTAGAAGTGCCGGAGGTTGCCCGGTCGATGTATTCGCCCACGATTTGAATTTGCTCTGCCTTTGCAAACTCTTCGCAGACACGCCGCTGCCCCTCAATGCTCTGTTCGGTCTGTCTGTCGCTGGAATAACGACCATAAAACACTGCTCTTTTCATAATCGCTCCTTAATTGTACCGCCCCACAATTCCTTGCAGGGCGGTTTTTTTACTGATTGTTGATAAACTGTTGAAACTGTTCAAATACCTGCCGTTCCAGCGGATGCGTCAGAAATTTATTTCTTGCAAGCAAGATTTGCATCCTTCTGGAGCGAATTTCTGCCGCCTGCATGGACACATTGCAAAGTGTGGCAATTTCTTTCGCTGTGGTAGCATGCAACGCCCACAGCACACAAGCCGGCATCAGGCAACCCACTGCAAAACGGTCAGCTTCCTGTTCCTCTGCGGTGCGGCTGCTGTCCCGAAAACGTGGGTCACTGCCAACATGACCTAATAGATAGTGTCCCAGTTCATGCATGACAGTAAACCGCTGCCGTTGCACAGATTGGCTCTTGTTTAGCAAGATAATACCATTATTGGTCACTTTCCCAGCCTGTTCAATTTCATCATAAACGCATTGCAGCTGGTATTGTGCGGCAATCTGCACGGGTTTCAGCGGCAGTTTCGTCACGTGGCAATCAATCAGGCATTTCCAGCTTGCATTCCTAATATGCTGGTATCTTCCATAATACAACATAATTCACCCTTGTGTTATTGTAACACGAGGGCGTTTTTTTATGCATTACAAATCATCCGGCACACGTGGCAGGTTTGCAATTCGTTCTGCTTCTGCCTGCGTCATTTCTTCGGTATGCGGTGGTTCTCCGCCACGGGCGGCGACTTTTACCGTATAAACCATAGATTCTTTTAGATTGATTGGCTGGTTTGCCTGATGGCTTTCCACAATTTTTCGCACAAATCGGTCAATCACCTGCTTGTCGTTTTCTTCTAAGCCGATATACGTTTCCAGAACCTTTCGGGCGGTATCACTCAGCTTGTACCGCTTAACCAGCTGGTCAATTACAGATAACGCATTTGCATCATACATTTCGCCCGTTCCATGTTCCAACCATTCCCGGTTGATGCCGTATTCTTTGCAAATGATACCTATAATCAGTGGTTTTTCTGCAGCATTCGTTTCATTTCTGTCCCAGTTTCTCACAACATGACCAGATACTCCGATTTTTGCACCAAATGCGTCACGAGACAAATGCAAACTCTTTCGCAACTCTAATATTCTTGCGTTTACACTCATTTCATCCATACTATCACCTCCTATCTGCTATTTATTATATCACATGAAAAAGTGGCTGTCAACCAAAAATAAAAAATATTTTTTTGGAAAAAGGGGTTGACAAACAGAAAAAAGTGTGCTATAATTGGCTCACAGCCAAAACAAAGGAAACGAAATTGGTTGTAAACCAAATCGGCAAGACCAGCAGAAAACTTAAACGGGAAGTAAACCGCAGGAGAAAACTGAAAGCCGGGCTGAAATTAAAGCAGAAAGGGGGTGAGAATATGGCAGGATTGATTGCTTTGATTGCGATAATTTTTTCTATTATCAATATCATCAATATGTTCCGTGATTGATGGGACAGTTCTATAAGAACAGCGGATTATAAAGATCCTCAAAATCAACTGGAACCATTTTTGCTTTGTTTCCACATATTAACTTCAATGTGCATTTTGCTTTTTTTAAATCGCAAGTGTTTATTTTGAAATCCGGTATAATGAAACATCCGCTTATTCCTTGATGTGGAGGAAGATTCTGTGGCAAATCTAAAGAATAATATTCCGCAGTTTGTTTTCCTCTTGCTTTGACGCAAAATATGTTTTCAGATACAGAAGAAACATATTTTTCCTCATCGCCCACAATTAAAAAGGCTTGTGTAATTGTGCAAGGTGTTTCAGAAAGATTTGTAACTGCAATTTGTATTGCTAAATTTTTGTCTTGGTCTTCATTAAAAGAAAAAATCTTAAAAGCAATCGGTGTCGCTTTTAAATGAAATCGTTTTTTAAATGCTCCCCATATATAAGGGATAGTTGAAAAGACAAGTGCAACAAAAGACATCAGCAATTCATATCCCGGATGCTTATCAAAGTAATCTACAACATTTTTTAAAAATTCCATTTTTATTAACCTCCCTTCCATAATTTTCATTATACCATATCTTCTATAAGATGTCAACCGGAATCACAAAATATAGAAAAAGAGGTGATAAACGTGAAAATAGACGGCAGTGCATATTATCCAAGGCTGGAAGCTGAAATGATTTTACGGCACGTTACAAGACTGAATTTAAAAGATTGTATCAAATTGAAGTATAATACACTGTGCAAAAAGGTGAATGGAGAATTGCGTTTTTCACTGGATGAAGCAATCCATATTCAGGAAACATTCTTTTCGGATATGACAGTCAACGAGCTGTTCCGGCATGAATGAAGGTAGAAAAGACATGAAAGAATTACATCGGTTATGGCATGAATTATGTGAAATATTTCATTTAATAATTGGAAATATTTCACTAAAAATCATAATTTTTCTCACTCGCTTTATTTAAAAATAATTTTGAATAGATATGGTATTTCTGCTGACCTATCGGCAATACGGGGAGAAAGGGAACAAAAATGAAACTTTCAAATGAACGTTTTGAAATTGAAATCATTTCAAAGTCCGAATTTGTAGACGATTATTCGGCTAAAAACAAGAATTTCCTTGTTACAATATGGAACATTCACGTAAGTGGAGAAGCTTTGCGGAATTGGATAACAAGTGAGATTCCGTGTTTTGATTTTTCATTCGACAACCATGAAGAATATGAAGTTGAAGTTCAACGATGTGTAGATGAACGCAGAGAATTTAAAGAAAAAATCGAAAAAATTCTTGGGCAAGAGAACATCAATATCAGACAGATACACGCTGAATTTTTCACAGCGATAAAAATCAAAGAGATGGACAACAAATAAGACCCTGCTGACCTATCGGCAACACGGGGGCGATGTGGCAGCATCGCAGTCATTGGCAATACCTCATTCTTTGCCTGATACTAACAACGCCCGTCGGGAGCGTACCCCGACCCACTGCCCGTAAGGGTAAAAAAATATTTTTGAATGGAACATTTGAAAATGAAAAAATTTGAATTGACGACCGAAAGCATTGATGTGAACGGAGTAAAGCTGTACCGGATAAAATCTTTGATTAACTTCGGAGCTGTTAAGGCTGGAAAACTTGGCGGATACGTAGAAAAAGAAGAAAACCTGTCACAGGTTGACACTGCTTGGGTATTTGGCAATGCTTGGGTGTCTGGCAATGCTCGGGTGTATGACGATGCTCGGGTATTTGGCAATGCTTGGGTATATGGCGATGCTCAGGTGTCTGGCAATGCTCGGGTGTATGACGATGCTCGGGTATATGACGATGCTCGGGTGTATGGTAATGCTTGGGTATATGACGATGCTCAGGTGTCTGACGATGCTCGGGTATATGACGATGCTCGGGTGTATGGTAATGCTTGGGTGTCTGACGATGCTTGGGTATTTGGCGATGCTCAAGTGTCTGGCGATGCTCAGGTGTCTGGCGATGCTCAGGTGTCTGGCGATGCTGACTATATCTGCTTAAAAGGATTTGGTTCTCGCAATCGCAGCACAACAATGTTTAGAACAAAAAACGGGGATATTGCTGTATCTTGTGGATGTTTTGGTGGTACATTGGAAGAATTCGAGAACAAGGTAAAAGAAACACATGGAGACAACAAATTTGCAAGAGAATATCTCGCACTTGTAGATGCCGCTAAAATCCACTTTGAAGTGTAAAGCTGGCTTTATACTAACACGCTTTGCGGTGAGCGAATCACCGCTGCATGGGATGGGTCAGAGTGACCAGCAGCTTTGCTGTGCGGTGCAATTCCGCAGCATCCACAAAATTTCAGGAGGAACAGAACATGAATCAAGACGAACAAAAGCCCTGTTGTGTGAACTGTCACATCAGCGATGTGCCTTTGTATCTGGGGCTGGATGGCAAGCAGCACTGTGCTGATCACATTGGTTTGCTACTGTCAGATTTCCCGAAGCAGGAAACCAAACCTGTTAGAAAGGATGTGATTTTATGAAAGAACTGGAACTGATTGCTTATTGCTTGTCTTTGATGAACGAAGAAGACTACAATCTGATGCTGGCGTTTATGGCTGGTGCAACATTCAAGCGGCTGGAAACAGCGAACAAGTAAGGAGGAAATGGCATGGAAAAGCCGATGAAAGCAAGCGTTGTGCCTGCAACGGAGCAGGCAGACCGTTCGGTCTATGAAGCGTTGACGATGATGATTGTGGAGTTCTACAAACGGAATCCGGAGTTCGTAGAACATCCAGAACGGATGGCAGAGCATGAGCCGGAAAGTTGAATATCGGAACGGGTTCAAATACATGTACTGTGAGCAGTGCGGGCTGGATTGGAACGTATCCTGGCAGTTTGTCGGGTGGTATGTGTGCCCGGTCTGCAGAAATAAGAACAGAAAGGAGAAGCAAAAAGATGGGAAAAATCGTTGTAAAGGGAGACTGGAATCAACGTGATGTTCGCATTCATTCAATGGGGCTCAACAGAGCAGATGCGGCTAAGATGTTGCTGGCGGCGTTTATCAGCATCACGGAAACGCTGGATGATGACATCAAAAAAGCCACGTTCCTGGCTGCATTGAGCTGCTGCAGAGACGAGGTTTACAGCCCAAAAATTGAGGTGATAAAATGATGACCCCAGAAGAACGGCGGCTGAAGAAGAATCAGGAAACGCTGGAAAGCTACAACTG
>ULSQ01012087.1_pt1 | contig 11176 bp, 9 predicted proteins | sample 1956821 | NCBI WGS metagenome assembly ULSQ01 (sample SAMEA4835712, study PRJEB28245) | human gut metagenome | biome: gut microbiome; material: fecal sample | place: Denmark | collected 2008 | reverse complement strand
TTTTGGGGCTTTCAGCCCGCTTTGTTTGACTTTTGACATATCCGCTACTATATAAACTTGTTACATTATAATAATAAACTACTATTATCACTCCATTTTACGGATACCCATAAAAATGCCTGTCTTGCATAAGATTTTCATTCTAAAAGTAGTGATTATCTCTGATTTTGTTTACCTTTGCCACATGTCAGATATTCTTTACTGAACTTTAGCAAGTTCAGAGAATTCTGTAGTTAAAGGAGTTAAGAAGTTCTTGCAAGCAAGCGGCAAAGCCGAGCGAAGCCAAATGTTTATAATGCTATATCAAGCAAAACTAATGGCTTAACTCCTTAGCGACCGTAGGGCGCGAATACTCCTTAACTTCTTAACTACTTTCGCTTGCGAAATTTTAATTCTTTATTTGAGTTTTAAGCAGCGCTAAGATTTAATAAAAAACCACGCTAATGAGAAAATTACTGCCATTACTGCTTGCGCTTCTGATGCTTGCATGCAACAGAACCGAACACAATTCAGCGTCCGACCCCGCTTACGCCATGCTCGAACGTGTAGCCGAACTCAACGCCGGAGGTGACAAGCCAGGCGCATTGGCCCTTGCCGACAGTGCCCTGCTGATGCACCCGGCGGACACTACCCGATGCTGGCTTTTGAGCGAAAAGGCAGTGACGCTTGTCGACATGGGGCGTATGGCTGATGCCGTAGGCGTGGCTCAGGGCGCTTACCGTCTGGCAGAGAAGCTGCATGACGTGGACGCCATGCTCAATCTGCGTGGCACTATGGGCATAGCCTACCGCAGGCTGGGCAAGACCGACTCGGCTCTGGTGCAGTATAAGGAAGGCATACAGATGGCGCTTGCCGAGCACAACGCCGAATATGAGATATATCTGAACAATTGTGTCACGGTGCTTTACTCCGAAAGCAACCGCTTTGCTGAGGCTCTTCACTATGCCGCAAAGACCGAAAAGGCAGCCCTCGCAGCCAACGACACCATACAGCGATTGTCGGCACGTGCCAACATCGGAGGCATATATATGAAGCAAAACCAGTATAGGGCTGCGCTCAATGCTATGCTGCCGTGCTGGCAGGAGGTGAAGAGTGTGGGCTATAACGTGCTCACGCTGAAGTTCCTTTCTATCATTCTGAAGTCGTACAGCTCATTGGGCGACTATCAATCCGTGGCACAATACATGCAATATGCCGACCGTGTCATGGACGGAATGGCTGCCGGCAGCAACGGAGTTTTGGGCATTCTTGAGGTCAAGGCCGATCTTCTTGGCAAGCAGCATAGATATGCCGAGCAGCTGGCGCTTGTGGACAGCATCATCGCCAGCGGCACACATAACCAGGCAATGCCGCTTGACAAGATGCTGCGTACGAAAGCCCAGTGTCTCGAAAACATGCATCGCAACGCCGAGGCGCTCTCGTTCATGAACCGTGCCTTTGCCGTGCTCGACTCGGTAAAGCAAAGCGACATAGAGAAAAGCATGAGCGAATTTACGGTGAAATACAAGACACTGGAGACGGAGATGGCTCTGGCTGAATCCAGACGCGAGACTGCAGAGAAAGCCAATCAGGTGCTGTGGCTTGTGGTGGCGGTAGTGCTACTGCTGGGAGTGGTAGGCATTATGCTCTATCGCAGGCGCATAGCCGCACAGCGGGCGTTGCTGCACGAGAAGCAGAGCTATATCGACGGACTCGAGAGCGAGCGTGAGCGCATAGCCAAGGATCTGCACGACAGCGTGTGCAACGACATCCTCGCCACCAAACTGCTGCTCGCCACCGACAGCATTCATGCCGAGCAGTATCTCGACGATGTTTGGCGCAATGTGCGCCAGTTGTCGCACGAGCTTATGCCTCCATGTTTCTCGACGCTCGCACTCGACGCAGTGGTGAGCTCGTATGTAGCCGCCATCAGCCGTAACGGCAGTCGCGACATTTCGCTCAATATCGACCCTGCGTTCGATTGGGGCAGTCTGCCGCAACAGGTGGCTTACGAGATATACCGCATCATACAGGAGTCGACAGCCAATGCCATGAAATACGGCGACCATACGGGCATAGACATATCGCTGACCGTCAACGACGGCAACCTGAGCGTATGCGTTGTCAACGGCATAGGCATCCGTCCGGCTGACGGCAGGCACACCTCCAATCATGGCATAGGACAGCAGACGCTGCAGAAACGTGCCGACCGCATCGGCGCAAAGCTTACTGTCGATGAGGCTGGCATGCGCCATAGGCTGACGCTCATTTGCCGACTCACCACCACATAGTCACACCTTAACCAATTGAAAACAATGACAATACTCATCGTCGACGACCACCCTATAGTGCTCAAGGGCATACACGCCCTGCTGGCTTCGTCGTTTGCCGAAGCCCGTATCATTGATGCTGCAGGGGTGGGGGAGGCTGAACAGATGCTCAACCGACATAAGGTTGACATCATTATAACCGATCTTGACCTCAACGGCGAAAGCGGCTCCATGCTCATAGAGCACGTCCGCAACGTTCAGCCAGCCACACAGGTGGCGATATATACCATGCACGAAGAACCGTGGTCGGTAGGCGAAATAGCCGATATGGACACCGAGGCGGTGGTGATGAAGAGCGACAACGCTGCGGAACTGCTCATGGCAGTCAGGAGTCTTTGTGCCGGCAAGGGCTACTATAGTCCAACCTTCTTCCGGCTGCTCAATTCATTGAAGCGCCACCCCGACCGTCTGTCCGACCGCGAGAAGCAGGTAGTCAGTCTCACGGCAATGGGAGTCTCTGCCGCCGAAATGGCTTCAAGGCTTGGCATCAGTGCCAATACCGTTGAGTTTCATCGTCGTCGTATCATGCAGAAACTCAATGTAGCCAACGCTGCCGAAATGATAAGCCGGGCAACGGAATTGGGCTTTAAGGCAAACATCTGATGCCTGATTGTTATAATGCGTTTTATGTCGGTCGGACAGCGGTTCGGCCGACTACGGAAAACCATAGCCGACCCCCTACCAAAAACCATAGTTCTTAGTTTTTGGTAGGGGGTTACTGTATTTAAAGGACTATATGTACTATTTTTTTTCTATACCTTTGTGTCGAAACAGTGTACTCATTATCAAATACCAGCTACATGAATACCGATATAAAGAACAGTATCACCGAACGCGAAAAGGAGATATTAAGTCTGCTCGCCATAGGGCTTAGCAGCAAAGAGATTTCGGAAAAGTTGTTCATATCTCCACATACCGTGGAGTATCATCGCCGACAACTGCTCAAGAAGACGAAATCACGAAACATCGCACAGCTCATCGGAACCGTTTATCGTATGGGAATACTGAGAGTGTTGTAGTCCGGTTGCCGGACAGAAGTAATTGTATTTATCAAAACTTAATATACGATGTAATATGAGAAATTCTACCTTATTACTTGCTATAGCCTCGGCAATGTTTATGCAGGCAGCTCCTGCAGCGGCACAAAACAATGTGCCAATCAGAAAAATCAAGGCTGTAAAACCAACGACCGAGCTTACGCTGCTCGACCGGGTGGAAAGCGACACTCACCGGAAGATATATCAATACAACGAGTATGGATATATCACGTCGGTCATGGAATACAACAAGGAGGCGGGACAGTGGGTGCTCGACACCGACAACTCGTATCGCCAGGAGTACGTGTTCAATGCCGCCGGACAGTGTACAGCCCGAACAAGCTTCAATGTGGACAAGGCTGGCAACAAGACCACTGAGAAGAACAAAGCTAAAGTGGAAGTGATAGGCGACACGACATGGGAACGCTACTATAAGGAATATCCCGACTCCACCACTCACATAAGTGAGGCATACGCCTACGACCAGTGGGGCAACCGCGTGGAGGAAATCCTGTATGGATATGACAGCTACAATCGTAAGGAGTTCATACGCAGATATAAAAAGAGAGAATACTCCGGACCGGTAGACATATACGCCGACAATGCAAATTACACCAGCATCGAGAGAGGCCGACTTTTGTATGATCTTACGGCAAAAGGACAAGATGATTACCATTACACGATGAATACCAACGAGCTGTATGTTGATGAATTCCGTAAGATAGTATGGCAAACCGAAAACGACAAACTGTACAAACGGGAATACACCTGCCCAAACTATCTACAAATTACGGTAGGAAGTATAGAGAGAGAAATGTGGAAATCGTCTGAAAGCGAATTCGCACTCAATGCTGACGGCACCCGACCAGTACGGGAGACAATGCGTAGCTATGACCAAACTGGCGAAGTAACGGGCGATAATATTTCTCATTCTTACACATGGGACAATCTCGGTCGCCTGTTATCCGACATCAGATACAATGGATCGACATCGGAAATATCATATAAGGACGAATATACTTACGCCGACGACTATGCAAAGAAACTGTCGCTGCGCGAAGCTATTGAAGCATTAGACGGTGGCGGTCAGATATATCCGGAGGACGAGTTTATGCAGTTTGGACATCCGGCAACCTCTTCTTACTATTATCCCGACGATGGTGATAAGGGTGAGAGTACATACGAGTGGAACGCCAACGGACAACTCATTGGAGGCAAATGGACGGAGACTTATAAAGAGTATGATTCCAATAACGACAATCCGACAACTGTGACCGACTACGGCGAGATACGAGTAGGATATAACGCCGATGGACATCTGGCATGGAAGATTGACCATAGCATCAGCGAAAACGAGTTCATCAAGATTGAATACCTTTACAACAAGAAAGGTGTTTGGACTAGTGAGGCAGAATATGATGGCGACAGCTGGGATGGTCCGTGGACCAAGGAAGATTGGAGCAAAGCAAGAGCCAGAAAGCGTCTCGCAACGCGTGCAGCTACAGCGCCGAAGTTTATCGATGATATGAGAGACGGCTATCATTATATAGAAAACAATGATGGTGTATGGAATACTAATGGAAACTACGAAGTGTCAGCTGGCGTTGTAACACACGGTTATTATCAACAGACTCTCGCAAGCAACGCATCCGTTCCTGCTAATCCGCAATATAACTATACCGACCCGTTGATGCCTCTCGAAAGAGAAGATGAAGAAGATGCTGAATATGTTACCAGTGAAACTATATGGTATTATGATTGGAACACGGACAAGGACGATTGGGAACTCTTGGGGTATCCGACAGAAGCCCAAAGGGTGTATAACAAGGATGGCAATATCGTTGCCGACACCTACAACGGCAATCAGACCATAGTAAGTACAATAACATACCGTCTTGACGACGACGGCAGACTGATTGAGGAAATCTACAGCAAGGGTGGCAACATCACCTACGAGTATCTCCCCGGCACCGACTATCTGCTTGAGAGTGTTGAGACAGCAGCCGACAACTCTCGCAACGTGTGCCACTATTACTACAGCAAGCACAACTATGTTGACCCGACGGGCATTGAAAGCATTAAACGCAACGACGCTTCCACACCCGTATGGTACGACCTGCAAGGCCGCCGCATAACCACTCCGACTTCCAAAGGCATCTACATTGTCAACGGAAAGAAAGTGATGGTTCGATGAAACACAAAAGCAACGAGATAACCTCAAATCGGTCATTTGGAAATGTAAGCCCCTTTTTCCTAATGACCGGTTATGGTTAAACATAAAAAGGCGTACAACCGAAATCGTAAAGATTGAGGTTGTACGCCTTTTGGCGTATTTGTATAACCACATAATAATCATGAAAAATAATCAGGTCGGTGTAGTGCTTACAATATCCTATTTTTTAGGTATTAAAGAAACATACTTACGATAGTCTTTACTCTGTTCTGCGTTGCAACAATCATGGCACAGAATGTGGATAACGAAAAAACAGGAATACTTCTTGTACATTACGGCACGTCAAACGATAAAAGCCGTGCACAGACCATAGACAAACTCAACTCTCGTGTAGCAGAAACCTTTCCAGACTGTGCAGTTGTTGAGGCTTATTCGGCTCCGTCGGTGATAAAGACGCTTGCAAAGCGTGGCATCAAGAAACTTTACATCTCGCAAGCTCTTGATTCGCTGAAAGCGCTTGGCTGCAACAAACTCGTTGTGCAGAGCACGATGCTTCTTGATGGAGTGATGACAGAGATGCTGAGAACAGAAGTTGTCAAGGTAAAGAACGACTTCAGAGCAGTATCTGTTGTTCGTCCATTGCTTTACTCGGTAGACGACTGCCGGACAATGATAGAGATGCTAACCAAGAGTCTTCTTGCAGACAAATCGGTAGCAACAAAAAAAATCACAAGTGGTGCTTGTTGGTCACGGTAGCGACAGTCCGGCAAATGCCATGTACAGTCAGATCGACTATTTGTTGAAAGCTGAAGGAAAGTCTTCATGGCATGTAGGCACGATAGAAGGTTTTCCTAAGAGAGAAAACGTGGAACAACAGTTGAAGAACAGCAAAAACAAAAACGTAATCCTTGTACCTCTGCTCTACATCGCCGGTAACCATCAGAAGGATATTGATGGAGTGTGGAAAACGCAGCTTCAGACTAAAGGCTACCATGTGGACGTGTTTGGAAAAGGAATCGGAGAAATGACCGAAATTCAGAATATGATCATTGGTAAAATTGATGCTCAAATAAAGACAGTAAACTCTGAAAAGGCTAAGTAAATTGTTGTTGTCTACAGAAAAAAACAATGCGATAAGTCATAATAAAGAAAAAGGGAGATGCCCTTACACACAGACAAACTAATACAAAAAGAAATCAACAAACATAATTATATGAACAACAGAACTCTACTTTTTGTCGTAGCTGCTTCGTTTGGATGCTTAAATGCCGTGGCAGGTAATGTTTATGACGGAACTAATGACGATAAGGACATTAGCAAGACAATAAATCTCAACCCGGTAGTAGTTACAGGAAACGGACACCACCAGTTGCTTAAGTCTACCACGACACCAGTGCATGTGCTTTCACAGCAAGCAATAAAGGAAACTGGAACGACCGACTTTCAAGATGTGCTGACAAAGCTCATGCCACAGGTGTCGTTCTCGCCTAACGCCATGGAATCATACATCCGTGTTAACGGCTTGGGAAACAAATATGTGCTTGTTCTTGTCAACGGCAAAAAGATGATAGGCGATATTGCAGGCAATGTAGACCTAAGCCGCATCAATATGTCGAAGGTAAAACGTATTGAGGTGCTTGATGGTGCTGCCTCTGCCCTTTATGGTTCAGATGCCATTGGCGGAGTGATAAACATCATTACTGATGAGAAGACAATGGACAAAGTAGTTGCTTCTTCAGATACACGACTATCGGGCAAAGGACAATTTTCTGAAGGTGTGAACCTGGACGTTACATCAAAATATCTTGACTCTCACACCTCGTATTTTCATCAAGAGGCTGACAGTTATCAGAACAACAACATGGCTGTAGATGCTGACGGCAAAGAGTATGAGACGATAGCACCGCTGTTCATCGGTTTCAACTCAAACGTAATAAATCAGCGCTTCGACATAAATCCTGCAAAGAATCTCTCAATGTATGCAGGTGGATCATACAGCTATAAACTTACCGACCGTCCCAACTCTCGTAAAGACATTACTGGAGGTTCCGATTATGACATGCGTAGCGAAGGATGGCGTTGGGAAGCGGGCGCAAAATATAATATGGGCAAACACTCTGTGCTCTTCGACTTCATAAACGACAACTACCACTATGGAAACCTCTATCAGGTGGCAACGAATACTTATGACGTTGGAGACTTCGTGCGTAACAAGTCGCAAAAATACTATGAGGCTGAGCTGAAAGGCGTATTCCATTTCTATGACAATGCAACGACGATCATTGGTGCTGACTGGCGTAACGACTTTATCACGGCTACAAGCGGCAACGTAAACAACAATGTATACACACTTGCTGGATATGTGCAGCACGATATGGAGATTGTGAAAAATGTAAGTGCAACCCTTGGCATGCGCTACACCAAGCATGGCACCTTCGGAAACAACTTCACACCTAAGGTGGCATTGATGTATGTTCCTGGCAAATTCCGCTTCCGTGCTGCCTACTCACGCGGTTTCCGTGCACCAGGTCTCGACGAGCTCTACTATCACTACTTCAAGATGATGGTCAAGCGTCCTGTCATAACATTCGGAAACACAAACCTCAAGGCAGAAAGCAGCAACTACGTCTCATTGAGCGCAGAATACAGCAACAAGTTTCTTACACTATCTGTTATGGGATATATGAACTTTGTTGACAATATGATTGTCAAGGAGAACATCACAATAGACGATGCTGCTCGTACTGAACTCGCACAACAGTTTCCTGAGGCAACGGCCGATCAGCTTGCGCAGCTGAAGACATACGGCCACTACATTAATAGTAATAAAGGCGTGGTAAGAGGACTACAGGCTAACGCAACGGTAAGTGTTACTAACGACATCTCTCTTATTGTAAACTATGCCTACACCAACGGCCGATCGAAGAACGCTGGCACATGGACCGCGCTTGAGCGAACCTTCAAGAACAGCTTAACGGCAGGAGCCAACTACAACCACACTTGGCGCAACTATACCCTCGGTGTGAACCTCAACGGCCGCTTCCAGTCGGCAACTTATTATCCTGGCTATGAGAATGCTCCTGGCTATGGCGTAATAAACTTGAATACTACTCACACCTTTACCATAGGCAAAATGTTTAAACTTGTTCCTAGTGTCGGCATTGACAATATCTTCAACAAGACAGATCATCGCACAGACACTCCTTTACAGAAAGTGGCACTTTACTCGCCTGGCAAAATGCTTGTGGTAGGACTAAAAGTGAATTTTGCAAAATAAGACTTTTTAATGGAATATCAAGGAAAGCGGAAGCATCAGATAGTTGGTTTTCCGCTCTCCTTGCATTGATTATATAATGAATAATGACTAAGAAAGTTCTTTTGAAACTTCATCTGTGGCTTTCCTTGCCTTTGGGAGTTATCATAATACTCATTTGCCTGTCTGGAGCTACACTCATATTCAAAAATGAGATAAGAAATGCTCTTGAAATGCCAAAAGTCATTGCGCCACACGCAAAGAGCGTAAAAGTAGCCTATAGCGTAAAAGCGGGTGATGAAGAAAGGGTTGGCAAGACTATTGGCAAGTTTTCTTCCAAGGACGCTCCTTATGGTACAACGACAAAAAGAGATTTTTTCTCCTATGTCACCAAGTTTCACACCAGTCTCATGATGGGACCTGTTGGCAAACTTATAATCACCTATACCACATTGCTCTTTATCTTCATCTTGATAAGTGGTATATTTGTTCTTCTGCCGAAAGACAGAAAGCAGTTGTGCCAACGCTTTAAGGTAGAATGGAACAAAGGAAGCAGACGCCGCCTCTTCGACCTTCACGTCAGTCTTGGTTGGTGTGCACTCCTTTGGTTGTTGCTTCTTTCTGTTACTGGCTTGGGGTTCGGTTTGAAGCTTGTACCTAAGGGTACTGAGTTGATGAGACTCTTTCATGAACTGCATATAGGTTTGTGGGGAGGTATGTTGACAAAAATTATAACTTTTGTCGTAAGTCTCATAGGAGCATCACTGCCTATTACTGGTTACTTGCTTTATTTTCGGCGCAGGTGCAAAGCTTGATATTTTACATATCCCAACGATAACGTATTCATCGCCCAACGATAACGTATTCATGTGCCAATGATAACGTATGCATAAGCCGATGAATACGTATACGGCTAAAATATGAGTTATTTACATAGAATTGCTCTAAACATAACGAAGCCTTGTCTCCTCGTATATGTCATCAATACCATCAGCGAAACCATAGCCACATACGCTCGCCCACTTGACACACTGCTGTAGTCGCTTGTCATACTTTTCCCACAAACCGTTTTTAGCAATGAACTCAACAGTCTTGGCGAAATTACCTTCAACAGACTCATAATACTGTTCCGACATATCACCGAAGTCGAATGTGAACTCTATGGCATATTCCATATACGACAGCATCAGTTCTGCAAGCGCATCGGCAGATGGCTTGAGCTTCTTGAAGTCAGTTACGGCTTTTCTGCAAACCGAAAAACGTGTCTTTGGTTCGCGACGTCCCTCAGGATAAAATTCAGCACGAATAATATCCTTGTATTCTTCGAGTTTGCTATTCTCGTCAGGACTTGCATAATACTCCAGATAATCCTTTGCTTCCTTGCGAGCATCATACATTTCAATCACCATTTCTATTATCTCTTCCTTCGACATTGACCGAAGAAGTTTCTTTATCGTTGCTTTTGACATAACTATTGTATTTTTCCACCAAAGATACAACTAATTTCTAATATCTGAACGAAAATAACTATCTTTGTAAGCAAAATAACTAACTTCATAAACAATGGACACACTATCGCACTTCCATTCACTTGACGAACTGATACGCGCTCTTGACAGAGAACGCAAACTTCTAAGCGGACTGTTTCAGGACCGCAAGCGACTGTCGTTCCGTTATGATGTGGCACGCGACATGGCAGCCAAGAAGGACGAAAGTCTGAAGTTTCTGCGCAGATTCGGAGTAATCAGAGAGAACGGCGACTTCGTGGAATTGGAGGATGTGTACATGAAGTTCTTTGAAGAAGTGCTCGAAGTGAACGAGGAGATAAACGTGGCGAGCGTAAAGGAGAGCATCGGCAATCTTAATGCCGCCATCGACTATTATCAAAGCGAGAACAGCCCCACACGCAAGTACGGATACCTGAAGGACGTGAAGCGCATCCTGCGCAATATAGCTCTTACCACATTAAGAAACGTTATCGACTTAAAGCGAAACATCGACAATACATACAAGAACGAACCTACCTTCGCAGTAAAGAAGAAGAAACTGGTGAACCTTGATGAAAAGCGAAAGGACATAGCCGTGCTGATCAACGAATGCGAGAGGGTGATAGACGAGAAACAAGCCACCTTCTTCATGATGGCAATGGACGTAGGACTGAAGGAGACGGTGACGGACGTGAAACTACAGCTTAGGGAGGTGTATCACAACCTCCTCGAACTCGACCGGCAGATTATCAACTACCTCAACCTAATAGAATATCAGAACCGACTGTTCGAAAAAGTGCAGAAGCTGAAGTATCTGCGCGACCAGATGCTGCTCGAAACCAACACCGACCTAAAGGCGAAGATGGACGCAAGGAATCCGGTATGGATGGAGCCTCGCCCAAGATATACGCTGAAGG
>ULSQ01034663.1_pt1 | contig 11365 bp, 8 predicted proteins | sample 1956821 | NCBI WGS metagenome assembly ULSQ01 (sample SAMEA4835712, study PRJEB28245) | human gut metagenome | biome: gut microbiome; material: fecal sample | place: Denmark | collected 2008 | reverse complement strand
TCGCGCCTGTCCATCTGGCGCGAGACAAAGCCGATGATGAGGCCAAGAAGGCCCGCGAACAGGCTGTCGCGCAGCGTGCCGCCAAACACCGGGCAAAAGCCCGCCGCGGCGCAGAAATTGCCCAGGTAATAAACGGGCACCGAGTAGTGCCGCCGCCCCTTGAGCGTTTCGTCGAGCCACTGCGCGGCGACGCTCGGGTCAGGCGTTTCGGCGCAGATGCGGCGCGAGAGCGCGTTGAGCTTTTCCACCGACTCGAGGTCATTGCCGTGAAAGTCGACGCGCTTCATCACCATCAAAGGCTTGCCGTTGGCCGCCTCGAGGCTGACCATCACGCAGTTGGGGATGGAAAAGGCCTCGCATTCAATGCCGTAGGCGCCGATGATGCGGCGTATCGTCTCTTCGACGCGGAACGTCTCCGCCCCGCTGAGCGCCAGATGATAGCCGACGCGCGCGGCCAGATCGGTCAAAAGGTAATAATCCATAAAAAATCCTCATATTTTTGGAAAATTTGCCGTCAGCGGGCCTTATATTACAGCGAAACGACCGTCCTGTCAATGCTGACAGGGCGGTCACGCAAAAAACATTTGCCATTTTGCCGCGGCGGCACTATACTGATGCTCGGTCAAGCGGAAAACAGAAAGAAATGAGAGAGATCATGGGAACTACAGTCAAAAAGCATGAGATCGACATGCTGCACGGCTCCATCTGGAATAAGCTGCCGCTCTTTGCCCTGCCGGTCGCAGCCACGGCGATCTTGGAGCAGCTCTTCCACGCCTCGGACGTCGCCATCGTCGGCAACTTCACGGGCGATGCGCGCACAGTCGCCGTCGCGGCGGTGGGCGCAAACGGCCCGATCATCGGCCTCATCGTCAACCTTTTCATCGGCATCGCGCTCGGCGCGAACGTCGTCATCGCGAACGCCATCGGCTGCCGCGACGACAATGCCGTCAAGCGCGCGGTGCACACGGCCATCGTGTTTGCTGTGTGCGGCGGCGCGGCGGTCGCGCTGCTTGGTCAGTTCATCGCCTCGCCGCTTTTGAGTATTCTCAATGTGCCGGAGGACGTGTTCCCCTATGCGCTTTTGTATCTGCGCATTTATCTTCTCGGCATGCCGGTGATATTGCTCTACAACTTTGAGGCCGCGATCTTCCGCAGCATCGGCGACACAAAGGTGCCGCTCGCGGCGCTTGCGGTCTCCGGTGTGCTGAACGTGCTGCTGAACCTCTTTTTCGTCATTGTGCTGCATATGACGGTCAACGGCGTTGCCATCGCCACGGTGGCGGCCAACGCCGTGAGCGCGGCACTGCTCTACGTCCGCCTGACGCGCACGGATAAATGCGTGCGCGTGGAGCGCAAAGCGCTGCGCATCGACGGCGCGAGCTTGAAGCGCATTTTGAGCATCGGCCTTCCCGCGGGCGTGCAGAGCGCGGTGTTCTCGTTCGCCAACATCGTCATCCAGTCGGCCATCAACACCCTCGGCACGGTGGCGATCGCGGCGTCGAGCGCGGCGTTCAATGTGGAAATTCTCGCCTACGACGTGCTCAACTCGTTTTCGCAGGCCTGCACGACCTTTGTCGGCCAGAACTACGGCGCAGGGCAGATCAAGCGCTGCAAGAAGACGATGCAGCTCAGCTTTTTGGAGGGGGCCATCGCGACATTTGTCTCGGTCGTTGTCCTGCTGCTGAGCGCAAGGTCGCTGCTCGCCATTTTCAACAGCGATCCCGAGGTCATTGCCATCGGCTATATTCGCCTTGCGACGATCCTGCCGGCGTATGTTTTCTGCCTGATCTACGAAATACTCTCCGGGTATCTGCGCGGCTTCGGCATTTCGCTCGCGCCCGCACTTTTGACGATGCTCGGCGTGTGCGGTATCCGCATCGCGTGGGTCAAGTTCGTCTTCCCGACGAGCATGACATTCCAGACCGTCATGTGGGTCTATCCCATCAGCCTTGGCGCGACGGCGGTGCTGATCCTCTGCGCCGTGCTGATCTACCGCCCGTCCAGACGCTTTGCGGGCCTTGAAACGAAAGAAGAGGACAAGTGAGGGATTCCCTCACTTGTCAAAATGCTCCCAGAAGGCGCGCACAGCGGCCTCATACGCGCCGCGGCCCATGTAATAGCTCATCGCGTGATCCGCACCGGGCACGACGAGCAGCTTGCAGGGCGCGGCGCAGGCGTCGCGGTTTTCAAATGCCATTTTGAGCGGGACGAAGTGGTCGTCCTCGCCGTGGATCAGTAAAATCGGAACATCGGTATTTTTGAGCGCCTCGACGGTGGAGTAGCTGCCGGACGAGGCGTTCAGCCTCTTCTGGCACAGAAGATCGGCGATGACGGTTGCTGCGCGGACAGGAAGATGCAGGTTCTTCCCCATCACGTGCTGCCAGATCGCACGCGGCGAGGTGTAGGCTGAGTCGGCGATCACGCCGTGCACCGCGGCGGGGAGAATATCGCCTGCGGCCATGAGCACCGTCGCCCCGCCGAGCGACACGCCCATAAGGTAAACGGGCAGGCCGGGGAAGCGTTCGGCTGCCCAGTTTGCCCAGTCGACGCAGTCGTAGCGCTCGGTCAGGCCGAAGCCGATGTAGTCGCCCTCGCTCTCGTTCTGCGCGCGCTGCTCCACATAGAGCACGCTGCACTGCTCGCGGCTTAAAAAGTCCGCGAGCAGGCCGAAATCGCGGTACCACGCTGAGCGCCAGCCGTGAAACGCGATCACAAGGCGCTTGGCCTTTTCGCATTCACGGAGATGGCCCACGAGCGTCAAGCCCTCGCGGTTTTCGAGCAGCACTGTCTCCGTTTCCGAAGACGCAAGCTTTTTCGCGGCGGCGCGCTGCGCCTCACGGTAGGGCTCGTCGCGCTTTTCACCCGTGAGCTGGGCGCTGCCCTTATTTTTGAGCGCCTTGGGCGCTTCGCGCTTCATCGCGACGTCCATCAGCGTTCTCGTCACGCCGTAGGCCGCCGCGCCGTAGAGTGCCGCCGCAGCCGTGACGAATATAGCCGCCTTTGTCGCTTTTTTCATAACTGTGACCTCCTTGTAGCCAAACTGTAAACTCTTATCTTGGGTACTGGACAGGGATATTTTCCCGTGTTATACTCCAAACTAATCTAAGTTCCGGGCGGTTTCGACCGCCCATCTCTTCTTTCAGCGTAGCAAAAACTCCGGCTTTTTGCTACGTTCAGTTTTTCCCGTTTGTATGCATTTCCTGCCGGAAATTTCAATGATCGGAGGAACGCATTTTCATGAACGAAGTCAAGTCCCCGAAAAAGCCGCTGCTGTACTACTACTTTGTGGCGATGCTGCTTGTGATGCTCTTCAACTTCATCGCCATGCCGTGGATCTCTGAGCACCAGATCAAGGACGTCGACTACAACACTTTCGTCACCATGACAGAGCAGGGCGAGGTCGGCCGGGTCGAGATCCAGGAGCAGTCCAACCGCATTCTCTTCACCAGCAGCGATGAAAAGACCGTCTACAAGACGGCAATGGTGCCTGACGACGGTTTGGTGCAGCGCCTTTTGGACGCGGGCGTCTCCACCACGGGTGAGGAGATCGAGCAGACGTCCACACTTGTCAGCATTCTCGCCTGGGTGCTGCCCATCATCATCTTTGTCGCGCTGGGACAGTATATGTCGCGCAAGATGATGGAGAAGATGGGCGGCGGAGGCAACTCCATGATGTTCAACATGGGCAAGTCCAACGCCAAGGTGTATGTCAAGTCCGCCGAGGGCATCAAGTTTGACGATGTCGCGGGCGAGGATGAGGCCAAGGAGAACCTCACCGAGGTCGTCAACTACCTGCACGACCCCAGCAAATATCAGGAGATCGGCGCGTCGATGCCCAAGGGCATCCTGCTCGTCGGCCCTCCGGGAACCGGTAAAACGATGCTTGCCAAGGCGGTCGCCGGCGAGGCGAATGTGCCGTTCTTCTCGATGTCGGGCTCTGAATTTGTCGAAATGTTCGTCGGCATGGGCGCGAGCAAGGTACGCGACCTCTTCAAGCAGGCCAAGGAGAAAGCTCCCTGCATCGTCTTCATCGACGAGATCGACGCCATCGGCCAGAAGCGCAGCGGCGGCCAGTACGGCGGCAACGACGAGCGCGAGCAGACCTTGAACCAACTGCTCACCGAAATGGACGGCTTTGAGGGCAACAACGGCGTCATCATTCTCGCCGCCACGAACCGCCCCGAATCCCTCGACCCCGCGCTCACGCGCCCCGGCCGCTTCGACCGCCGCGTGCCGGTGGAGCTGCCCGACCTCAAGGGACGCGAGGCTATCTTGCAGGTCCACGCGAAGAAGATCAAGGTCGCCGAGGACGTCGACTTCAACAAGATCGCGCGCATGGCCTCCGGCGCTTCCGGCGCGGAGCTTGCCAACATTGTGAACGAAGCGGCGCTGCGCGCCGTGCGCGACGGCCGCCGCTTTGCCACGCAGGCGGACTTAGAGGAAAGCATCGAGGTCGTCATCGCAGGCTACCAGAAGAAGAACGCCATCATGACCGACGAGGAGAAGAAGATCGTCTCCTACCACGAGATTGGCCACGCGCTCGTGGCGGCGATGCAGACGCACTCCGCCCCCGTGCAGAAGATCACCATTGTGCCGCGCACCTCGGGCGCACTGGGCTACACGATGCAGGTCGAAGAGGGCAACCATTATCTGATGAGCAAGGCCGAAATGGAAAACAAGATCGCCACGCTGACCGGCGGCCGCGCCGCGGAGGAGGTCGTGTTCCACTCCGTCACGACCGGCGCGTCGAACGATATTGAGCAGGCGACGAAGCTCGCCCGCGCGATGATCACGCGCTATGGCATGAGCGACGATTTCGACATGGTCGCGCTTGAGACGGTCAACAATCAGTACCTCGGCGGCGACGCATCGCTCGCTTGCTCTGCCGAAACGCAGACGAAGATCGACCAGCGCGTCGTGGAGCTGGTGAAAGCGCAGCACGAAAAGGCTGTGAACATCCTCACCGAGAACCGCGCGAAGCTCGACGAGCTGGCGCAGTACCTCTACGAGAAAGAGACGATCACGGGCGAAGAGTTCATGAAGATCGTAAACGAAAAATAATCCGCAGAAAAAGAAAGGCACAGCCGCTCGGCTGTGCCTTCTTTTTGCTATTTACAGGTTGCTTTCTTTTCTGCTCGTGCGGCTGCGCAGGTAGTCGCCGAGGGTCGTGATGCAAAGGAGCGTCACGACCAGAAATGCGCCGGGGATGAGCAAGATCCACCACGCGTCGGTCATCAGCGCCTTTTCCGCGAGCGAGAGCATGCTGCCCCAGGTCACGACCTCAATGGGCAGGCCGAGGCCCATGAAGCTGAGCGTCGATTCGGCGATGATGGCGCTGCGCACATTCATCACCACCATGAAGAGGATGGACGAGAAGAAATTCGGCGCAAGGTGACACCGCAGAATGTGGAAAAAGCTGCCGCCCATGCACTTCGCCGCGATGACGTACTCGCTCGCGCGCAGCTGCCTGACCTCGGTACGCACGACCTTGGCGATGCTCGTCCAGCTTGTGAGTCCGATGACAAGTGCGATGCTCCACGCGCTCGGCGTGCCGATGACTGCCTGCAGGGAGATGACAAGCAGCAGGTTTGGCACGCTGAGAAGAATTTCGGTCAGGCGCATCAGCAGCGCGTCGAGCCATTTGGGCGCAAGTCCGCTGACCGCGCCGAAGAGGATCGCGAGCAGCGTCGAAATGACGGTCGAGCCGACGCCGATGAACAGCGACAGCCGCCCGCCGTACCAGATCATCGAGAAGATGTCGCGCCCCATCGTGTCCGTGCCGAACAGAAACTCGCGGCACGGCGCAGCCGAGCAGTGAGCCAGGTCGAGATACGTCGGGTCCTTCGTCATGATAAGCTCGCAGAAAAGACACCCGAGCACGATGAGCGATAAAATCATGGCGGAGGCGACAGGCTTGCCGCGCAGGGAATGCCTGTTTTTCGTGGGTGCGGCCTCCGGCAGCGGTCGCGCGCCGACGATTTGAAAGCGGTCGTTCATGGCTGCGCCTCCGTTTCCCGCACGGCCTGCTCGGCGCGGATGCGCGGGTCGATCTGCTCGTTGATCGTCTGTGCGATGATGCTGCACAGAATGACGAGCGCACCGGAGAGCAGGCTCAGCAGCATCAGCAGGTTATAGTCCTTGTATCGCGCGCTCTCATAGGCCAGCGTGCCGAGGCCGGGGTAGGAAAAAACAGTCTCGACGATGTACGTCCCGCCCAGCACATGGGGAACGGAGATGGCCATGATGCTTAAGTACGTCGGCATCGTGTTTCGAAGACAGTGGCGCAGCATCACGGCGCGGCGCGTCAGGCCCTTGGCCTTGGCAAGCAGCACATAGTCCGCGCGCATCTCGTCAAGAAGCCTGTTTCGGATCATGTAGGCATAGTACCACAGGTGCCCGAGCACCACGACCGCAAGCGGCAGGATGAGGTGCGCGGCGCGGTCGGCGATGTTATTTTGCTGCCCGATGGAGTAGGCCCCGGAGCTCGGCAGCATGCGCAGCTCGATGGCGAAGATCAGAATGAGCAGCAGCGACAGCCAGAATTCCGGAATGCAGCTCGTGATGGTGCCGAGCTTGCAGACCGCGCGGTCGAAAAGCGTTCCCTCCCGCTGCGCGCAGAACATCCCGAGCAGCAGCGAGAGCGTGAAGATCAGCACAAAGCCGACGCCGCCGAGAAGGAGTGTGTTGCCCGCGCGGCTCGCGATGACCTCGCCCGCGGGCATTTTGTACTTATACGAGATGCCGAAATCCCCGTGCAGGGCGTTCTGCGCCCAGCGGACATACTGCGGGAAGATAGGCTCGTCGAGGCCGAGCTTTTCCTCCGCCTGCGCGCGCTCCTGCGGCGTCAGCTTCTCTGCACGGTTACCGTAGTAGGAGACGAGCGGGTCGCCCGGGGCGAGGCGTGAGACATAGAACACCGCGAGCGACAGAACAAGAACGCTCAGAAGAAACGCCAGCGCCTTTTTGCCGAAATACAGGATTTTCGATGGCTTTTTCATCGCGCGCCCCCTTCCCGCAAGACGAAATGGTCCGGTTCGGCCTCGATAAGCTCGCCGGTCAGCGGAAACTGCCTGGGCGAGAAGTCCGGCAATACGCGGTTTCGTTCGATGCGCGGGTCAGGAATCGGCATGGCCGCGAGCAGCGCCTTGGTGTAGGGGTGGAGCGGATGGTCGTAAAGCGCGCGCACGGGCGCGACCTCGACAAGTTTGCCGTGGTACAGTACGCCGACGCGGTCGCAGAGGAATTCCACCATCGCAAGGTCATGCGCGATGAAGAGGAATGAAAAGCCGTGCTCACGCTGCAAATGGCGAAACAGGTTGACGATCTGCGCCTGAATCGAGACATCCAGCGGCGCGACCGGCTCGTCCGCCACCAAAAGCTCCGGCTCCATGCACAGCGCCCGCGCGATGGCGACGCGCTGGCGCTGCCCGCCGGAGAGCTCGGACGGATACTTATCGAGATACGTTTTGTCGAGGCCGACGTAGTACATCTGGAACTCGGCCTCCTTGCGGTATGTGCCGCGCGGCGGGGCGATGTGGTGGATGCGCATGGGCTCGGTGATACTATCGCAGACCGTCATGTGCGGGTCAAGGCTCGAGGCCGAGTCCTGAAAGATCATCTGGCGTGTGGTTTGCAGCATTTTTTTGTTCGCGCGGCAGGCGGCCTTGTCGCAGAGGTCGACGCCATTGTAAAAGATATGCCCGCCGCTCGGCTGCAAGATGCCCATCGCGCAGCGCGCGGCGGTCGACTTGCCCGAGCCGGACTCGCCGACAAGGCCGAAAATCTCCCCGCGGTGAATTTGGAACGAGATGTCGTCCAGCGCCTTGACGGAGACCTGCTTCGTCAGCGGGAAGACGTGGCTCAGGTGCTGCACATCGAGCAGAATGTCATGTTTTGTCATCGCGCACCTCCCACCGGCGGCATGATCTTCGGCGCGCGTTCGTCGAGCAGCCATGTTGCGGCATAGTGCGTGTCGCTGACGCGGAACATCGGCGGCGCTTCCTCGTAGTCGATGGCGAGGGCGTACTCGTTGCGGGGGGCGAAGGCGTCGCCTTGCGGCGGGTCAATGAGCGTCGGCGGCATGCCGGGGATGATTGGCAGCGTCTCCTTTCCGCGCGAGAGCGCGGGCAGCGAGCGCAGCAGCCCCCACGTATAGGGGTGGCGCGGGTCGTAGAAGATATCCTCCGCTGTGCCGGTCTCGATGATTTTGCCCGCGTACATCACGGCCACGCGGTCGGCGACGCGCGCGACAACGCCGAGGTCGTGCGTGACGAACACCGTCGCCGTGCCGAGCTTTTGCTGCACGTCGCGCAGCAGATCTAAGATCTGCGCTTGAATGGTCACATCCAGCGCGGTCGTCGGCTCGTCGGCAAATAAAATGCGCGGGTCGCCCGCGAGCGCGATGGCCAGCACCACGCGCTGGCGCATCCCGCCGGAAAAGCTGTGGGGATAGAGCGCCATGCGCTCCTGCGCGTGGTCGATGCCGACAAGCTCAAGCAGTTCGATCACGCGCGCTCTTACGGCGCTTTTTTCGAGCTTTGGCCTGTGCGCAAGCACTGCTTCGGCGATCTGTGCGCCGATCGTCATCGTCGGATCAAGCGCGGTCATCGGGTCCTGGAACACCATGGAAAAGAGCGAACCGCGCAGCGCTGTCATTTCGCGCTCGCGATAAGCCGTAATGTCCGTGCCGTCTACGATGATCTTGCCGGACTTGATTTTTGCCGTCTGCGGCAGAAGGCGCAGGATGCTCTTGCACAGTACGCTTTTGCCACAGCCCGATTCGCCGACAATGGCGAGCACCTCGCCCGCTTTCAGCGAAAAGCTCACGTCGCGTACCGCCTGCGCCTCGCCCGCGGGGGTGAAAAAGCTGACGGAAAGGTGCTCGACGTTCAATAAATCTGCCATGCAAAATGTCCCCTTTATGCAAGACAAAGGGGCTGATGCCAGCCCCTCGTCAAAGATGTCAACGGCGTTTACTCGCCGATCGTCCAGTCCTGAATGTTCCAGAAAATGCCGACGCCGTGATGCCCAAGCACCGTGTCCGCATCGATGCCGTGGATGGTGGATTTGGCGACATAGTTCGCGTCGATGTAGCAGATAAAGGCGTAGGCCGGATCGTCCGCGAGCGCGTGCAGGAATTTGCTGTAATACTCTTTGCGGACGGCGTCGTCGCTGCTCTGGCGCGCGAGCGTCAGATATTCGTCCACCAGCGCGTTCGAGTAGCCCGAGTAGTTCGCGCCCTTATCCGTGCCGAAGACCTTGTAGGTGTGGTCGTCGGCGTCAAACGGGCTGCCCCAGCCGATGAGACATGCCATCTGGCCGCTCCAGTCCATCTGCGCGGGGATGTCCACCGTGCAGTGGATGCCAACTTCTCTAAGCTGCTGCGCCGCGGCCTGCGCGATGTCGATGCGGTCCTGCTCGCCGGACATGACGCTGATGACGAAGCCAATCTCCTCGCCGTTTCGCTCGTAGTAGCCGCTATCGCCCATCGTGCAGCCGACGGATTCAAGAATTTCTTTCGCTTTTGCGGGATCGTAGTCGTAGTGGTTCACGGTCTCGTCGTTGTAGACATTGCGCTGGAGCGGGCTGTGCGCCGCCATGCCCTGCCCGAGCAGCACCGAATCGACAATGGCCTGACGGTCGATGGCGTAGCAGACGGCGGGGATGATGTCGCGGTTTTCCGTCCAGTAGGGGTTGTTGAAGTTGAAGAGGATGCCGCGGTAGTCCGCGGTGGTCATGTCGTAGCAGGTGTAGCCGTCCTTGCCCGCGAAGTTCTGCGCGTTTTTCGGGTCGAGCAGCGCAAGGTCGATCTCGCCGGACTCAAGCTGCATGGCCTGCGCGTTGTCGTCGGGTACGATCTTGAAGATGACGCGCTCGATGTTCGGCGCGCCCAGGAAGTAGTCCTCGTTGCGCACGAGCACGATGGACTGCCCGGCGTCCCAGCTTTCGAGCTTGTAGGGCCCCGTGCCGACGGGGGCACGGAAGAAAGCGGATTCCTGCATGTCCTCGCCCTCGAGCAGATGCTGCGGCAGGATCGCCATCGTCATGTACTCTAAAAACGCGGCGTTCGGCTCAGCGAGGCGGAACGAGACGGTGTGGTCGTCGAGCACGGTGATCTCCTGCACGTCCTCGTAATTCGGCGCGTTTTCCGAGCCGTTGTCGGGGTCCATGATGGCTTCGATCGTGAATTTGACGTCCCGCGCCGTGAACGGCTCGCCGTCGTGCCACTTCACCCCCTCGCGCAGGTAGAAAGTATAGGTGCAGTTTGCCTCGTCATAGTCCCAGCGCTCGGCGAGGGCGGGAACGATCTGGTCATTGCCGTCGTGCGCGGTCAGTCCGTTGAAGAGCAACAGATTGATCTCGCAGTGCTCGTCCATCGCGGGATCGATGCGCGTGTAGTCGGCAGAGCCGTAGACGAGCGTGGACGGCGCGTCGTCGGTCGAATCGCCGCCGCTCTGCCCGCAGGCAGCGAGGGAGAAGAGCATCGCGAGGGACAGCAGAAGAGTCAGCGCTTTTTTCATGGGAAACTCCTTTGGGGAAAATGTGGAAACGCCGCATCGCCGGATGCAGCGAAAAATATGACAGTTTGTAGTATAGGGGAAATTCCCGCCCGCCACAAGCCGGGTGGGGGATACGACGGGCAAAGTTTTTCCAAAAAATCACGGCGCGCGGCGGAAATTCCCCGCTTTTTGTCCTTTTTGCGAATCGCGCTTGCACTTTCTGCGCGGCAATGGTACAACATTATGCCGAAAATACAGCAAAGGAGTTTGCTTTTTATGAAATTAGGTATCGAAAGAAATGGACCTGATTTCATAAGTCTTCAAAAATCGGCAAAGGTCCATAAAAGTCCACAGCTTCAAGGCGTTTTGGGGTTTGAGCGTCATAAAACTCAATGCCGCACCCTAAGGCTCCATGCCGGTTTGGTACAGTAGTGGTACAGTCGATTTGTTATTTGAGAAAGGCTCTATGCAACGGCCTGTTCATTGCCCGCTCCAACAGGAGTGTGACACGCACTGAGGGAGTGCCATCTCTGCCGACACACAAAGTCATAGAGGAGGCATACCGTCTGGGCGCAAGCTCTGTGCTCCCAAAGCCTTTTACGGAACGGGCGCTGGTCGAGCGGATACACGATGCACTGCGCAGTGATCGTCCCTGATCTGCACACATCAAAAAAAGTGACCGCCATCTCAAAGAGCTGTTGCTCGCCGGGGCGGCGGTCATTTCTGCACGGTAAGGGCGCTCATGGCTCATGCCGGCAATCGTGACGAAAGGACGATAGCTAAAGCGGCACTATTACGTAAAAACTCCCGGCATTCACAGCGGATGAACTGCACCCCATTTGTTAGACAGTATGATATACTATCTA
>ULSQ01054187.1_pt1 | contig 11405 bp, 9 predicted proteins | sample 1956821 | NCBI WGS metagenome assembly ULSQ01 (sample SAMEA4835712, study PRJEB28245) | human gut metagenome | biome: gut microbiome; material: fecal sample | place: Denmark | collected 2008 | reverse complement strand
AACGGCGCGTGAAAATAGGTAGTCGCCGACTTGAACAGAAAGCCCTGAGATGGATGTCTCAGGGCTTTTTTGAATTTATGCTGGCAGGATTGCAGGGAAAGAAGGAAGAACAAATGAGGAACCATCATATCGACCTTTGCGGACAGATCGATTTCACACGTACGGATGCCATGCCTCTGCTGGCACGGGACGCGCATTTCAGCTTTGCGTGCAATGGCTGTGGCGATTGCTGCCGGGGGCGGGAGGATATCGTGCTGTCGGGCTTTGATCTCTGGCGCATTGCGGCCCGGCTGCGTCTGCCGCCGCAAATGGTGGCGCGGGGGTTCTGCCGGGCAAGCATCGGCACAGTGAGCCATCTGCCGGTGCTGCGGCTGGCCCCGGTGAAAGAAAACCGAAACAATTGTCCTTTCCTTACTGGGGACCACTGCGCCATCCATGATGCTGAGCCGCTGGTGTGTGCACTTTACCCGCTGGCGCAGGAGATCAGCAGGGAAGGGGAGGTGAGCTATTTTCTGCAGCCCACTGCCTGCGGTGGACGGGTGATCGAAGCGAAGGTGGAGGATTACCTGTCCCGCTATGATGTTCCCGCCCGGGAGCAGACGGACGTGCGCTGGGCACTGGGCTGTATGGAGCTGGAAGATGTGGTGGAACAGGCCGAGACTCTGCTCAGCCCGGTGCTGGTACGCCGGATGCAGGCGAAACTCTGGCAGGCACTGTACTTTAATTACGATTACACCCAGCGGTTCCTGCCGCAGTTGGAGCGCAACCTCAATTGGCTGAATGGCGAAATTGTAAAATTGACGGAATATCAGAAGAAACAGAACGGCAAATCAAAATAATCGATAGATATATTTAATACAATCGATAATAAAGGCCGTTTTTGGACAAAAGTGAGTTGTTTTACCGCGAAATGTGTGTTATACTTCACGAGTGTAAAGCGAGACTGTACGAGTCCCGCATACAAGACTATGCTTTCTGGCGCGGCACCTGTAGGCCGCGTAAGCAAAAAGATAGAGGAGATAGATCATTATGCGTAAAATCACTCGTCGTTCGTTTCTGGCAGCAGCCGCTGCCTGCGGTGCTGCAGCTGCTCTGACTGCCTGCGGCGGTTCTTCTGCATCTTCTGCAGCTGCTTCTTCTGCCGCCCCTGCATCTTCTGCAGCAGCCTCTGCCGCAGCTGACGGCCAGAAATTCACCATTGGCATCTGCCAGCTGGTGCAGCATGCCGCTCTGGATGCCGCCACTCAGGGCTTTGAAGATGCTTTGACTGCGTCCTTCGGTGAGAATGTTACTTTCGATTTCCAGAATGCACAGGGCGATTCTGCAACCTGCGCTACCATCACCAACGGCTTTGTTTCTGCTGGTGTGGATCTGATTATGGCAAACGCCACTCCTGCCCTGCAGGCTGCACAGTCTGCCACCAACACTATCCCGGTGCTGGGCACCTCTGTTACCGAGTACGGTGTGGCTTTGGGCCTGACCGATTTCGATGGCGTTGTGGGCGGCAATATCTCCGGCACTTCCGATCTGGCCCCGCTGGATCAGCAGGCTGAGATGATCGTGGAGTGGATGCCTGAAGCCAAGAAGGTTGGCCTGCTGTACTGCTCTGCTGAGGCCAACAGCCAGTATCAGGTGGATGAGGTTCAGAAGTATCTGAAGGAAAAGGGTGTCACCGTTACTCAGTACGCTTTCTCTGATTCCAACGACCTGTCCTCTGTCTGCCAGAAGGCTGCGGACGAGAACGATGCTCTGTACGTTCCTACCGATAATACGGTCGCTGCCAACACCGGCATCGTGGACGGTATCTGCCGCCCGGCAAAGAAGCCTGTGTTCGCAGGCGAAGAGGGCATCTGCGCCGGCTGCGGTGTGGCTACCCTTTCCATCAGCTACTACGATCTGGGCTACACCACCGGTGAGATGGCAGTCAAGATCCTGAATGGCGAGGCTGATATTTCTTCTATGCCCATTGAGTACACCGATGTGACCAAGAAGTACAACAAGGCCATCTGCGACGATCTGGGCCTGACCGTTCCCGATGGCTACGAGGAAATCGAAGGCTAAAGTATTTCGGAAAATAAAATAGAAAATCAGCGGAGAAGGGCTGAGAACGCTCTTCTCCGCTTTCCCGTATTCAAACGGGTGAATAAAAAAGTGTATCAGAATCAGGAGGAATTGTTTTGGACGTTATTGCAAGATTGGCAAATCTGCCGGGCGCTTTGCCGGGTGCCTGCGCACAGGGCCTTATCTGGGGCATCATGGCCATTGGCGTGTATCTGACCTACCGCATTCTGGATGTGGCTGACCTGACCGTGGATGGTTCCTTTGGCACCGGCGGCGCAGTGTGCGTCATGTGCCTGCTGTCCGGCCAGAATGTCTGGGTCTCGCTGTTCATGGCGCTGTTGGCAGGCTTGCTGGCAGGCTTTGTCACCGGCATCCTGCACACTTTTATGGGAATCCCGGCTATCCTTGCCGGTATCCTGACCCAGCTTTCGCTGTATTCCATCAACCTCAAAATCATGGGCAAGGCCAATCAGGCTATCAATGTGGATAAGTACAGTCTGCTGATCTCTCTGCGCTGGGTCAAGGAATTTGCAATCCATAATCCCATTATCATGGTCATCATCGTTACCGCTGCGCTCATCGGTATCCTGTACTGGTTCTTTGGCACCGAGCTGGGCTGCGCCATCCGTGCTACCGGCTCCAACCCCGCAATGTCCCGGGCGCAGGGCATCAACACCAACTTCAATATTGTGCTGGGTCTGGCGGTCTCCAATGGTCTTGTGGCTCTGTCCGGTGCGCTGCTGAGCCAGTATCAGGGCTTTGCAGATGTCGGCATGGGCCGTGGCGCCATCGTCATTGGTCTGGCTGCGGTTATCATCGGCGAGGCACTGTTCAGCCGCATCTTCCACAACTTTGCACTCAAGATGGCTGCCGTTTCTCTGGGTGCCATCATCTACTACATTGTGATCCAGCTGGTGCTGACGCTGGGCTTTGACGCAAACCTGCTCAAGCTGCTGAGCGCCTCCGTGGTGGCAATTTTCCTTGCCGTGCCGTACTGGAAGGGCAAGTACTTCTCGAAGCCGGTGAAGAAGGCAAAGGAGGATGAAAAAAATGCTTGAGATCCAGAACGTTTCCAAGACCTTTAACGCTGGCACGGTCAACCAGAAAACTGCCCTGAACGGCCTGAACCTGAAGCTGAATGAGGGCGATTTTGTCACTGTGATCGGCGGTAATGGTGCGGGCAAATCTACGATGCTCAATGCTGTTGCCGGTGTGTGGCCAGTGGATGAGGGCAAGATCATCATTGATGGTGTGGATGTCACCCGCCTGAGCGAGCATCAGCGCGCTGCCTATATCGGCCGTGTATTTCAGGATCCCATGACCGGCACCGCCGCTACTATGCAGATCGAAGAAAACCTTGCGCTGGCAGCCCGCCGCGGTAAGCGTCGCACTCTGCGTATCGGCATCACGAAGGCCGAGCGCGAGCAGTACCGTGAGCTGCTCAAGACCCTTGATCTGGGCCTTGAAAATCGTCTGACCGCCCGTGTAGGCCTGCTTTCCGGCGGTCAGCGTCAGGCACTGACCCTGCTGATGGCTACCATGAACAAGCCCAAGCTGCTGCTGCTGGACGAGCACACGGCGGCATTGGACCCCAAGACGGCATTAAAGGTGCTGACCCTATCAGCCAAGATCGTGGAGGAAAACCACCTGACCACCATGATGATCACCCATAACATGAAGGATGCCATCAAGTATGGCAACCGCCTCATCATGATGCACGAGGGCCACATCATCTATGACGTGGCCGGTGAGGAAAAGAAGAATCTGCATGTTTCTGACCTGCTGGCCAAATTCCAGATCGCCAGCGGCGGTGAGTTTGCAAACGACCGCATGATCCTGTCCTGATAAAAATTTCGTTGCCCGCAAAAATCAAAGGACGCCTGCCCTCGGGAAAAACCGAGGACAGGCGTCCTTTTTTCAAATACGGGAAGCACGTTGAGAGGCTTCATAGGTAACCGCCCAGTGAAAGCACGCCCACAGAAAGACAAGAGGCTGTTGCACAAGGATAGTGAACCGCTCCCTGTCAAGTAGACAGACGAAAAAACAAAATGTTTCCTCCAGGATTTCAGAGATGAGATATACAACGGCAACTTTTTCATTGCAAAATGCTTGTTGAGGGACACCAAAACCCGTGAACTGCATCCGCCGGATGCAGGCTGATGTACCGAAAAAACTGGTATAACAAACAAATTTCAACCGAATGATTTGGATAAAATGCGGCTGTTTGGAATTTCTATTTTATTGTTGAACTATTAGTGGTAATATTAATCTATTATAATTGGGTTCGACAAAGTGTATGAGGAGAACTATTATGGGATCACTAACGCATGTATGTGTGTGGTCTTCTAAGGGCTGGACTCATATCGCACCTGAAGAAGTCGCCCGTAGCCATCCGGGAGAATCGGTATCTGCACGCAGTGGGCTTTTTATGTGTGAATTGTGCGGACAATATGCAAAGTCGTATGCAGTTCAGAAGATTTTGAATGTCTGATAAGACAATAGAACTCTATATTATGTAAAGTGTACAGGAGAGTGTGCTCGATGACTGAACAGGAAAAACTCCACCACGCAAAACACTATATTGACAGCCTTGCCAATGGGTTGAATCCACTGGATGGAACACCGATTCCAGAACAGGACATCGTGAATAACGTAAAGATTTCTCGATGCCTGTTCTTTGTATCCGATGTCCTGAGAAAACAGCTTGATGGTCATGAACCTAAAAAGGTGTCCGAGAAGGATAAGAAACTGTTTTACATTACGGAAGAAGAAAAGCTGCAATATGTACCGTCAAAAACACCGATACCTGCCAGTGGAATCAGCTATAAAGTAAATGAGATTCTGGACGAAAAGAAAATGCGGAAGGTATCTTATCGAACCATCACCACGTGGCTGGTAAAAGTTGGACTTATGGAGGAGGAAGATATTTCAGATGGAAAATGTCGCAAGGTTCCAACTGCCAGTGGTATTGCGATGGGAATCACTACTGAAATCCGTACAGGAGTACATGGAGAATATCCGTGCGTTGTCTACGATGAGAATGCACAGGAATTCGTGATAGACAATCTGAATGCAATCATGAATCCAACGGATGATTGAAAAATCCCCAGTCTAAACCGACTAGAATCGGTATAGACTGGGGATTGCTTATCAGATTATCTTAAAATGCTTCAATGCCTCCACAATTGCATCTTCTTTCTCCTTCGGACACTGAGGCTGCTTCACATTTTCGGACTTCGCCTTGTGGTGGTTCTCCCGTACCTCCAGACCGCATTTCTGCTTGACCTGCGAGATATACAGGGAAGAAACCTTCAGCCCAGTCTGTTCCAACACGCGGGCTTTGATTTCAGGATAGGTCGCACCTTTCTGCAATCCAGATGTATCCAGACCCTCCAAGGAGAACTCTACACGGACTTTTTTGGAGTCGATCTCACCCTTGGAAAGCGCAATGACACATTCGACATGCTTCGTCCTTGGAAACAGATCCACAGGCTGCACTTTCTCTGCGTGATACCCATTTTGTTCCAACCATGCGGCGTCCCGGGCGGCGGTGGCGGGGTTGCAGCTGACGTAGACCACCCGGCGGGGGGCCATGCGTACCACGGCAGAAAGGGTGGCCTCGTCGCAGCCTTTGCGGGGCGGGTCCAGCATCACGACATCCGGGTGCAGGCCCTCGGCGGCCAGCTGTGCGGCCGCCTGCCCGGCATCGGCGCAGAAGAAGCGGCTCTTGGCGGAAACCGCTGCACCCATGCGGGCGGCATTGGCCTTGGCGCTCTCAATGGCTTCGGGTACGATCTCTACGCCCACCAGCTCACGGCAGTGGTCTGCCATGGAAAGGCCGATGGTGCCCATGCCGCAGTAGAGGTCCAGCAAAAGGTCATCCGGTGTCAGCTGGGCGTATTCGGCAGCGATGCCGTAGAGCTGCTCAGCGGCAAGCGTGTTTACCTGATAAAACGAAAGCGGGCCAAGCTGCACCGGGACGCCGCAGAGGGTGTCTTCAATATACCCCTGTCCATACAGGGTGTGAGTCTCGGAACCAAGGATGACATTGGTGTTTTTTGCGTTGACATTCAGCAGGATGGTGACAATGTCCGGAAACGCCTCTTTCAGCCGGGTGCACAGCTCTTCGGCAGAAGGAAGCTTGGCACAAGTGCATACCAGACACACCATGATCTGTCCGCTGTGTGCACCACGTCGCAGGAAGATATGCCGTACAAGGCCCTTGCCGGTCTCCTCATTGTAGGGGTGGATGCCTTTTTCTGCAAAGAATGCGCACAGGGTGTTGCCGATCTCATTCAGCACGCCGGGCTGCAGACGGCAGTCCGGACAGGGAACGATACGGTGGGTGCGCCCGGCATAAAAACCAATGCAGGGGCGGCCGGCTTTGTCTGTTCCGACCGGAAACTGGACTTTGTTGCGGTATCGGTCGATCTCCGGGGAGCCTACGATGGGAAGGACCGGAACATCCAGCCCGCCGATGCGTGCAAAGGCGTCTGCAACATTCTCCTGCTTGGCGCGGAGCTCGGCGCCATAGTCCAGATGCCGCAGGCTGCAGCCGCCGCAGGGACCGGCCACAGCACAGTCCACCGGGATGCGATCCGGCGAGGGCGTGAGCACCTTGTCCAGAATGCCGAAAGCGTAGCGCTTGCAGTCCTTGACGATGCGTACCCGGGCTTCATCGCCGGGCGCTGCACCGGGAATGAACACGGTCTCACCCTCCGGGCTGTGGGCGACACCGCTGCCATCGCTGGACAGGCGCTCCACCTGCAGAGTGAGAACTTGATTTTTCTGTAAGGGCATGAAGGGTCTCCTTTACTGGTGGTCGGTGCCGTCGGCAGGGGCATCTGCCTGTGCCGCAAAATACTTGCTGGGCGGCACGCCCTTGGCACGCTTGAATACCCGCGAAAAATAGAACTGGTCGAAGAAGCCTACCGAAACAGCGACCTCTGCAATGGACAGATTGCCTGCACGCAGCAGCTTGCAGGCTTCGTTGATACGGTACTCGGTAAGGTAATCGATGGGGCTCTTGCCTACATTCAACATGAACACACGGTAAAGGTGGCTACGGGATACGCCTACACTTTTTGCCACATCGTCGATGGAGATATCGTGAGAATAATTGAATTGGATATACTTGATTGCATTGAGCACATACTGACTGGAAGAAGAAGCCGTGTGAGGCTTGCCGACGCTGGTCTCCTTCATCAGGGAAGCGATGAACAAGTACAGATATCCCACCATGGCGGCTTCGTCCTGCGGCTGCAGCCCACGGGAGGAATAAATGTTGGCCAGTGCGGTACGCATTCCCTCCGGATCCTGCGTGTGATGCACAGGCGAGTCATCCGTAAAAGGCAGCTGTGCAGTCAGCTTATGGGCACATGCGCCATTAAAACCGACCCAACTGTACTCCCACGGCTGCTGCTCATCGGCTGTGTAACGGATGAGCTGGCTGGGCCGTGCAAAGAACAGATCCCCCGGGCTCACTTCCCAGGTGCGGCCACCCACCTCGAATACACCCTTGCCGGAAAGCACCAGATGGATCAGGTAATGATCCCGGATGCCGGGGCCCCAGGTCTGCCCCGGAGCACAGCGTTCGATACCGCAGTTGAAAATGGACAGCTCAATATTGTTGGTATAATTTTGCTTGAAGGATTGCTTGTATACGTCCGCCATAGCCGCGTTTCCTCCACTTTGTCATATTGCAGGCAGCTTTCTGCCCGACACTGAGATAAGTATACCACACATCTACCTGCAAGTTCAACAAAAGTACATCTTATTCTTTGAGCTGGACGCCAAAATTCGTGCTTTTTCTGCGATGGAAATTGAAAAAAGGTGCTGGATGCATTACAATAGGCATAACAAACCCGTCTATCTCAAGACAGCATTCTGAGGGAGGGATCGTCATGGCGACCAGCACACAGCTTCGGCAGCGGATCGCGACAGGGGAGTGGGACCCAAAGCTCCGGGCATTGTACGGAAATACGGAACAGGAGCTTTGCCGCCAGCGTGCAAGGTACTGCGCTGCACTGGAGCAGTTTGAGCTGTATTTCGGCCCGGGCAGGCAGGTGCAGGTCTATTCAGCACCGGGCCGTGCAGAACTGGGCGGCAACCATACCGACCACCAGCACGGTTACGGCCTTGCGGCGGCGGTGACACTGGACCTTGTGGCGGTCGCAGCCCGCAATACGGATGGCTATGTCCGGGTAAAGTCCCGTGGGTTCAACAAATTGGATGTCATTGATCTGACTGTAGCAGGCCCGCAGGAAGGGGAGGGAACACACTCCGCCAGCCTGATCCGCGGCATTGCGGAGGGGTTCCGGGCCGTTGGAAAAACGGTGGGCGGCTTTGATGCCTATACTGCCAGCGATGTGCTGCGCGGGTCCGGACTTTCCAGCTCTGCGGCCTTTGAAATGGGAATGGCGGTCATCTGGAACGGGGAGTACGATTGCGGCCTTGCTCCTACGGAGCTGGCGAAGATCTGCCAGTATGCAGAAAACACCTACTTTGGCAAGCCGAGCGGACTTTTGGATCAGCTGACCAGTGCGGTGGGCGGCATCATCTTTGCAGACTTTGCAGATCCGGCATCGCCGCAGATCGAAAAGATCCATACGGACGGCCTGCTGCCGCCGGGCATGAGCCTGTGCGTTACGGATACGCGCGGCAGTCACAGTGAACTGACAAGCGAGTTTGCAGCCATCCGGAAAGAGATGGAGCAGGTGGCCGGGACGTTGGGCAAAAAGGTTCTGGGACAGGTGACGGAAAGTGAATTCTGGGCGGCGCTGCCTGAGCTGCGCAGCAAATGCGGCGACAGGGCTGTGCTGCGGGCCATTCACTATTTTGAAGAAAATACCCGTACGCTTGCACAGCGGGACGCACTGCAGGCGGGAAAGTTTGCAGCTTTTGCTGCGCTGGTTCTGGAAAGCGGACGGGCCTCTTTTGCGTTGTGTCAGAATGTCTATTGCAGCACGGATGTGCGGCATCAGGGGCTCTCCGTGGCGCTGGCGCTGAGCCAGTGCATCCTGCAGGGCAGAGGTGCCTGGCGGATGCAGGGCGGCGGCTTTGCAGGAACCATTCAGGCCTATGTGCCCAGGGAACTGCTGGAACGCTATCACAGCGAGATCGAGCGGGTGTTCGGTGCAGGCAGCTGTTATGTGCTTCGCCTGCGGGAACAAGGTGCTGTACGGGTAGGCTGAAACAGCAAAAAGAAAAGCATCTGCGGTGTGATATGTACCGCAGATGCTTTTTATGCGTAAGAATGAGAACCAGATGAAATCAGCAGCCAGGAAGGAAGCCGTTTGTCTGATTCTGTGCCTGCTGTTTCCGCTGCTGCTGATCCGAGAGATACTCCACCATTTCCTTTTCCTCACGGGAGAAATGGAACAGGTTGGAGAGCGTGTCATAAGCGCCGACCACAAAATTGAAGCCGGTCTTTACCACATTGAACAACAGAAGAGGAACAAAGGTGAAGGAGAACGAAATCAACCCGCCGCCAAAGAAGATGTCATCCAGACGCAGATTGCTGAAGAAAAGGTCCAGCGCATCGCCCAACGGCCCGCCGCCGGAAATGGAATACAGTTCCTCTTCCGGGACAGATGCATAAGAATGAGGCATCTGAAGGTTTTTCATGGATGAAACTCCTTTCCGACAAATAGATCTGCTTCCTCAGGGTCAAACGCAGGGATCAGGCGGCTGCCGTATCAGAAGCCTGTCCGTTGTTGAAAACAGGCATGGGGTTCACAAGGTCGTTGTAGATGTTCTTGACCGTACGGATAATGCTTACGACCTGACCGTATGCATAATAACCTGCCAGAGTACCCATACCAAACAGAGCAAGCTTGCTCCAGCCGTTCATCTTATCCCAGGTGTGGTAGAAGGTGCCAGCCGGGGACAGACCATTGTTGGCTCCGCTGACAATAGTATTTTTGAAATAACTGAGGGAATAGCTGCCGCCCAGAAGGAGTGCATTGACAAGAGCGCTTTGGCAGAAGATGACAAACTGATCGGTATTGAAGGTGATGTCGTAGCCAAATACATTGCCAAGAAGAATCTCCTTGCCGCCGTCCAGATAGGTCATTTCTTCTTCGGAAATAACGGCGTAGGAAGCCGGTAAAAGCATGGTGGTCTGATAGAGATGGTCCATGATGGGAAAACTCCTTTCCATAGTGGAATCTGCATAAAGGCAGACAATATACTACCTGAATTGTAGCATAATTGTGTCAAAATAACAAGAGCAGAGCTGCGTAAAATCATGATACATTTGTGAACAAATTGTTACGAGTGAGCAGCAAAATGACGAATGTCAGTGTAAAACCGTGCGGCGTGACCCAATTCGGGTTCCGAAAAAATGTTCCGGAACAATAATAAAAAGCATCTGCACGGATCCGTGCAGATGCTTTGAAGAGAATGCAAAATTTTACGCAATCCGCTCATACAGCACGGTCAGACCGGCAATGTGAGCAGAAAGGCCTTCCGGCAGGGGGGTGGAGAGCCGCCACTGCCAGTTGGTACCCTGCGTGCTGGGGGTGTTGATGCGGGCTTCGCTGCCCAGATGCAGCCAGTCTGCCAGCGGGATGATGGCCATATCCGAAACACTGGCAAGGCAGGCGCAGATCATGGCTTCGGTCAGTTCCTCAGGCTTGCAGCGCAGATAGCGGCAGGCATAGGCAACGTCCTCTGCACTGGCGTTGATGCGCCAGCCTTCCGTCGTCATATTATCGTGCGTGCCGGTGTACACCACGCTGTTGCGGTGGTAGGTGTGGGGCAGATAGTTGCCGGACTCGCGGCTGTCGAAGGCGAACTGCATGATCTTCATGCCCGGGTAGCCGCTGGCAGAAAGCATGGCCTTGACCTCCGGGGTCAGGTAGCCAAGATCCTCGGCAATGATGCTGCCCTCGCCCAGCGCTTCGTGCATGGCATGGATGAAGTCCCGGTCGGGGCCCTTTTCCCAGTGGCCGTTCGCTGCCGTTTTGTCCCCGGCGGGGATGCAGTAGTAGCTCTCAAAGCCCCGGAAATGGTCGATGCGCACCACATCATAAATGGAGGTGGCGTACTTCATGCGCTGCTTCCACCATGCAAAGCCGGTGGCCTTGTGAACGGGCCAGTCGTACAACGGGTTGCCCCACAGCTGTCCGTCTGCCGCAAAGGCGTCCGGAGGGCATCCGGCTACCTGCGTCAGGTGCATGGTGCCGTCGGTCTGGAACAGCTCCGGGTGGGTCCACAGGTCGCTGGAATCCGGGCTGACATAGATGGGGATATCGCCCACCAGCCGGATGCCCTTCGCGTTTGCGTAGGACTTGAGGGCGCTCCACTGGGTGTAGAAGAAAAACTGCACAGCCTTGTAGTAG
>ULSQ01007813.1_pt1 | contig 11864 bp, 6 predicted proteins | sample 1956821 | NCBI WGS metagenome assembly ULSQ01 (sample SAMEA4835712, study PRJEB28245) | human gut metagenome | biome: gut microbiome; material: fecal sample | place: Denmark | collected 2008 | reverse complement strand
TAAACAGGAGCAGTAACATCAACTTGTGAGTTACCAGTACCCTCAACAGCAGATAATGTAATCCAGCTCGGTTTAGATCTTAATGCATAAGCAGCACGCATAACCGGAGCACCAACTCCATCAACTAAACCACCAATTTCCACCGCAGTGGCTCTTTCATCTAAAGAAGAATTTGAAACCATAATAATGACAATTTAATTATTTATAAATAGATTTTGAATTCCGCACGCTTCCACATCACCTTCTCTACTGGGGTTTGCAGAGCGTTGCGGAACTTTTAATAGTTTAAGAAACAGTCCAAGAAACATTAGAAGTTACATTAACAGTTTGAGTACCTCCTGATGCCTCAAATTCAAGACTTGTTTTATCAAGATTTAAATAAGGATCTTGTTCAAATGTAGCGGTATAAGTAGCATCTTTAGTTACAGTGACTGTCCGCGTAGCACTCGTATTACCATCACTCCATTTAACGAAGTGATAACCAGAATTAGCTGTAGCTTTTAGTGTAGCTGACGCATTGTAATTATAAGTACCACCACCACTAACTGTACCACCTGTACCAGCAGTAACTGTCAATTTATACTGTCTAGTAGATGCAGTCCATCTAGCATACCAAGTCTTATTAGATGTTACCTTAGTATCAGTAGTTAATTGAGTTCCTCCACTAGATTCGGAAGTATCAAACCAACCTGCGAAAGCATACGTATAAGTATTATCCGCATTTCTAGTACAAGTAGGCAACGTTCCAACAGCGGTATTGTATTCTTTAGTTATAGTTGTAGAAGAAGGAGTATTACCACCGTTCTTATCAAATGTAAACGTATAACTGTTGATAGACCATCTAGCATACCAAGTTTTAGTTCCAGTAACTTTAGTAGTTGTTGCAGCTTGAGTACCTCCACTTGCAGCAGATGTATCAAACCATCCAACAAATGTATAACCTGTACGACTAACAGTAGGCAATGTACCAAGAGCTGTATTGTAAGCTTTTGTTATAGTTGCGGGACTTACAGTTCCACCTCCATTTGCATTGAAAGTATGAGTGTAAGATTTAGTACTTCTAGTAACATAAGCATAATAAGTAACAGTTCCTTTAATTGCAGGAGTTTCTAAAATTAATTCAGAACCAACTTTAGTTCCACCACCATTAGCAGCAGTATACCATCCAACAAACGTATAAGTAAATTCAGCTGTGTTATCAGGCATAGTCAAAGTACAAGATCCTTTAGAATTGTATGCAACACTTTGACTAGTTCTATTCAAAGTTCCATAAGTTGTTTGATAACTTACAGTATAACTTCGAGTATTGGATGTCCAATGAGCATAAACAGTTGTGTCTTTAGCAGCCATCTTAGTGGCAGCAGTTACTTGAGTCCCTCCTGTTGCAGCGGTGTACCATCCAGCGAATGTATAAGTATATTGTGCATCAGAAGCTCTAGTAGGTGTAGGCAACGTATCATAAGCTGAATTATATTCAAGATCTTTAGACGTCGGAGTTACAGTACCACCATTAGGATTAAATGTTAAAGTATAACTATTAATTGACCATTGAGCATAATATGTAATATCTTTAGTTACAACAGTTGTAGTAGAAATTTTAGTTCCACCACTAGAAGCTGTGTACCAACCAAGGAATGTATATCCTGTTCTAGAACAAGTCGGAAGTGTACCTAAAGCCGTGTTATATTCTTTAGTAATACTAGAAGGGCTTGGAGTACTTCCACCATTACCATTGAATGTAGCTGTATAAGAACGTTTAGTAGCTGTCCAATGAGCATAATAAGTAACATTTTCAGTTACAGTAGTAGTTGATGATATTTGAGTACCACCACTAGCCGCTGTAAACCAACCTGCAAATGTATAAGAATATTCTGCTGTAGCGGCTCTAGTTGGAGTCGGTAATGTACCTAAAGTAGATCCATGAGTTTTAGAAACAGACGCAGGACTTACAGTACCACCATTAGCATTCCAAGTAACAGTATAAGATTTAAGAGTAAAGTATGCAGTTAAAGTTTTAACTGATCGCATTACTACAGATTGAGGATTATTGGCATAATGAGTATCATCTACACCATCAGTCCAATAAGCAAATTCATATCCTGTTGCTGGAGTAGCTGTAATGTTTACAGTAGAACCTTCTTGTCCAGTAAATGGACTAGGAGATGTTGTACCAGCTCCAGTAGGAGAAACATTAACCGGAATAGTTATATTATAAACGGACCACTTAGCAGTTAAAGTAATATTAGCTGTAGGGGCAAATGTATAAGGATTAGCACTTGTAACCTTAGTAGTTCCATTATACCAACCATCAAACTTATATCCAGTTTTTCTTGAAGCAGTTACAGTAGCATTCTCACCATGTTCTATAGTTTGACCAGCAGGACTTACCGTACCCTTAGTTGTATCATCAGATACTGCATTAACAACATAAGTCTTAATTTGATATCTAGCAACAAGAGTTCTATTAGCAGACATAGTAACAGAAACTTGAAGACTAGAAGAAATCAAATTAGAACCTTCATACCAACCGACAAAACTATATCCAGTAGGAGCAGCTTTCGCAGTAATTGTTTGCGAAGTATCACGATAATAAGTTCCTGTACTAACTTCAGCATTAGATGCAGAACCAATAGAACATTCTCCAATATTCGTTATTTCAGTTCCAGCACTATTAAGAGTTGTAGAAGAAACCTTTAATGTAAATTTATCTTGCTCTGTTTGAGTACAGTTTATAGTTTTAGTAATACCACTGACAGTAACAGTAACAATTGTTGTTCTGCTAGCACCAGGGTTTTTACTGGCAGTTAAACCAACAGTTTTATTACCCGTGCCACTCTTAGAAGCAGGGGTAAGCCAAGAAGCAATAGCCATCTTAGTACCCCCCCCTAATTATGATACCGTCCATTCGACGTTAGAAGTAACATTAACTGTCTGAGTTCCACCAGTAGCTTCAAACTCAAGAGAAGTCTTATCTAAATTTAAATAAGGATCTCGAGTAAATTTAGCAATATAAGTCTTAGTTGCATCAACAGTAACACTAAAGTTTACATCATCTGAAACCTTAACTCCATCTTTCCACCAACCACCAAAACTATAACCTTCTGCCGCTGTAGCATGAATTGTTGCAGTAGTACCATCAACAAATTCTCCAGAATCAGTAGCTAAATTCTTAGCACTTCCGATTCCTACACCACCTTGCGTAGTATCATTAGTATCAGTTCTAACAGTTAATGTGAACTTATCGGGTTCAGGAATAAGATCACAATTTATAGTAACCTTAATATTCTTTTCAACAACAAAGTTATACTCATTTTGACTATTTAATGGAACTTTAATTCCATCAACAAGAACATCTCCAAGAGTATAACCAGCACTTACATTAACTTTAATTTTACAAGTCTCACCATCAGCATAAGTTCCAGCTCCATCCATTGTAGCACTTCCATTAGGAATAGCTTCATATGTAACTTGGAACTCGTCAAGAGCATCAACTTCAAATTGAGCAGTTATAGTTTTATTGCTATTAACTGTAATTTCTCTTGTAACAGAAGTGGGAGCACCAGCATCAGTCCATTTCAAGAAATGATAACCATTATCGGCTAATGCTTCAATTGTGACTTTCGTCCCATCAATAATATTTGTGAATGTATGAGAGCCACTATAATAATCACTCCAACTATTGTTTAATTTAGCTCTACATTTTCCACCTGTTCCAGCAACAACTGTGAGTGTTTTCATTACTATCGCTTCAAATGATGCAATGTGTACTGCATTTACACCCGATTTAGCCGTGAAGTTTGCAGGATTGCTTGATGTTTTCTCGCTGCCTGTAGTCCACTCTTTAAACGTATAATTACCTTTAACTTGTGCTTCAATAGAGTAAATTGAACCAACATTAACATTAAAGGATTGTTCAGAACTAGACCAATTAGACCAAGAACCATCTCCTATACGATAGCGAGTTTCATTTGTGCCATCAGTTTGTACTGTAATAGTAACTTCTTCTGGTGGGATTTCAGCAAACGTGCATGATAAATTCAAATCATCATGAACTGATTGTGAATATGGATTATCAGTAGATTCAGAACCGTCTATAGTCCATTTAGAGAAAGCAAAACCACTATCGGGAACAGCTAATACCTCTAATACATCTCCATCAGCAATACTAACAGAATGTGATATTTTAGCTTCCGAATAAGATCCATTACCAACTTTATATTTACATTTACCATTAGCATTTGCTGTAATAGTAACATTATGATTTGTTATTGGAATTTTAGAGAAGTATCCTTCAATTCTAGTAACTTGATTAATTTCAATAGAACTAGATATTTCAAGAACTTCATCACCATTAACATCCCATTTATCAAATTGATAACCAGATTCAGGTTGAGCTTCAAAATAAACTAAAGTACCGGCAGCAAATTCTAGTCCATCAATATTTGTACTCCATGAAGACCAAGAGCCATCAGAAGTTTTATAACGAACTTGACCACCTAATCCACAACGTAGACTAAAATTAAACTCAGTAGGAGGAACGTAAGCCTCTTTAAAATAAGCAGTATATGTTTTACGATCAAGACCTTCTTCTACAATAATGTTATTCTCATTATTTGGAAGAGTAGCCCCTGTAGGAGAAATCCAATTTTCAAACTCATATCCGCTATTAGCTTTACCTTCAATAGTAACAATTGTTTTCTCAGCAGCAGTTACTTCATGTTGTGCAGCCCAACTAGACCAAAGACCTTGTATATCTTTGTATCTAACTAAACCATTTGCATTAGCTATAACACTAAACGTGAAATATCTAATGGCTTCAACAAAAGTAACTGTAACAGTAACATCTTGATTAACTACAACACTCCATGTACCATCACCATTATCTGTAATATTACCATCAGATGCAGAAACAGTTCCAACTTTCCAGCCTTGAGCAGGAGAAGGAACTATAGTAGCAATTTGACCAACTTGATAAACTCCAGCTCCACTAGCTGTACCTTTACCAAATGGAGTAGTATTTACAGTAACTTTATATGTTTGAGGAGCATTAAGTTCAAAATATGCAGTATAAGTTTCATCTGAATCAACAATAAGATCATATTGAAGATTAGTAGAAACTAGAATACCTTTACTGTTTTTCCAATGAACAAAATGATAACCATCAATAGGAGCAGCTGTTATAGAATGTCTTGTACCTTTCGGGAAAGTACCTGCGCCAACAACATAACCAGCAGTTGCAGGATAAGCATCTACATTAATATAGAAGTTATTAACAGGAGAACCTTCTTTTTCAAATACGCCTATCAAGTCCATATCTTTCTTGATATTGAAAGTCCAATCAGAACTAATAGACATAATCTCATTAGAATGATACTCTTTCCAACCCATAAAGTGATACCCAGGAGCAGGTTTAGCATAAAGTTTAACTTGACTACCAGCTTCAAATTGAAACCTAAATCCATCAGGACTTTCATCAGGCATAATATGAGAACCAGTACAACCCACAATACCACCTTCTTCCGGAGAAGGAGTTAGACTAACTCTATAATAATTACGTTCGATATGACCTGTCTGTAAGAAATCTTGAAGATCCTTAATATAAGTCCAAGCTCTAATATATGTATCTTGACAACCACAAGTATTATTTCTAACACCACGACTAGGATGCACATAATTAGCTTTAAGACCTATACAAACTAAAGTGTCATCTGTAAGAGATTCACTACCAACAATTAATTCTCTATCAATTGCGATAATATTACCATCTGTAGTCAGATTAATCTCACATCCTTTTTCATCATACATATAGTAACAACCATCAGTACGATGATAAAAGAAACGAACGTTATGCTCACGCTTAGGAAATGTACCCGGAGGAAGAACTTGTTTTAACTTGACAATTTTAATATTACATTCCATAGCATTAAGTTTAAACGAAAATAACTACGTAGAACCGTTAAGCTCCACGTAGTTTACAATAGCAACTTAATCAGTTGCAGTATTTAATGCAATGGCATTATCTCCACTGCCTTTAGCTAAAACCTTAATGGCTTCTAATTTAGCAACAACTGCATCAATAACAGCTTCAGTACCAACAACAATTTGGAACTTACGTGGACTATTATTATCAGCAGCTATTTCAGGGAATTGATTAAATTCAGCAGTAGATATAACAAGATATGCAACCTTATCAAGACCTACTTTAGGATCAGCAATACCCCATGCTTCTTGCCACTCTTCATTCGGATTCCAACCCATATTAATCAGAGAATAACGTAAGTCTTCATCACTAAGAGCAACATCAGCTAAGAAACCAGATAACTTAGTATGTTCAATAGTAATAGTTCCATTAGCCTTTTGATCAGCTAACAAACCAAACACATTAACAGTAAGTTTCGTAGGTTGTTTAGCAACAACTGTAATATTAACACCTTGGGTATCTTTAGCAACTGTAATATCAAACAACTCTTTGTTATAAGCTGTAAGACTCATTGCTTTCTTAATCTTCTCAACAAGACGATCAAGAGTATCAGTTGCATGAATACGAACAGGTATCTGTACAATCTGAGGATTAGGATTAACAGTTAAACCGTGACGATACGGTTCAGAAGAAACAATTTCAATGGCACCACAGAACTCAGCATCTGCATTATATACAATTCCATCCGCAGGTTTAAGAGCGGGATTCGTAATACCTTTAAGAACAACAGTTTCCTTTTGATCAGCTTCAGTATATTTACGAACATTATAAGTGAAATTAAAAGGGTTAATATCAACACCTCTTTGATTCACATACCCGCCACTCTTAGTAGGAATTGCAGACATAATTACAAAAGGCTCAGGTCTAGTTCCAGTAGTTTGGAGTTGAGTACCATAAGCAGTACAAATGCCGATTTGACCATTAGATAACTTAGTATCAACAGTAATATTATCGACAAATGTTTTTCCGTAACTAACAATTCTCATAGTAACGTATTATTTTAAAGAATTACTTTCATTTATAGCAACTTGATAACCGGGATCTTTAAGGATACCAAGAAGTTTTTGTGTTGCAAGATCAATAATCTCAGTTTTAAACGGAAGTTCAGAAACTTCATCAGTTACAATATTAAACCTAGTAGGTTGACGAAGATATGTAATAGCAACATCAGTAATAATGAATTTATCATCCATATCTACTAGTAATCTATTGTTCTCGATTACACATATTGGATGTAGATGCCTATTAGCTCGATTATGATACGTTTGTAACATATCCATGCGTTGTACATCCGAAACTAAATCCATGCCTGCAAATCGGCTCTCTTGTACCTTAGTTATCGTTCCATTAGCAGTTATAACTTCATATCGCCCTGTATAACGCTTGTTGTTGAATTGGTCTAACTTAATCTCATACTTATCACCAACTACTATTAACGTTGGCGTATCGAAGTAAAATATGAGCGATTCAGGGTAATATGAGCCTCTGTAATGTTCGTAGGTCACATTATAACCTTTTCTAAGTAATACAGAGAGCATATAGTTGATATACTCAAATAGACCATCTTTACGATAGATTTTAGCAGGATAATGAAAAGTAACATTATCAGCTCCAATTTGAATATTGAAATCTTCTATATAGCCAGGAATAGTTTTAAATAGCTCACTAATATTTATTACATATATTCTAGTAGTAACAGATTCAGTAGTCCTATAACGTTTAAACTTATCGAATATAACACTTGCTGTATAAGAAACGCCATGTAGATAATTAGTAGGTAAATAAGCAAATCCTCTGTTACCCTCATTTGAAAGAAGGTAAAGAGGACTTCTATATGTATCTTTTAAAACCTGTAAATCATCGTAATAGCGTCCGCTTTCTTCAAAGGCTTTAATCTTTTGCGTAAGCAGTACGTCAATAGCTTCATTAAGAGCAATATCAATATACTGCGGACGAATGGATTCTTGCCTATTAGCATTAATCTGCTGAATCTTTTCATTTACAGCGATATGTGCTTCTTTACAACTACTATACATACTGACAGCTTTTTATTAATTTAAAACCGAAGCCTTATAAGCAGTGAAAAGTTGAGCTTTATATTCAACATTCTCAGGAGCAGCTAAATAAGCCATAACACCTTCAACTGAAGAACCAAGAACAACTTCTGGACGCACAGTGTCAAAATAATTATCACCATCTTTAGTAATAACTTGTGCAGCTAATAGCTTATAGACCTGTGCCATTGCTTCTACATTCTTATTATCAAACAAAGAAATAAATGCATCTGCATTTGTTTGTGAAAGTTCTGCTACAGCCGTCTGCAAATCTCCATGCTCCATCTTGATAATTGAAAGAGTATCAGCCGGAGCATTACAAATAAGCATATTACGAATACGCTTATAAGAAGCCTCATCACCTGTGAACAACTGAGCCAACTTAGTAGCAGTATTAACAACAGTTTTGGTTTTAGCATCTTTCATACGTTTAACATCTTCAATACTGTGCAGATAAAAACGAATATTAGTTGATTTCTCAACATCTTCTGGTTTATTAGCAACAGTAGAAGTTAGAAGAGCTAAACGCCAAATAATATAGTCTTGAGGTTTAATCGGAGTCATATACATATACAGATTCTCTTCATGAACCGCAATACCATCACCAAACAACATAGCGTCAAAAATAGCTTTCTCGAGTTTATTCGGAGCAATATCTGTATTAATGCTATTCTTCTTAGCCCATTCTAAGATAGCGTCACGCTTAATAGGATCATTAAGTGAAAACTCCCAACCAGTTTCCAATTCATAACCCTGAGCAGGAACTTCTACAGTAGAATTCTTTAAATGCTTAAGAACGAGATCTTGAAAATTAACATTGCGACTATCAGAAGAAGCTCCAATGATAGTAGGAAGAATAGAAGCCATCTCAGCAGTTTTACTAGATAAAGTAAGAACAGCTTTGATACTTGGACCGAAGATTGTATTAAAAGCACCAATACTTTTCTGATTCACTACTTGAAACATAGTAGGATTCAGCTTTAAAGCTAAGGTTATTTTGCGTGAGTATATCATATAGTTTATACTTTAATCAGTTTATACTTTACAATAATCGTAATGTACGCTTATTCAAAAATCATTTCAGCCCAGAAAGAAGTAGTACCATTAAGCATATTAATACCTTGAGAAGACATAACTTCATAGGTAGCAATATCCTCACGTGTACTTAACATCTTATTGTAAGCACCCCATTCTTTAGGAAGAGGAGTAATACCTTGGTAAACACCATATAAGTATTCACGACCTTCTTCACAAACAAGTTGGATATTAGGTTCACCTGAAGTATTATCAACAGAGTGATCCAAGAATACCATAGTATATGAAGTAACAGGGAAACCTCCATACATACGACCGTTCTTACGATCCATTTCAGCACGAGAACCGCTATCGAATAAGTCAACAACTTTAACTGAAACGGTAGCCCCAGAGTAATGCTTATATTGATTAAAGTAAGCACCATAACTCAAAATACCACCACGACTTTGAATCTCCTCTGCACCAAGTTTATCAAAGTAACCGTTACCAATAGCTTCATTCTTGATACATTGTTGGAACATCTTAGAACCACCTTTACCAGTATAAAGAACAATATTCTTATTACTCAAATCAATATCATTACGAACTTCAAAGATACGAGAAAGAATCATATCAATAAGCTCAATAGTCATGAATGAGTATTCAAAATAGTTTCCGAATGCAATAAGAATATCACGAACTCCAGCACCACGAGGAATAGGTTTATTTGAATGCTTTTCTTGGTTATGAATAACACCATTAATATCACGATTATAAGAAGAGAACCACAAGTCTTCCTCTAACAAACGTCTGCGCATAAACTCGAATTGACGCATTTCATAAGGCATCCAAAGAGTACCTTTAGAACCATCATCATAATCAAGTTCAAACTCAGTAACGATATTAGCGATATTACCGGTAATAATCTTAGAGAAACGATGGAAACCAAATTGGTTAGTCATTTCACTCCAAGATTCAGCAGTACTACGAGAACCAGTTGATAATTCACCAGCAATCGTAGGAGCACCCATACCCCAATATTTACCTCTTTCAAAATTACTAAGATCAATGAATTCATCTGGATTACCACCAAGTATGATCATCTCATAGATATAACCACCACTTGCAGTTTGCTCACCATCCGTCTGCATACGTACAAGATGTTTTCCATCAGGAGTAATAGCAGAGTATTGATAAGGAATCCAGTTATCTTGGAACTCAGCTTTAAAAGACATAAACCCTTTACCGGGTGTTTGAGTAGGCGTAATTAAACGCACAATCGGGGAAGTAACAGTTGGTTTCCCCATAATCTTCCATTTATACTGAGTATCACCAGCATTAATAGGTTTCTTACGAGAGATATTCCCTTGACCTTCTGTAAGAGAAAGAAGAGGGAATTGATTACTGTTCCTACCCCAAAGATAAGTAAGAGATTTATTCAAATCGACAGCACCAAGAACATTAAAGTTCAATAGCATATCGGCATCACTATAAACCTCTTTGGAATACTGTTTTTTTCCAATTTCTCTAAGCATAGTTACGATAATTATTTATTAGAATCAACAATACCACCGGGAACAACAGGACGTCTATTAGGATTAACTTTAGCCGCTCCACCTTGGGTAGATACCTTAACTTTAGGTTTACCACCAGAAGTAATGTTCAAACGACGAACATTCTCTTGTCGTATAGATGCAGCAGCAAGTTGACTAATATCAGCACCAAGTAAATTCCGCAGTGCTACCATAGCGAACGTTTCATTATCAGCAAGCATATCAAAAACATCTTTTTGAGCTTGCGTATAAAGAGAATCTCCAATTTCAACAACAGGAGCAGTAAGGTATTTCACAAGATCTTTACGAGTAAGAATTTGTTCTTTACCATTTACAGTTCTCTTAACACCAGCTGTCGGAATAGCAAGACCTCCAATAGTACCTTTATTAACAATCTTATCATAAAGCGAATCAGGAACATTAAGTACCTTAGCTTTACCATGATCATCATAAGTAATACCATAAGCTTTATCTAGTTCATCTTGTTCAGCTTTCCATTGCGCTTCTTGACGAGCAGTAGCTTCTTCAATTTCACGTTTCTGATTAGCAGCAAGATAATCAAGACTTTCTTTAGCTGTTTCATTTAAAACTTTATCAGCTTTAGAAAAACGAATAATACGATCAATTTGAGCATCTGATGTACCTTTACGTTTTTCAGCAGAACGAATAATAGCTTCAAGTTGAGCTTCAGATTTATCCTCAATACTCATCGTAGTCCAATCAACATGATTAGCAAAACCTTCGAGTGAACCATAAGTTTGCTTATATAAAGCAGCTTGATGAATATCAGGATTAGCACGAAAAAAATTAGTAATAGCTTCTGATTCAGCTTGATGTCTAGCAATTTCAGCAATATCAGCATCACGTTGGGCAAGACCTTCAACAGTCATTTCATATTGTTTAGGAGTACCATCAGCGTTTACAGGAGTTAAACCAGAAATAGCAGAAATAGCAGAAACATCAATAGTTTCTTCTTGTTGTTCAGCAGCAGCAAACTCATCTAATTGAGCTTTAGTATAAACAATCTGTCCATCTTTAACTGCATTACCTTCTGCATCTAATTCATATTCAACATCACCATCATTAGTTGTAAGAATAATCTTATTAGCATCTCCAGTTTCTTTATTTGCATCTTCATTAGCTTTAGCAGCAGCTTCTTCTTCGGCTTTACGTTTAGCTTCTTCTTCAGCAGCTTTTCGAGCTTCTTCTTCAGCTTTAGCTTTATCCTCTGCTTCTTTAGCAGCTTTAGCAGCTTCTTCGGCA
>ULSQ01025265.1_pt1 | contig 11913 bp, 9 predicted proteins | sample 1956821 | NCBI WGS metagenome assembly ULSQ01 (sample SAMEA4835712, study PRJEB28245) | human gut metagenome | biome: gut microbiome; material: fecal sample | place: Denmark | collected 2008 | reverse complement strand
GCCATTAACACTAAAACGTTGCGTTCCTATTTGGACATTTCAAAACAAAATTCACCCAATGACGTCAGTGTGTCAGGAAGCTTGATGGAAGATAATTTGCTACAACTCATAAATACATAGTCTCCCAACGACGTAATATTGTCAGGCAGTTTTACAGATATTAAATTGTCACAGTACTGAAAGCAATTGTTTCCTAATGACGTTATGCTGTTAGGTAGTGATATGCTTGTTATGTCGGTGTTTTGGAATGCGCCGTTTGTCGCCCTGACTACAGTGTAGCTACGGCCTTCATGGGTTATGCTTTCAGGGATTATGATGTCTCCTGACAAGGTTTCGTCCTGCACGGCTATGGTGGCTTCGCCGTTGTCGATGTAATATTTGATGTTGTTAACAGTTATGGTTTCTTGCGCTGCCGCATGGAATAATGACATGCACGAGAGCATGATTAAAAGAATATATTTTTTCATAATGCAAATTTTGTTTTATGTTTATACTTCGTTTTAAACTTCCTTTATAATTTCTTTATTTAACGGATATAATGTTTTTACAAAATAATCACGGTAACCATGTGGTACATTGATGTTATTCAATGAAATGCAACCATCAAATATGTCAGACCCAATGGTTGTTGGGATGCCTTCAAATGTTACGGATGTCAATGCCTGACAGTCTTTGAATGCGCAACTTCCTATCTTGATTGTGCTGGCTGGTATTGTTATAGTTTCTAATCCACTTCGTTCAAAAGCATGACTTCCAATATATTTAAGGACAGGGAATATGGGCAAGGCTTTCAATGAAGAGCATCCACAAAAGGCGTTGTCTGCTATTTTAATTAATGTCTTAGATGAAGACAAACAACTTAATTTACTTCTTCCATAAAATGCAGAATAACCAATTACTATTACTGTGTTGGGCATATATATACTTTGAAGTCTGTCTTTGGCATCGTGATAAGAAAAAGCATTTCTGCATATTGCAATAGTTCCATCCAATACTTTATAACTCCCCATATGTTCAGATACAATTTTCTCTCCACGTAAGAAAATTAATGGGTTTGTTTTATAAAATGCACCACAGTCGTCCACGTAATCACAAATAGGTCTGCCATACTGCATTTCATAGCAGGTTAACTGTTCAAGTTCAGCTTCTGTTATTTCATTTACAGAGCGTCCGCATCGTGCAATGAAATTCTTGATGTCTTCTATTGAAGACACTTTTGTTATGAAGCCTCCTGCCTCTAAATATCCTTGTACTTCCATAGTCTTTGCTATTTTCGTGTATGGTCTGTGCCAAACGGGCGCAGACCACGGATGTAAATTCAGATAACTTGTTCTATCCCAAATATTTCCAAATCGCTTGGAATGCCGCCATATTCATGTCGTAAGTGGCTTTTCAGGCTTTCTGTTACAGAATGTCTTATGTCGTCATTAGTCAAATCGTCTCTGTCGAACTTGACGAAATAAGAGTCTTTTTGGCTGTTTGCGCGGTAATTTACAACATATTCTTTTCCCATAAATTAAAGATTGAATATCCCGCAAACTCCCTGGCAGGTGGTTAAACATAAGTATGCTTGGATAAGATACTAAAAAAGACGTGGGAGTCTCTACTTCTCGCTTATCCCGCGGTCAGGCTTCTCGCATTGCCTATATGCAAGGATAAGCAACTGCAGTTAGCCCACGCCGTGAGATTATCATACTTGTCTTTCCGCACAGTCGTGTTGTGGAAAGGGTATAATACACCCAACGTGGACGTTCCCGTTGCCGTATCTTCCTGCATATAGTCTAAATTTTGCGAGAATTTGACCGCAGAAGAAAACGTCCGTAAACGTCCTTTTATCAGTAAATGACCCTCAAGCCCAGTTGTGGGCTATCTGCGTCGTGGCAAAGATAGACATTTTCCTTGATACGGCAAAATAATAAGATGTATATTTATTTTGTCATTACTTAGACTATGGGGTTAATTTTATTGTATTTTACTGTTTGTTAACTCTTTGGCGGCGCGTAATGTTAATGTGTGGATTTTGTGGCGGCCATTGTCGTAAAAATATTGTGCCGAGGTTTGAAATACGCGATTTTGAGGCGTTGTATAACTGTTTGTTAATCAGTAATTTACGTTTTACGGCGATATGAAAGGCCGTAAAATGCGGTGGAAAAGACGGCTTTCGGGCGTGCAAAAGGCCGTGTTTGGGCTTGCCAAAGGCGGCCTTTGACACTGACGGATACCGTATTCGTCGGTCGTGAAGACGGTCTTCGGTGTGAATGGAGGTTGCGACCGGTAGGCCGGACGGCCGTTCGCTCGAGGTTGTGTTAACGCCGTTAACAATTCATTTCTGTTTCGTTTGGTGGAGAAGTGTTAATCTGTGGTAAGACAATGGTTAACAAAGCGTAACGGGCACGGTGTTTGCATGTGACCAGGGCGTGTGCCGCTTGCCGCCGTGGGCGGTGTGGGGGTGACGGCGTGCGTGTGTCAGTCTTGATGAAAAACAGATAAAAAACACGGCAAAATGTATGCTTTTAATCGTAAAAATCCCTATCTTTGCAGGCAAAACAACCTTATATCAAATTGTAACCATGTTCAGTAAAGATACTTACATACGCCGCCGCGCCGAGCTGAAGAGGCTCGTAGGGGGCGGTGTCATTCTGTTGTTCGGCAACAACGACTCGCCGGCCAACTATCCTGCCAACGCCTATTCGCCGTTCAGGCAGGACTCGTCGTTCCTGTATTACTTCGGGCTTAACCGCGACGGACTGGTGGGCGTAATCGACGTTGACGCCGACGAGGAGACGCTCGTTGGCAACGACATCGACATCGACGACATTGTATGGTTCGGTTCGGTGGACAGCGTGGCCGACATGGCCGCCTCCGCGGGCGTGGCACGCACCGCCCCGATGCGCCAGTTGCAGGCCATTTGCAACGATGCGCTGCGCCTGCACAGGCCCGTCCACTTCCTGCCGCCTTACAGGTATGACACGAAGTTGCAGCTGTTCGACCTGCTCGGCATACACCCCAACCAGCAGAAGGAGTCGGCCTCGATGCCGCTCATCCGCGCAGTGGTGAAGATGCGCTCCACCAAGGAGCCGCAGGAAATAGCCGAAATAGAGGACGCCTGCGCCATAGGCTACAAGATGCACACCACCGCCATGCGCCTTACAAGGCCGGGACTGACCGAGAAGTACATCGGCGGACAGGTGGACGGCACGGCCAACTCGTATGGCGCGATGGTGAGCTTTGCCACCATCTTCACCCAGCACGGCGAAATAATGCACGGTTGCCCGTCGTGGAACGAGCTTGAGAGCGGCCGCCTCGTGCTTTGTGACGCGGGCGCAGAGAACCGCAACAACTACTGCTCTGACAACACGCGCACGTATCCCGTCAACGGGAAGTTCACCCAAAAGCAGCTCGACATTTACTCAATAGTAGAGGCCTGCCATGACTACGCGCTCGAAGTGGCGCGTCCCGGCGTTAGGTGGATGGACGTACACCTGGCCGTATGCCGCCTTATGGCCTCGCGCTTGAAGGAACTCGGCCTGATGAAGGGCAATGTAGACGAGGCCGTGGCCGCCGGAGCGCACGCCCTCTTCCTGCCTCACGGACTGGGACACATGATGGGCATGGACGTACACGACATGGAAGGACTGGGTCAGGTGAACGTAGGTTACGACAAGGAGACGCGCCCCTCCACGCAGTTCGGCACCAACGCCCTGCGCATGGGACGCCGCCTTGAGGAAGGATTTGTTGTTACCGACGAGCCGGGAATATACTTCATACCAGCCCTTATCGACGAATGGAAGGCCAAGGGGCTGCACACCGACTTCATCAATTACGCCGCGCTCGACGCTTACCGCGACTTCGGCGGCATACGCATAGAGGACGACGTGCTCATAACGGCCACAGGCTGCCGCTTCCTCGGCAAGGAGCGCATACCTTACCACCCGGCCGACGTAGAAGAGTTTATGGCAAACAATCAATCAAACAAATAAAACAAAGACAACATGAAAAAGTTACTTACGGTGTGCCTCCTGGCCTGCTTTGTGGCCGGAGCCAATGCTCAAGACAAGAAAGAGGCAAAGAAGAAGGACATCCCCGTGTTCACCACGGTGAAGGAAAACCCCATCACAAGCATCAAGGACCAGAACCGCAGCGGCACCTGCTGGGCTTACTCGACGCTCAGTTTCCTTGAAAGCGAAATACTGAAAGCCACGGGCAAGACCTACAACCTGTGCGAAATGTTCATCGCCAACAAGGATTACATGGACCGCGCCATCGTGAAGGTGAGGATGCACGGCGACAGCCAGTTCTCACAGGGAGGCAGCTTTGAGGACGTTGTAACCATCATGCAGAACTACGGCATCTGCCCCGAAGAGGCCATGCCGGCTCCCGGCACGCTTACGGGCGACTCACTCGCCGACTTCGACGAGTTCTTTGCCGTTATGGAACCGTATGTTGACGCCATAGCAAAGACCAAGGCACGTAAAATATCCAAGCAGTGGCGCGTGGGTCTTCAGGGCATTCTCGACGCTTACCTCGGCAAGTGCCCCGAGAAGTTTGTGTACGAAGGAAAGGAATATACGCCGAAGACCTTTGCACAGAGCCTCGGTATCAACCTTGACGACTATGTGTCAATCACAAGCTACACGCACCATCCGTTCTACACGCAGTTCGCCCTCGAAATACAGGACAACTGGCGTTGGGCGCAGTCTTACAACGTTCCCATGGAAGAGCTGATGGCTATCATCGACAACGCTGTCAACGAAGGCTACACCGTAGCATGGGGTGGCGACGTTACCGAGGACGGCTTTACACGCACCGGTCTCGGCCTTGCATACGACGTGAAGAAGGCACGCAGCATGGCAGGCACCGACGCCGACCGCTGGTTTAACCTGTCTGCATCGGAGAAGCGCAGCAAGCTCGACTCGCTCGGCGTTGACGCTCCCGAGATTGTTCCTACACAGCAGATGAGGCAGGACGCCTTCGACAGTTGGGAGACTACCGACGACCACGGTATGCACCTTTACGGAATAGCCAAGGACAAGAACGGCCGCGAATACTACATGGTTAAGAACTCTTGGGGCAACCACGGCGACTACAAGGGCATCTGGTACATGTCAAAGAACTACGTGGCTTACAAGACGATGAACATCATGGTCAACAAGAACGCCATTCCCAAGGATATCCGCAAGAAGCTGGGCATCTGATATTTTGCTTGTAACATATAATTAAGGTATTGGAGGCATCCTTCCGGTGTCTGCACGGTGTGCAGGCACGGCGAGGATGCCTTCTTTTGTTTTGTTTGCCGGTAATGGGTTGGCCGTGGCGCAAGTCTATTTTCTGAACTTTTCCATGTTAAAACGCCGTTTTCTTGTTTTTTCTTTGTAACTTTACACGCTCTTAACCGCAAGGTAGGTTGTGCCCGTATGTTTTACGGACGGTTATGAGCCGGGTGCTTTGCAGCGTTGACCCTTTGTGCAGGCGCCGTACTGACGGAAAAATAAAAGAACAATATAATGCATTTCAAATGGAATTACGAGGAACCGACATCAGAACAAACGCAGGCGGCTGAAGAACTGGGCGCTAAGATTGGGATTAGTCCCATACTCGCCGGAATACTTATCCGGCGGGGTATAACGACGGAATCTGCCGCCAAACGCTTCTTCCGTCCGCAGTTGAACGACCTCATAAACCCATTCCTAATGAAGGATATGGACGTGGCTGTGGACAGGCTCAACGACGCGATGGGCCGCAAGGAGCGCATCATGGTGTACGGCGATTATGATGTGGACGGGTGCACTGCCGTTGCGCTTGTCTACAAGTTTCTGCAACAATTCTATTCAAACATCGACTATTACATCCCCGACCGTTATGACGAAGGTTATGGCGTAAGCTACAAGGGGATAGAATATGCGAGGCAGACCGGCGTGAAGCTCATCATCATCCTTGATTGCGGCATCAAGGCTTTGGATGAAGTGGCCTATGCGAAGAGCCTTGGCATCGACTTCATCATCTGCGACCACCATGTGCCTGACGAGGTAATGCCAGACGCAGTGGCAATTCTTAACCCCAAACGTGAGGACGACACGTATCCGTTCAAGCACCTTTGCGGTTGCGGTGTGGGCTTTAAGTTCATGCAGGCGTTCGCCAAGAACAACGGCATTCCGTTCTCGAGGCTCATCCCTTTGCTTGATTTCTGCGCGGTAAGCATTGCCGCTGACATTGTGCCCGTTGTCGATGAGAACCGCATATTGGCTTATCACGGGCTTAAGCAGCTCAACCAAAACCCCAGCATCGGGCTTAAAGCAATCATTGACATTTGCGGACTTAGCGGGCGTACCCTGTCGATGAGCGACATCGTTTTCAAAATAGGACCGCGCATAAACGCGTCGGGCAGGATGGAGAACGGGCGCGAAAGCGTCGATTTGCTTGTTGAAAAGGATTTCAGCCATGCGCTTGAAGCGGCGAAGCACATCAACGAATACAACGAGCAGCGCAAGGACATAGACAAGCAGATGACCGATGAGGCCAACCAGATAATATCGAGGATTGAGAGCCAAAAGCGTCATTCAAGCATCGTGTTGTATGACGAGAACTGGAAGAAGGGCGTCATCGGCATTGTGGCTTCACGCCTTACGGAAATCTACTTCAGGCCTACAATCGTGTTGACACGCGACAACGACCTTGCCACCGGGTCGGCACGGAGCGTAACGGGATTTGATGTTTATTCGGCGATAAAGAGCTGCCGTGACATGCTTGTCAACTTCGGAGGCCATACGTATGCTGCCGGACTGACGCTGAAATGGGACGATGTGCCCGAGTTCAGGCGGCGTTTCCAAAAGTATGTTGACGAGCATATACAGCCCGAACAGACTGAAGCGACGCTCAATATAGATGCGGTGATTGACTTTAAGGACATCACACGCAAGCTGCACGCCGACATAAGGAAGTTCGGTCCGTTTGGTCCGATGAACCAAAAGCCGCTGTTCTGCACGACGGATGTTTATGATTTCGGCACGAGCAAGGTGGTAGGCAGGGAGCAGGAGCACATAAAGCTGGAGCTTGTTGACTCCAAGTCGAACAATGTAATGAACGGTATAGCCTTCGGACAAAGCGGCTCCGCCCGTTACATAAAGTCAAAACGGAGCTTTGACATAGCGTACACCATTGAGGACAACGTGTTCAAACACAACGGCATCCAGCTTCAGATAGAGGACATAAGACCGTCGGAGGAGTGAAAAATTAAAAGTGAAAAGTGAAAAATCCACATGCAAAGCCATACTTGAGAGTGATGGATTTTTCACTTTTCACTTTTCACTTTTAATTTATTTACATGTATGGACAAGTATCAACAGATACTCCGTGAATATTGGGGATTTGACGATTTCCGCGGCATCCAGCGCGAAATAATCGACAGCATCTGTTCCGGGCGCGATACGCTTGGCCTCATGCCTACGGGCGGAGGCAAGTCGCTTACGTTCCAAGTGCCGGCTTTGTCCATGCCGGGCGTGTGTCTTGTCATAACGCCTCTTATAGCTTTGATGAAAGACCAGGTGCAGCGTCTGCGCCGGAAGGGCATCAAGGCTGCGGCGGTTTATTCGGGAATGATGCACGCCGACGTGATAGCCACGCTTGAAAACGCCATTTTCGGGGGCGTGAAAGTATTGTATGTATCGCCAGAAAGACTGTCATCCGAGCTTTTTTTAAAGAAATTCAGTCACATGAAGGTGAGCTTTGTCACCGTAGACGAGGCTCACTGCATCAGCCAATGGGGGTATGACTTTCGTCCGTCGTACCTTAAAATCAGCGACATACGCCGCATAAAGCCCGACATTCCGATACTTGCGCTTACGGCGACGGCCACTCCGCGCGTTGTGGACGACATCCAGGAGCAGCTTGGCTTCAAGCAGAAGAACGTCTATAGGATGAGCTTCGAGCGCAAGAATCTTGCTTATATTGTGCGTAAAACCAGCGACAAGGATAACGACACGGTGCGCCTTCTTGAGCGCATCGACGGCTCGGCAATAGTCTATGCACGGAGCCGGAAGCGCACGAAGGAAGTTGCCAAGATGCTAAACAGCCGCGGAATAAGCGCCACTTTCTACAATGCCGGACTTGAAGACGCAGTAAGGGACGAGCGGCAGAAGCTGTGGCAGGCAGACAAGGTGAGGGTTATGGTGGCTACAAACGCCTTCGGCATGGGCATAGACAAGCCTGACGTGAGGCTCGTAGTGCATATAGACAGTCCCGACTCCATAGAGGCTTACTTTCAGGAGGCGGGCCGTGCCGGGCGCGACGGCGGCCGTTCATACGCCGTTTTGCTGTATGACGGCAACGACGGGGCGAAGCTTAAACGGCGCATAAGCGACACTTTCCCCGAAAAAGACTTCATACGCACGGTGTACGAGCACCTTGCTTACTTCTACCAAATAGGTATGGGCAGCGGCGGCGGATGCCGTTTCGAATTCAACATCGACAAGTTCTGCATGTATTTCAAGCATTTCCCCGTACAGGTAAATTCGGCCTTGGCAATACTGTCGAGAGCCGGTTACATAGAGTATGAGGACGAGCGCGACAACAGGGCGCAGCTAAGGATGCTGCTGGGGCGTGAAGATTTGTATCGGCTTGACAGCCTTACGGAGAATGAGAGCGGCGTGGTTACGGCTTTGCTGAGGAACTACGGCGGTCTGTTTACCGACTACTGCTATATCGACGAGAGCCTTATTGCCATGCAGACGGGCTTGGAGCGCGAGGCGGTTTACGCCATATTGAAGGACTTGAGCGAGCGGCGCATCCTGCATTTCATACCCCGTAAGAAAATCCCTCACATACGTTACACCCAGCGTAGGGAAGAGATGGAACGGCTGGTCTTTCCCCGTGAGGTGTACGACGACCGCAAGGCGGAGTATGAGGAACGCATAAACGCGATGATAGCATACGCCGAGAACGACGACATTTGCCGCAGCCGCCAGCTTCTGCGGTACTTCGGCGAGGAGAGGTCTACGGATTGCGGCCAATGCGACGTGTGCCGCTCGCATGGCGGAAAGGCTACCAGCAAGGACGCGCTCGCCGCCGCGCAGCAGGAAATATTGAACCTCTTGGCCGACGGCAAGCCGCACAGCGTGGCCGAACTTGTCCGATGCAAGGCCGACAAGGACGTTTGCAAGGAGGCCGTGGAGTACCTTATGGCCGAAGAAAAGATACATTGCCGTGACGGAATGCTGTACCTTTGAGTGTGTTTACTTATACTTATAATAACCGGAGTTCTGGATAAGAAAGTTAGGTTGTAATCATGTTTCAATCGGTCAGTTGGCAACTGTCATTCCGTGCTCCGACGCGGAATCCAGTACAAATGACATAGAAAGAACAGATTGTTTACACTGGATTCTGCGTCGGAGCGCGGAATGACAGTTACCAACTGACTACTTTAAATGAGATTATTTTAACACTATCCATATACCGAACTCGACGTTATAATTAGCAGAAAGTCCGCATTTCACCGTGTGAAATGCGGACTTTTGCTTTATGTAAGCCGGTAGGGCAGGGCACGTTATGCCTGCTCGCCGGTCACATTCTCGATGTATTCATCCGTTGGGATGTACTTCGGCGACGGGCCGTATTTGTTTGTTTCAGGCTTGCCGTCACGCACGCAGAATACAAAGATGCAGATGTTCACTATGAGCGAAGCCAGTCCGGCCAATGCGAAAACAGGACTGCTTAGCACTTTTGTTGCTTCTTCTATGTCAGGGTTTACCGACGACATAATTTCATAATATCCGCTTCCTGCAACATAGATGTTGGCGAACACACCTATCAGTATGGCCGCCGTTACCCACCAGCCGCTGTGTCCGCGGTCGTGCAGGCGGCGCACGGTGACGGCCCATAACGAAAGTTGAAGCAAGAGGCTGATGATAGTCAAGATTAACGGGAAGCCGGTTAGTGCCAATCCGGCAATGATTGCCACGACGGCATACGCCACCCAATACCACCACAATTCGCTGCGGCGTGCGCGTCCTTTGAAGTTTGTCAGGTTGGCAAGCACTGTTTTGACCGACTCGCCGAAGCCCATTGAGGGCAGTTTCTTTATTCCTTCCATGATACAATGTGTTTTTATTGGTTAATGTTGTTCTGTTTTTTTACTTTTTCACCCTTTTTTCTTTTCACCTTTTCACCTCTTATTTCAGCAGGTCGGGGCGCAGGCGCTTGGTGCGCTCATAGCTCTGCTCTATTTCCCAGTCCTTTATTTTCGCCTCGTTTCCGCTAAGCAGGATGTCAGGCACGCGCCAACCCTTGTACTCGGCAGGGCGCGTGTAGATGGGAGCGGAGAGCATGTCGTCCTGGAAGCAGTCGGAGAGCGCGCTCTGGTCGTCGCTGATTACGCCGGGCACGAGCCTCACAATGGCGTCGGCCATTACGGCGGCGGCCAGTTCGCCGCCCGTCAGCACGTAGTCGCCTATGCTTATTTCGCGCGTTATGAGGTGGTCGCGCACGCGCTGGTCTATGCCCTTGTAGTGGCCGCAGAGTATGATTAGGTTGCCTTTCAGCGACAGGTCGTTGGCCATGTGCTGGTCAAACTGCTCGCCGTCGGGCGATGTGTAGATTACCTCGTCGTATTCCCTTTCGGCCTTCAGCGCGCTTATGGCGCGGTCAATCGGCTCGCACTGCATCACCATGCCGGCAAAGCCGCCGTATGGGTAGTCGTCCACGCGCCGCCATTTGTCCGTGGAGTAGTCGCGCAGGTTGTGCAAGTGAATTTCCGCAAGACCCTTTTTCTGGGCGCGCGCAAGTATAGATTCGTGCACAAAGCCCTCAAGCATTTCGGGCAATACGGTGATGATGTCTATTCGCATGATAAAAATGTTGACACCCATCACAACTCTTTCAAGAGGAGGAAGCTCATATATGCCTATTGAAATAGGCAAGGCATTCCAAGCTCCCTCCCTTTGGAAGGGGTGGGGCGGGTGTTTGGTATTATAGTTCCTTCTTCAGTTTCTCGGCCATGTCTGCATACTCCTCGTCGGTAAGGTACACCTCCTGCGGATTCATGCGGAACACTCCGCCGAAGTCGGGGCCGCCCACATACTTGGGTACGAGGTGGAAGTGCATGTGCGACAGTGTGTCTGAGTAAGCTCCGTAGTTGATTTTATCGGGGTTGAACACCTTTTGCATGGCGCGCGTAGTGCGTGCAACGTCGGTCATGAAGGCGTTGCGCTCATCGTCGGTAAGCAGATTGAGGTCGTCCACATGGCCGTCGTATGCCACGAGGCAACGCCCCCGGTATGTCTGTTCCTTGAATATGAACAGGCGCGAAACGCTTAGTTTCGCCACCTCAATCATCAGGTTGTGCTGTGTCTCGTTGTTCTGGCAGTAGAGACAGTCCTTAGGGTCGCTTTTCATTTTTCTGACTGTTTTATAGTTCATGTATGTGCCGTAATGCATTGTTCAATGCGCGGCAATTTGCCTACAAAGATAGTATATAATTGTTAAAATGGCAAGTAAAGCGGCGTTTATTTTGTAAAACTGATATTTTCATGCCACGTTGCGATACAGTCGGACAGCCTTCTCGGGCAGCGTTTGGTAGATGGTTTTACTATGTGTTTATATCAGTTGCGTAATGTCTTGGTGCTCAATGCGTTATGAAAGGCCGTCTTTTGCAGGCCAAAAGACGGTGAATTTCAACGTAAAAGGCCATCTTTCGCAATACGAAAGGTGGCCTTTGGCTTTGCATCCTGCATACGCCGGCGTTTGGGTCAGCCCATAAGCAGCTCGGCGATGGTGGGGTGTATGTGCGTGATTTCGTTCAGCTGGCCTACGGTGCAGCCCATGTTCATCAGTGCGGTGGCCTCTTGCACGATGTCGGCTGCGTGCTGTCCGCATGCGTGGCAGCCTATTAGCCTGCCGTCGCCGTCGGTGAGCAGCTTTAGC
>ULSQ01040791.1_pt1 | contig 11969 bp, 10 predicted proteins | sample 1956821 | NCBI WGS metagenome assembly ULSQ01 (sample SAMEA4835712, study PRJEB28245) | human gut metagenome | biome: gut microbiome; material: fecal sample | place: Denmark | collected 2008 | reverse complement strand
AGAATTCAAGGTTGAATTAGATAATCAAATAACGGTGGATTTAAAAATGCAGTTAAGACAAACCAAAGATAATTTGTCGATTCGCTTTAGTTATTATTTGGCTAGACTTCATGGTTCTCAAGAATTGGAAGGAAAAATATTATGGAGAGTTAAAGGAAACGGTTTTAGTCTTGAACAAATTTCTGCATATTGTTCAATAAATGTGGATGAAATTCAGGTGTTGATAAAATCATAAATTTTCTGTTGCATTTAAAAAAATGTTTGTTTATAATAAAGCCATCCTTTGTAAAGGCAATGAAAAGAAGAAGTAGTCGTGGATGCTGCTGATAGTGAGTTCCTGATGGTGGAAATGGAACAGTAAGCACATGGTGAACGTGTCTTAGAGCTGAGCTTTCGAAGATTGAGGAAGCTTCGGATACTCCCGTTATGAGTTAAGGGCTTGTACATTAGTGCAGGAAATAAGGTGGTACCGCGATTTTATAGTCGTCCTTGTATATGCAAGGACGGCTTTTTTTATTAGAAGGGAATGTTAGATATGAAAAAAGGATTTAAATTAATTTCGGCATTTTTAGTAAGTTTTATGATCATGATGTCTAGTATTATGCCTGTATTTGCCGACGAAACAGACACATCAACAACAGGCGATTTATTAGACAAGATTCAAGAAAGGGGAGAATTGATTGTAGGTACATCTCCTGATTTCCCACCTAATGAATTTATTGACTCAACAAAAACAGGACAAGCGCAATATGTAGGTTCTGATATTGAATTAGCAAAATATATTGCGAAAAAGATGGGTGTTAAATTAACAATCAAAGCCGCTAGTTTTGATACAGTTTTGGCAAATCTTCAAACTGAAGAAATTGATTTAGCAATTACTGGATTGGCTTATACACCAGCACGTGCGCAACAGATGGAAATGTCTATTGGATACAATATGAAAGAGGATACTGGCGGACAGGCTGTTATTATCGCAAAAAAGGATGCAGATAAGTATAAGAAGTTAACAGATCTAACTGGCTTAAAGGTGGCTGCTCAACAAGGATCAATCCAGCAACAATATACAGAAGATCAAATTCCGGACGCAAAACTACAATCCATTTCAAGTATTGATGATGGTGTTGCCCTATTAAAGAATGGTACGGTACAAGCCGTTGCATGCTCTGAAGGTACAGCTGATGAATATATTGAAAAGAACTCTGAACTTGCGAAGTTAGATGAATTATTCAATATTGATCAAGATTATGCAGGTAATCGTGTAGGTGCTCCTTTAGGTGAAAAGAGATTGATGAAAGAAGTCAATAAAATTTTAAAGGAAGTCAATAAAAAAGGTTTATATGAAGAGTGGTATAAAGCGGCAAAGAAACAGAGTAGTGAACAATTTACTTTAACAGCGACTGGATTCTTTGGAACATGTGTTCAAATCGTTCAATATTGCTGGCCACAATTATTAAAAGGTTTAGGAATCACTTTAGGACTTGCTGCTATTACTGTTATTTTTGGTACAATTATTGGTGGATTATTTGCCCTAGTAAAACTATCAAAGAATAAAATCGTACAAGCGATTGCGGGTGTATATGTAGAATTGATTCGTGGAACACCACTATTACTACAATTATGGTTGTTCATCAATATTTTCTCTTATTTGACAAATGGAAATATGCCAATGATCGTGAGTGTGATTATTGCCCTTGTCATTAATTCAAGTGCATATGTGGCTGAAATTATTCGTTCAGGCATTCAATCTGTGGATAAAGGACAAAGAGAAGCGGCCAAATCACTTGGTATGTCAAATGTACACATGATGACTAAAATCATTATTCCTCAAGCTATCAAGAATATCTTGCCTGCCTTAGGTAATGAATTCGTTATGATGATCAAGGAAACATCTTTGGCAAGTACATTCTATATTGGAGAATTAATGACTGTTAACAGTGTTATTAAATCGGCTACTTATAAATCCATTGAACCATTAGTAATTGTTGGTTTGATCTACTTTATTGTTACATATTCATTATCAAAATTAATTAAATACATGGAAGGGAAGTTGAGTGTCAGTGACTAAGGAACTAATTGTTGTAAAAGACTTACATAAAAATTTTGGAGATATTGAAGTATTAAAAGGAATTGATCAAACAATCCATCAAGGAGAAGTTGTTAGTATTATTGGGCCTAGTGGTTCAGGAAAATCTACTTTCTTACGTTGTCTAAACTTATTAGAAAAACCATCTAGTGGACAAATCATCTTCGAAGGTATAGATATTTCAGCTGAAAATGTTGATATTGATACACATCGTAAAAAGATTGGAATGATCTTCCAGCACTTTAATGTATTTCCACATTTAACAGTTTTAGAAAATATTACAATCACACCAATTCTAGAACTTAAAACACCAAAGGCTCAAGCTGAAAAAGAAGCGATTGAATTGCTTAAAAAAGTAGGCTTGGAAGATAAGAAGGATGAATATCCAAGAAAATTATCTGGTGGACAAAAACAGCGTCTAGCTATTGTTCGTGCTCTAGCTATGCATCCAGATGTAATTTTGTGTGATGAACCAACAAGTGCATTAGATCCAGAAATGGTAAAAGGTGTACTAGAAGTCATTAAAGAATTGGCGAATCAAGGAATGACAATTGTTATCGTGACACACGAAATGGGATTTGCCCGTGAAACAAGTGATCGCGTATTATTTATGGATGAAGGTATTATTCAAGAACAAGGAACTCCAGAAGATATCTTTGAACATCCACAAAATCCAAGAACCATCAAATTTTTATCGCAAGTAATATAAGCTTGGGCACATGCTCAAGCTTTTCTTATGGTATAATTTAATAAATTGGAGGAAATTGATATGAATTCAGAATGGTCATTAGACATATTGTACAAGGGATTTGATGATCCTAAATTTAGTGAAGATCTAACATCTTTTGAAAAGAAGGCAAAAGAATTGGATGAACTTTCAAAGACTTTAAGTCATGAAAATGAGAAGGAAGATCTTCTTCAAATTGTTAAAGTATTAGAAGAGTTTGAATTATTAGAAAAACATTTGAGTTGCTTTGGATTTTTGAGCCAATCCACAAATACGGCGAATGCGAAAGCGGCAGCAGCCATTGATAAAGTAGCTACTATCGCAAGTACAGCCAGTAAGGCTATGGCAGTATTCTCTCGCTATATTGCGGATATGAAGGATTTAAACAGCTATTTAGATTGTCCCCAACTTTGTGAATACAAATATTTTTTAAATGATATTCACGAAAGTGGAAAATATTTGTTAAGTGAAGACGTAGAAGAGGCACTTGCCAAAATGAATATTTCTGCAGGTTCTGCTTGGGAGAAGCAACAAAGTCTACTCACAAGTTCATTGGAAGTGGAATATGATGGTAAAAAGTTACCTTTGGCATCTATTCGTAATCTAGCGTATGATGCAGATAAAGAAGTTCGTAAAGCTGCCTATGAAGCTGAACTTAAAAGTTATGCACCTATTGCGGATGCAGTAAGTTTTTCTTTAAACAACATTAAACTACAAGTGATTACCGAAGCTAAAATGCGTGGCTATACAAGTCCAATGGATATGACGCTACACCAGTCTCATGTATCCCAGAAAACATTAGATGCACTTCTAAGTGCAATGCAGAAATACTTGCCAGTATTCCATAAGTATTTGAAAAGAAAAGCTGAAATGTTAGGGTATGAAAATGGTCTTCCTTGGTATGAATTATTTGCGCCAATTGGAAAATCGGCTACGACAAGTTTTACTCCAGAAACTACAAAAGAATATTTGGTTAATCATTTTAGACCATTTTCTGATGACTTGGCCGATATGATGGAAGAAGCTTTTGACAATAAATGGATTGATTTTTATCCACATAAAGGAAAAGTTGGCGGAGCTTTCTGCTGCAATATGCCGTTTGTGAAACAATCACGCGTATTAACTAATTTTGATGGAGGACTTGGAGACGTAGTTACTTTGGCTCATGAACTTGGACATGCATATCATGGATTAAACATTGAAAGTCATAGACCATTAAATTGGGAGTATTCTATGCCAGTTGCAGAAACGGCAAGTACATTCAATGAAAATATCATTATGAATGCAGTGATTGATGAAACAGAGGATAAAGAAGTTAAACTAGGTTTGATTGAAAATCAGCTTCAAGACTTATGTCAGATCATCTGTGATATTTATTCTCGTTACTTATTTGAAAAAGCCGTATTTGACAGAAGAAGTGATGAGTTCTTATTCAAGGATCAATTAAATGAAATCATGTTGGACGCACAAAAACAAGCTTATGGCAATGGACTTGATCCAAATTGTTTACATCCATATATGTGGGTTTGTAAATCGCACTACTATTCTTCAGATCTAAGTTATTATAACTGGCCATATGCTTTTGGTGGATTGTTTGCGCGAGGCTTAGTTGTGAAATATCAAGAAATGGGTAAAGAAAAATTCGTTCCTAAATATAAAGAGATGTTACACACAACAACGGTTGCATCGGTAGAAGATACAGCTAAGGTATTGGGTATTGATTTAACGGATGAAGCTTTCTGGATTTCTGCATTAGAAACCGCAAAATCAAGAATTGAAGAATTTATCGAATTGTCGAAATAATTGCTTGGAAACAAGCAATTTTTTCTGCAAAAGTTCACAAATGATGATATAATCTACTGCGTTCGAATTTTTTCAAGGAGAGATTTAATGAGTACAGAAATGTTGATGAAAAATAGAGAACGTTTTATTAAAAACGTAAACAGTAATGAGAATGGTGCGGCCGCCCTTTCTTTAAGATTATTTTGTTACGCTAGATCTATGGCAGTAAAAAACCCGTATGCACAAACGCATGACTGGATATATGAAAACGAATTGACTAGTGCCCAAGCCAATCAATATGTATTCCGCTTACTGGATGGAAGTACAGAAAGACCATCTATGGATATGTTGATTCGTAAATTAAAAAGTGTTCGTTTGGTTCGTGATAGTGAAATGAATGGTAGAAAAATTTATGTTATCAAGTTCACGGATATCGAAATGGAAGAATTGATGAACAAGAGCATTATTGATAAGCCAAGCGAAAAGTTATTAAAAGAAAAGAAGTCTTCTGTAAAGAAAGAAAGAGAAGAAGTAGTAAATTCATCTTGGAAGGACATCTTTTTGAAAAATAGTAAAGGTGAAAACTTACAGATGTTACGTTTCTGGTTCTATATTCAGTATAATGCTGAAAAGAATGGCAAGAAATATGTTTCTAGAAGCATAGCGTTAAATGAAAGTGCGATTGAATATGTGTATAGGGGTATTCCTAAAAGAATGGAAGTTTTGCAGGATTTGTTTGCACAAATGAAACAGATGAAGCTGGTTAAAGAAGATGTAGTTAAAAACGAAATAGTAGTTCGTCCAGCTAAACTAGAAGGCTTAGAAATCAAAAATTATATTAAGGATAAGCCTGTTGATTTAATGAGCTTTAATTACACGAATGTATAAGAAAACGACGAGATTTAGATCTCGTCATTTTTACATATTTTATAATTGTTTTTGCCTGTTCGTTTTGTTTGATACAAAGCTTGATCGGCATGGCGATACAGTTCCATAAAGGTTGTTCCATCTTTAGGTGCAAAGGCAATTCCAATACGGATGGATAATTTGAAATCTTTTAATTCTTCAATCTTTAATTCATTGACTTTTTGAAGTAGAGACTGAATTCTAGATTCAGCAATATTTTCATCATGAATTAGAATAATAAATTCATCTCCTCCAATTCTTCCAACAATATCACTCTGTCTAAAATGATTTTTAAAGAGTAAGCCCAAGTTTTCTAAGACTTTATCACCTGCCGCATGACCATAATTATCATTAACAGATTTAAAAGCATCTACATCAAGAATCAAAAAACAACAGTGTTCTTTATTATTTAGTTTTTGATCAATGAGTTTTTGCGTTGTTTCCTTATTGAAAACGGAAATTAATGGATCAATTTCAGATAAATGAGCCAAATGCACCATAAGACTCAATACGATCAATCCTAAAAATGTTGCCAATAAAGTTTCATCGTATAAATATATATGATTCTTGAGTTGCATGAACCGGTACAATATAGCCGATCATCTAATCATTGATTTTTAGTGGGGAATAAGCTAAATATAAAGATTCTTTCTTTTTTGTCTGAATCAAGACAAGATCTGATTTTTGATTCTTAAAGTCGGTTTTGATTTTCTTTTGATTACAGACATTAAATAAATTATCGACTGTATTTAGTTTATGTTTTTTTTCATACTGTTTATTTCTAGTGATTAGATTTCCATCTTGATCGACAATAAAACTTTTTCCATGTTCCTCAAACAGATCATCAAACAACATATTGCCTAGTTTTGTGACATTGTAAGAACCGCCTACTACACCAATGACTAGTCTATCTCTAAAGATGGGCACGCATAAAATAACACGTGTTTGTTGATCAACACTGCTTTCTAAAGGATTTGAAAGAGATTGTTTGCCTTGCATAGATTCTTTAAATATCGACGATGAGCTACATTTGATGAGCTACATTTTTTATGACTTCATTATCATATAGAGCATTTCCATTTGGATCGATGATTGCCGTTCGATTTAAATCTAAATTATGCATAAAGACTTGAATTAAAGAAACATTATCCTCTGAAAATAAATCTCGAGATTTAGATAGTTCTTGTGCAAGTACATTTAAATAGGAATAGTGGATATTTAATATTGTATTTAAATGCTCACTTTGCCTTACAACATTGGTAATCAAGGTTTTTCTAGAATTGTTTTCAACCGCAATTGAAACGCCGTTAAAGAAGATCACGATTCCCATAATCAAAGTCAAAATGAAAGTGATAATTGCGACAATATAGTTCGTAATGAATTTTTTTCTTTGAAAATAATGATCTTTCATATGGGAACTCCTTTTTCTAATTATACTAAGAAAAATGGTAAAAGAATATTGAATTATACCAGACTAACCATAATTTGTGAAATCAATCACATTTTCGTGTATTATATAAGATATAAAGAAAATTGCTCCCAACATTAAGAGAATTCTGCGTGAAAGGTGCTTATAAGAAATTTGTAAGTAGAACTAAGGCTATGCTCTTTTTGTGTGTGGAGTATAGCTTTTTTCTTTAAGAAGGAGATGAATATGGAAACACGTGTTGCCGTGATGGGAATTATTGTAGAAGATACAAATGCAGTGAATCTATTGAATGAAATTCTTCATGAATATAGTGAATATATTATTGGAAGAATGGGAATACCTTACAAACAAAAACATATAAGTGTAATTTCAATTGCGTTAGATGCCCCACAAAATACAATTGCTGCTTTGGCAGGTAAATTAGGAAATATACAGGGAATTAGTGTGAAAGCAGCCTATTCCAATGTGATTAGCCATGATTGAAGCATATCGATTGCTTGATAAACTTGAAAGAGAACACTCTTTAAGTTTATTAGAATATAAAACTTTAATTGAAGCTGAAAATGATGCTTTACGCTTATATGCTGCTAATAAAGCGAAAGAACAAGCTACGTTAATATATGGGAATTCAGTCTATGTACGTGGACTTATTGAAGTAGGAAATTATTGTCGCAACGACTGCTTCTATTGTGGAATTCGCAAGTCCAATTTCAATTGTGATCGCTATATATTAGTCGAAGAAGATATTCTGCATTGCTGCAAAGAAGGTTATGAACTTGGTTTTCGCACTTTTGTTTTGCAAGGTGGCGAAGGAATTTATAAAAAGGATTTTGTCACAGATGTAGTTCAAAAGATTCGTAGTGAATATCCAGATTGTGCGATTACCCTTTCTTTAGGTGAAGAAGATAGAGATACATATAAGGCTTGGTTTGATGCGGGAGCCAATCGTTATTTATTAAGACATGAAACGGCTAGTAAAAATCATTATGAAAAGTTGCATCCAAAAAATATGTCTTTTGATCATCGTATGCAGTGTTTAAAAGACTTAAAGGAAATCGGCTATCAAGTAGGATGTGGCTTCATGGTAGGTTCACCTTATCAGACAAGTGAAACTTTGGCGATGGATTTGAAGTTTATTGAAACATTTAAACCTGACATGTGTGGTATTGGTCCTTTTATTTCGCAAAAGGATACACCGTTTAAAGATATGACATGTGGAACTTTGAATCAAACTTTATTCTTATTGTCTTTGATTCGTTTGATTCAACCAAACATTTTACTTCCTGCTACAACAGCTTTAGGAACGATTGATCCTCAAGGAAGAGAAAAGGGAATTCTTGCAGGGGCCAATGTAGTTATGCCTAATTTATCGCCGGTGAGTGTCAGAAAAAAATATGCATTGTATGATAATAAAATTTGTACAGGCGAAGAGAGTGCAGAATGTAAAGATTGTTTATCAAGGCGTATGGATTCAATAGGATACAAGATCGTAACTGATCGTGGAGATATTAAAAAATAAAAGAGGAGATATAAAAAATGAGTAATTATAACCCAAAATCATTAAAGGCAGAAGAATTTATTAGTCATGAAGAAATTCTTGAAACAATTGAATATGCCGAAAAGAACAAACACAATGTGGAATTGATTGATCAAATTTTAAATAAGGCTCGTCCACAAAAGACAGAGCATGGTGTTCATTGTGAAGGTTTAACACACCGTGAAGCAAGTGTACTTTTAGCTTGTGACATTCCTGAAAAGGTAGAAGAAATGTATAAGCTTGCCAATGAAATTAAACAAGCATTCTATGGAAATCGTATTGTGATGTTTGCCCCATTATATTTATCAAATTATTGTGTAAATGGATGTGTATATTGCCCTTATCACATGAAGAATAAACATATTAAACGTATTAAATTAACACAAGATCAGATTCGTGATGAAGTTATAGCGCTGCAAGATATGGGACATAAACGTTTAGCTATTGAAGCAGGCGAAGATCCAGTACATAATTCAATCGAATATATCTTGGATTCTATTAAAACTATTTATTCGATTCAACACAAGAATGGTGCAATTCGCCGTGTCAATGTAAATATTGCGGCTACAACGGTAGAAAACTATCGTAAATTAAAGGAAGCTGGAATAGGAACTTATATCTTATTCCAGGAAACATACAATAAAAAGAGTTATTTAGAGTTGCATCCAACAGGACCTAAACACGATTATGACTATCATACAGAAGCTATGGATAGAGCCATGGAAGGTGGAATTGATGATGTTGGATTGGGTGTATTATTTGGTTTAGAAGGCTATCAATATGAATTTGCCGGCTTAATGATGCATGCAGAACACTTAGAAGCTGTTCATGGTGTAGGTCCACACACAATTAGTGTGCCTCGTGTAAAACATGCAGATGATATTGATCCAGAAGCGTTCGATAATAGTTTGGATGATGAAATCTTTGAAAAGATTGTAGCATGTATCCGTATTGCCGTTCCATATACTGGAATGATTATTTCTACACGTGAATCCCAAGAAGTTCGTGAAAAAATGCTTCACTTAGGTGTATCTCAAATTAGTGGTGCAAGTCGTACATCTGTTGGTGGATATACAGAAGAAGAGCGTCCTCATGATTCAGAACAATTTGATGTATCTGATCAAAGAACATTAGATGAAGTTGTGAACTGGTTGATGGAGTTAGGTTACATTCCATCTTTCTGTACGGCATGTTATAGAGAAGGAAGAACAGGAGATCGTTTCATGTCTTTGTGTAAGACAGGACAAATTCAAAATTGTTGTCATCCTAACGCATTGATGACTTTATGTGAATTTTTAGTTGACTATGCGAGTGAAGATACAAAGAAAATTGGTTTTGATTTGATTGAAAAAGAATTGAACAAGATTCCAAATGCGAAAGCTCAACAAATTGCTCGTGACAATGTGGATGCGATCAAGTCAAGCAATCGTAGAGATTTCAGGTTCTAATTATGTCTAATTTAAATAGTACGATAAGCGCAAATCGTACACACATTGGGTTTTTCGGTTTAAGAAATGCTGGAAAATCCAGTGTAGTCAATGCGATTACCAACCAGAGTATGTCTTTAGTTTCGAATATAAAGGGAACTACGACAGACCCTGTAAAGAAATCAATGGAAATCTTGCCGATTGGACCTGTTGTTATTGTGGATACGCCGGGTATGGATGATGAAGGTACTTTGGGTGAATTGAGAATCAAAAGAACGCTAGAAGTTTTAAAAACAATGGATATGGCCGTACTGGTCGTTGATGCGAATGTAGGTCTACAAAAAATAGATTTGGATTTGATTGACATGTTTAAAGAAAATAAATTACCTTATTTTATAGTTTTTAATAAGTGTGATTTGATTGAAGAAAAGAAAGAACTGGCTTCTAATGAAATTTATGTGAGTGCTCTAAACAATGACAACATAGATGGATTAAAACAATTGTTGGCTAGTGTCGTAAAGAAACAGGAAGAAAAGACAATTATTGGTGATTTAATTGATTCGGGCGATGTTATTTTGCTTGTGATTCCAATTGATCAATCGGCTCCTAAAGGAAGATTGATTTTGCCTCAACAACTTGTATTAAGAGATATTTTAGATCATCATGCGATTGGTATGACTTGTCAGGTAGAAGAATTGGATGCAACCTTAAAGAAGGTTACTCCAAAACTGGTTATTACAGATTCCCAGGCTTTTAACAAGGTAAGTCAAATCGTAGATAAATCTATTCATTTAACTTCTTTCTCTATTCTTATGGCACGCTTAAAAGGAAGCTTATCTACAGTGCTTGAAGGGGCCAATCAATTGGATCATCTTCAAGATGGGGATTGTGTACTGATTAGTGAAGGGTGTACGCACCATAGACAGTGTGGTGATATTGGTACGGACAAGCTTCCAAAATGGATCTTGAATTATACAAAGAAGAATATAACTTTTGAATTTACTTCTGGACAAGGATTTAAAGAAGATCTTTCGAAATACAGTGTTGTAATTCATTGTGGTGCATGTATGTTGAATGAAAAAGAAGTGCAGTCTCGCGTAAAGGAATGTAAGAAACAGCATGTGCCATTCACAAATTATGGTATTGCGATTGCGAAAATGAACGGGATATTAGATCGTTCAGTAGAGGTGTTTTAAGGTGAAGAAAGTATATATATCTGCCGATATTGAAGGCATTTGGGGAAACAGTAATCCGGCAAATACAGCTAAGAATGGATACTTATATTCTGAATATTGTACAAATATGATGAATGAAGTAAATCTTGTGATTGATTTATTGTTTCAAAATGGCGTAGAAGAAGTTGTGGTCAATGATAGTCATGGAAATATGGATAATCTTCTTCCTTCAAAATTAGATCCTAGAGCTGCTTTTGTGTCCGCAAATGGAGCTTATAAGGAATTTGGAATGATGGAAGGTTTAGATGATTCTTTTGATGGAGCATTATTTATTGGATATCATTCTCGCTGTAATTCACCAGGCGTTATGGCTCATACGATTTGGGGTACTATGGTACGAAAAATTCTAGTAGATGGGAAAGAACTTGGTGAAAGTGGCTTAAATCGATTGTTGGCAAACGAATTTGGAGTGCCAGTTATCTTAGCAAGTGGTGATAGTGAATATGGTAAGCAGGTAGAAGAAGAACTTGGTTGTGTATTTGTGGAAACAAAGAAAACGTTAAACAATCAATGTGCTTTATGTTGCAGCTTTAACGAGTTGAAGAATAGATATACTAAGGGTATTCAAGAAGCTTTAAAAACAGATGAAAAACCAGCAATATCTTCATCTCACACAATGGAAATAACATTCCATCATAGTCGAAATGCGGATTTTGTATCTCGTATGGACAATGTAGAAAAGATGGATGATTGTACGGTTCGTATCGAAAAAGAAACATATAAAGATTTATATGCCTTGATGCGTTTTGTGATTAAAGTATGTAATGCATATGCCTAAAATAAGAAAACCATTCTAGTGTGGCGTCTAGAATGGTTCCTTTTTGTTTATTATAATTTTTTTAA
>ULSQ01040190.1_pt1 | contig 12005 bp, 6 predicted proteins | sample 1956821 | NCBI WGS metagenome assembly ULSQ01 (sample SAMEA4835712, study PRJEB28245) | human gut metagenome | biome: gut microbiome; material: fecal sample | place: Denmark | collected 2008 | reverse complement strand
CGTGCTCCGACGCGGAATGACTATTACCGACCGCCTGGATTGTTGTTATGTGGCGTAATTGATAATGCTGACATTTTTATTATGCCTGATGTATGATAAACCTCTTTTTAAAACCGATACATAATGAAATATTTGTCGGCTCCCTCCTTTCGGGAGGGTAGGGGGTGGTTTGTCACACATCCGCCGCGGCGTATTTCGTCCTGTAAAGGCCGTCGATTATGCTGTCGGCCAAGCTGATGTTGGGCACCTGTATGCTGTCGCAGCCCAAGGCTTCGGCGGCCAGCATGAATATTTCCGACGCCGGGATGATGACGTCGGCGCGGTCGGCCTTCAGTCCGTACTGTTCTATGCGCTCGTCAAAGCTTAGTGCCTTGAGCTTGTCGTAGACGGCTTTGATTTCGCTTACGGGCACGGTGCGCGTGGCCTTGTCAGAATTGCAGAGCTTGAACAGCTTGTTGATGTTGCCGCCCGAGCCTATGATGCGCATCCCCGGCATGTCCTTGGCGAAGCGCGAGAGGTCGTCGCGCATCTGCCGCATTGCGTCCTTCGACACCATGCCGCCCAGCATACGCAGCGTGCCTATGTTGTAAGAATGGCTGTGGGTGAGCACTCCGTCATGCAAGAGCGATATTTCCGTGCTGCCTCCGCCCACGTCTATGTAGGCGTAGTTGCCCTTTGCGCTCTCGATGTTCTCCACTATGTTGTTGCACAGCAGGCGCGCTTCCTCGCGCCCGTTGATTATTTCAAGGCCTATGCCGGTGTCCTCGTGCAGCTTCTTGAGCACCTTCTTGCCGTTCTCGGCGTCGCGCATGGCCGACGTGGCGCAGGCGCGGTAGTCGTCAACCTGGTTGAGCTTCATCAGCTGGCGGAACGCCTTTAGCATGTGCTTCATCATCACCGCGCGCTCTTTTGATATTTTTCCGAGCGTGAACACGTCAGACCCCAAGCGCAGGGGCACGCGCATGTACATCACGCGCGAAATCTGCTGGCTGCCATCCTGGGCAGTCCTGAAGTTCTTGATGAGCAGTCGCGCTCCGTTAGAACCGATGTCTATTGCCGCTAATCTCATGGTTTTTAGGTTTTAGGAGGGAAGGAGTAAGGAGAGAAGGAGCAAGTGTTCGCTGTCTTTTTGTTATTGCAATTTATGGGTGCATCCTGCATAGAGCCAAGCTGTCGGTAACTGTCATGCCGCCCTCCGATGCGGCATCCAGTGTGTACTGCCAACATCATTTGCTGTATAAGGATTTTCTGGATGCCGCATCGGAGTGCGGCATGACAGTTACCGACAGCCTGACTCAATGCAGGGCGTGAACGGTTTACACTTTTACAAGCAATGTCCATAAATACGCAAGCCTCCTTTTCCCTTGCTTCCCGATGTTTGTAATATACTTGAATAACGCTTTTCGGACATTTATATTTTGCCCGTTGCTTACAGATTGTTATTTCGTTGATAATCAGTAGGTTACGAATGGCCTTGCAAAACATGGCCTTTGACGCTGCGAAAGGCCGTCTTTCGGCGTACGAAAGACGGTCTTTTACATGCCCAAAGACGGCATATCGCAATGCCGTCAGTCGCCGTCCGCTGTGCTTACGGTTTTCACCTCGGCCTCGTAAGCGTTGTGCAGCTCCTCCTGCGAGCGGAAGGGGCGGTCGCCCTCGACGGGCTGTATGGTGTTCATCCCCGTGCCGTCAACTATGCGCCCGTTTGTGGTGTCGCGCAGGCCGTAGTCCACCGTGCGCATAAGGTCGCGCTGCAGGTCGGCGTCGTAGACTGGAGTCATCACCTCGATGCGGTTCAGCAGGTTGCGCGGCATCCAGTCCGCGCTGCCTATGTAATACTTCGGCGCGCCGCCGTTGCAGAAGATGAGTATGCGCGAATGCTCCAGGTAGCGGTCTATTATGCCAACCGCCCTGATGTTGTCGCTCACGCCTGGCACGCCCGTTACGAGCGAGCTGTTGCCGCGCAGCACGATGCCTATTTTCACACCGGCCGCGGATGCGGCGTAGAGTTTGTTCACCACGTCAAGCTCGGTGATGTGGTTTATCTTCATCTTGAGCCACGCCTCGCGGCCCGCGCGGGCGTTCTTTATTTCGTTGTTGATGAGCGAGAGTATGCGGTTCTTCATCGAGTTGGGCGACACCATCAGCTCTTTAAAGCGCACCTGGGAGAACGGGCGGTCGATGAAGTCGAACACTTTACCCACCTCATGCACGATGTTCTTGCGCGCGGTCATCATCAGGTAGTCAGTGTAAGTCTTGGCGTTGCCCTCGTGGAAGTTGCCCGTGCCTATGCAGGCTATGTCGCCCTGGCGCGACTCTATGTACAGAAGCTTGGAATGAATCTTCAATCCCTCCACGCCGAAGATTACGTTTATGCCCTCTTCCTGCATCCGCTTGCTCCACTTTATGTTGCTCTCCTCGTCGAAACGCGCCAACAACTCCACCACGGCCGTAACCTTCTTGCCGTTGCGTGCGGCGCAGATGAGCGCCTTGACTACCTTCGAGTCCTTGGCCAGACGGTACAGCGTGGTCTTGATTGACTTCACTTCGGGCTTCAGCGCGGCCTCGCGCAGCACGCGGATGTAGCCGTCGAACGAGTGGTAAGGCACGTGTATGAACAAGTCCTTGCGGCGTATCTGGTCGAGGATGCTCTCCTGCGACAGAAACTCCGGCTTCAATATGGGTTTCCACTTGGGGTATTTCAGCTCCTGGTGGCCGCAGTCCGGGAAGCCCATCAGGTCTTTGTGGTTCTGGTAACGGCTGCTTGCCAGCGAGGCGTCGAGCTTGCTCACGTCGAGCTTTGACATGAGTTTCTTCTTCATGTCCTTGGGCATACGGCGGTCATAGATGAGGCGCACCGGCTCGCCCCGCCGCCTGCTGCTTACGCCCTTGGCTACTTTTTGCAGCACGCCGTACTCAAAGTCGTTCTCCATCTCCATTTCGGCGTCCTTGGTGAACTTGAAGGAGTAGGCCTCGAACGTGCTTGGCTTGAAGCCGATGAAGATTAGCGGCAGGCAATAACGCACCACATCGTCGAGGTACATTATGTTGTCGAAACCGTCAGACGAGGGCACTTTGATGAAGCGGCCGTGCTCCCTGTCGGGCACCTTGATTATGGCTAAGCTGCTCTTGGGCAGGCGCAGGCCTTCGGCAGGCTCCGTTTTCTTTATCAGGAGGTATATGCGGTTGTCCTCGAGCTGGCCTATTTCGTCTATTTCGGAGAACCAAATGGGGTTGGTGTAGCCGTTTAGCCGCTCGTGGTAGTAGGTCTTCAGGTAGGCCTGCTGCTCTTCGTTGAGCTGCGTTTCGTCAAGAAGGCAGATGTTATGCTCTTCCAACGCCTTGAACACCTCGTCGATTGCGACGGTGTACTCCTGACTGAACTGCGAGTTGAGTTTGTTTATCGTCTTGATGGTCTTGCGTATGCTGTCGTGCTGCTTGCGTATTTCCTTGTTGTCAGACTCGAGCAGGCGGTTGAGCGAAGCCATGCGCACGCGGAAGAACTCGTCAAGGTTGTTTGAGTAAATGCCGAGGAACGACAGCCGCTCGAGCAGCGGTATGCTGTCCTTCCGGGCTTCCTGCAATATGCGGTGGTTGAAGTACATCCAGCTCACGTCGCGCTCTATGTAGCACGTCTCTTTCTTTTTTCTGTTGTTGGTTTTTGTTGCCATGATGCCGGTTGGTTTCTTTTTTATGGCGGAACGGCTGTGTCCGCTTTTGCAAAAATACGCTTATTATCCAACAAGAGTGTTGCAGCGGGTGTTAAATTTTCAATAAAATAATGTTACAAACATAGCCGGTGGAAGTGTGGGTGGAGTGGGGCGGCGTTGCAATTCACGGCTTTTCATCGTGCAAAAGGCCGTGAATTGCAACGCAAAAGGCCGCCTTTTAGAAGCTAAAAGGCGGCCTTTTGGAAAGGTGTTGGTTATCAGCTGGTTACAGACGGTCAATATTCGTACAGGCGGACGTGCAGTATTTGGTTGTCGCCGCATGATATGCGGACGTGCCGTCCCTGGTGGGTCTGGTCGCCGTTGAGGCGGCGCAGATACTTCATCTGGCCGTCTGTGCCGATGCTTACTTCGTCCACCGTGCCTATGCCGATGCGCCTGCCGGTGAACTTCCGGGTGTCTTTCTTGGCTTCGGCCTTGCCCTGTCCGGCCGTGGCGAAGCCGTCTTCGCCGAGCGTCTTGCGCTCTTCCTGCGCCTTCTCAGTGGCCGTCTGGAATGTCACCACGATGCCGTTGCCCGCCACGATGTAGTCGTTATCGGCCAGTTTGATTATTATGCCGCCGCCCTCGGGCCATGTGTCGGCCTTTGCACGGGCATCCCACGGCAGGGTGAAGAAGTGGTTGCAGGTCATGACGAGGTCGCCGTCGGTAATGGTACGCTCACGGTCGGCCTTGTCGAAGAGTAGTCCCCAAGTCTTTTCTGTGGCTTTGCCGCCGAGCAACAGGGGCGAGAGCTGGTTGAGGATGGCGTAGCTTCCGCTTACCGAAGCTTGGTCGGCCGGTGATGCCTGGTCGATGGCGAAGGGGCAGAAGCCCACGGCGCGGTGCTCGCCGAAGGTGTACATGGCGCGCACTCCGCTGTTTTCGCAGCAGCGAGACTCGGGTATGAAGAGCGGATTTCCGGGCAGGTCGTACAGCGACGCCCAGCCTTTGAAGCCCGTGTCGTATATGTCGGGCGAAAGCATCGATATGCTTGGGGCGGCGCACCGCCACATGTCTGTGAGGTGGGCGAGCGGTCCTGCCGACGGATATTCGCCCGGCTTGCGGCCTCGGCTGTTGAGTGCGGCGTTGACGTAGAGCGGTATGTCGTGTATGTTTTGTGCGCTTTGGGCCAGTTGCTCTACGTATTTGGCGTAGTTGTAGGCCATAAACATTTCCTCGGTATATATGTCGTCACCGAACAGTGAGGCCCATGTGCCGCCGCGTTTCAGTTTCTGTGAAAGCGTTTTTTTGCTTTCGCCGGAAAGCGTCTCGCTGCCCGTAAGCTTATTGAGCGTGTACGGATGCAGCGTCTTGGCATGGCTTTTAATGTAAGAAAGCAGTTCCTCGGGCACGTCGGAGTTGTACAGCCGCGTGGCCTCGGGCGAATAGTCGCGCGCGCTTTCGAGCATTCCTATCTCGTTCTCCACCTGCACCATTATGACCGTTGATTGCTGCTCGTCCTTCTCCTTGATGTATTCTATCAGCTTGGAGAATGCGCGGCGGTCGGCCTCGAGCACGTTTTTGGAGAACGCGCTGGCTATTTCCATCGGCTTGCCCGTGGCCGTTACGGCGCGCGGAAAGCGCTTGACATCCTCCTTGAACCAAAGGGGCGCGTAGCAGCTCATCGAGTTTTTCCATGCGCCGAACCACAGGAAGATCACCTTCAGCTGGTTTTCGCGCGCTTTGTCGATGGCGCGGCCTATGAGCGAAAAGTCGTATTCGCCTTCGCGAGGCTCAATCAAGTCCCACTGCGCAGGCACGAGCACGGTGTTCAGTCCGAGGCGTTTCATCTCGGGCATTACGCGGTCTATGTCGTCGAAACACGTCGCGGCGGAATTGCTTAGCTCGCCTCCGAGTATGAGCATGGGCTGCCCGTTTACCGTAAGGTGTGCGCCGTTGTCGTGGCGTTCCAGTACGGATTGCGCCGCAACATGTGCGGCGCATCCTGACATTATGGCGATAGCCAATATCTTGCAAATCGTTTTTTTCATCGCTTTATTTTATTACTTGATGTGAAAATGCGCTGAAATAGCCGAGGCATACGTTGCGCCACTCCTTAGCGTTGTCTACCTGTACGTCCATAAGGCGGCTTACGTGGTTAAAGCGTTCTTCGTCAACATACGGGCGCATGGTCTGCCATACGGCGGCGAAACGCTCCGTCTCGCTTACTCCGCGGTTGTAGTGCGCGCAGAGGTTCTGCCACAGCGTCTTGCCGTTCTTCATCTTGTAGTCCCAGCTTACGTGGTGGAACCACAGCAGGTATTCCTCCGGGCAGGTCTCGATGTTGTTGTACTGGTCGTTATATGGCGCGCGGTACTGGCTCACGGCGTCGCTTCCGGTGCGTGTGCGGTCATAGCCTACGCCTGCGGTGTCGGCCTTGTGGTAATATACTGGGCACCATTCTATCGGGAAGTGGGGGTACTGTCCTTGCGGCTCGGGGCCGTAGTGGTGGTCTGCCTTGAATATGTGGTGCAGGCCGAGGGGCATCATGTAGTCTACGCAGGCTTCGCGGCTGGCTTCCATCACTTCGGTCATGGGATTGACGAAGGCTGCGTCGTGCGTGAATGTCTGTGTCAGCCATTCGCGCGCTATGCTGTCAGATGACAGCTCTGGATTCCACGCAAGGCGGCCGAAAGCGTACCAGTTGGCCTGCGAGAAGGGGTGTCCGCACCAGTTTTTGTCGTCGCCCGTGTTGGCTACTCCTGCTATTCCGCGCAGCTGCTTGGGGTTTACAAAGCTGAAAAACTCTTTCCACATCGGGGCGAGATATACCAGATGCAGGCTCTGTCCAAGGTATTCTTGCGTTATTTGCAGCTCCGCCCACATCGGCGTATGCTTCATCTGGTCGAAGATTGGGGCGTAAGGCTCGCGCGGCTGGAAGTCAAGCGGGCCGTTCTTTGATTGCAGGATGACGTTCTTTGCGAACTTCCCGTCAAGGTCTTCAAACTCTGTTATGGCCTGCTTCACACGGTCTTCACCCTCGTGGTTGCCGTAAACGAAGCTGCGCCACATCACAATTCCCTTGTGCGGGGCAAGCGCCTCGGCCAGCATGTTGGCTCCGTCTGCGTGCGTGCGGTTGTAGTCGCCGGGGCCGGGCTGGCCTTCCGAGTTCGCTTTTACGAGGAAACCGCCGAAGTCGGGGATTTCCTTGTATATCTCTTTTGCCTTCTTTTTCCACCACGCCCTTACCTCGCTGTTCAGCGGGTCGGCGGTTTTGAGGCCGTCGAGCACCATTGGCGAGGCGAAGTTTACCGATATGTAAGTCTTTATTCCGTAAGGACGCAGCAGGTCGGCGATTACTTTTACCTTTTTTATATACTCTAAGCTGAGTATGCTCGGCGACGCGTTAACGTTGTTGATAACGCTGCCGTTGATGCCGATGGAGGCGTTTGCGCGGGCGTAAGTTGTAAGTCTTTCTTTAAGGTCTATGCTCATCGTGCCCTTGTCGCCGTTGATTTCGTTCCATTTCCATATGCTCTTGCCTGCATATCCGCGCTCAACGCTCCCGTCGGGGTTGTCCCAATGGTTGAGCACTCGGTATTCGAAGGCCGGAGAGCTGGTCTCGTTGCTGACGCTGTTGCCAGTCTCCTGCATACGCAGAAGTTCGTATGCACCGTACAGCAGGCCTGCACTGCGGCGTGCCTTGACCTCGATGGAGCCGCCGTCGGTAGGTTTAACGATGGCGAAACCGTCATTGTCGGGCATGGAACCGTCCTTTTTCAGCGTCACGTCACCGCCGTTCCAATAAGCGGTCAGTTCGTTCACTGCGTTCTTGGTGATGGCCGACTTGTCGTTAGTCTTGACTTTGGCTGTATTAGCCTTTTGCTGCATACGCAGCCACAAGTTAGAACCGTCTTCGGCGTTTGCGGCAAGTAAAAACAAAGCAGCCGCAACAGAAGCCATTAGTCTTTTCTGTTTCATGGTGTTATTCATTTGTTTTTTTGTTGTCGTCTTTATTGTTTTCAGTCATTTCTTCTTTCTTTTCAGGCTCTTTTACGTTTCTGTTCTTCTCTGCATATTCGGATGGAGACATGCCGAAATGCCTCTTGAAGACGGTGGAGAAGTGTGTCTGGTTGTTGAAGCCGATGTTATACGCCACCTGGGTTATGTTGATTTGCCCTTCGCGGATGAGCCTTGCGGCCTGCTTCAGGCGCAGGTTGCGTATGAATTCGCCGGTGGATATGCCCGTGATTTCCTTCATCTTGCGGTGCAGTTGGGCGCGGCTTATGCCGACATCCTCAGTCAGTTCCTCGACGTTGAAGTCGGGATTGGAAATGTTTTTGTTGATGGATTTCATTATCCTTTCCATCAATACGTCGTTATTTCCTTTCACTTTGATTTGCTCCACCTTGTCGTTCTGCGCCTGTGCGCCGGAGAACTTGCCTTTGAGTTGGCGCACGCGGTTGACAAGGTTGTCAATGACAACGCGCAGTTCTTTTATGTCGAAAGGTTTGGGCAGATATGCGTCGGCTCCTTTCTTAAAGCCTTCCATGCGGTCAGCGGCGTCCGATTTCGATGTGAGCAATATCACGGGAATGTCTGATATGATGTCGTTCGTCTTGATGTTCTTCAACAAAGAGATGCCGTCCATTACCGGCATTACGATGTCGGAGATGACGAGGTCGTAGTGTTTTGTAAGCAAAGCCTGCAACGCTTCCTTGCCGTTGGCTGCGCCGTCGAGCTTGTACCACTCGCCGAGTTCGCCCCTGATGTATTCCAAAATTTCGGGGTCGTCGTCAACTACTAATATCTTGTAGCTCTTGCTTGCGTGGTTTTTTACCGTGGTGGAATGCGGCTTTTGTACGGCTTCCTCGCGTGTTACTATTTCCTCAGGCTTGAGGTGCTTGTTGCCGGTTGGCAGCGTGATGGTCATCAGCGCGCCGTTTTTGCCGTCGGTGCGGTTGGCCGCCTTGATTTTGCCTCCGTGCATCTGTATTAGCGTGCGGCAGAGGTTGAGGCCTATGCCGGTGCCGGCCGACTTCGTACCGGTACTGTTCTTGCCCTGGTAGAAGCGGTCGAACAGCTTTTCGGTGTTCTCGTCGCTGAATCCAGAGCCGGTGTCGGCAACCTCTATTGTTACGGTGTTCTTGTCTTGTTTGAGGCTTATGCTGATTTCGCCTCCGTCGGGAGTGAACTTGAACGAGTTTGACAACAGGTTCTGTATTACCTTGTCAAAGTTGGTGCGGTCAACCCAGGCGCATACTTCTCCCGCGCTTTCCACGGTCAGCTTGATGCCATGCTGGCGCGCGTTGCTTTGGAACATGGCTGTAACTCCGCTGATTTGTTCGGCCAGGTCGGTGTACTGGCAGTGCAGGTGCATCTGGTTTTTGTCGATGCGCCTTTCGTCAAGTATCTGGTTGACGAGCAGTAACAGGCGTTGCGCGTTGCGGTCTATGGTGTCAATGTCGGCCTGGCTTTCCTTATCTGTGAGCCTCTGTTTCAGCTTGTTTAGCGGCCCTATGATGAGCGTAAGGGGCGAGCGTATGTCGTGTGTGGCGTTGATGAGGAAGCGCATCTTCGCCTCTTCAAGCTCTTCGCGCTTGTTTTTTTCATATTGCCATAGGGCGTACGCCACGACGGTTATTATGATTATGGTGTAGACAATCCATGCCATTGTGGATGAGTACCAGGGGTCTTTCACCGTAATGGTGATTTTTCTGGTTTCCTTGGAATACTTGCCGCTGCACTCGGCCCTGACGTAAATCTCGTATTTCCCGGGCTTCAGCTCGTTGAACTGTATGGCGTTGGAGCCGTCTCTTACGGTCTGCCACTCTTTGCCATCGTTTATTTTGTACTGGAATTTTATCTCTTCCGTGTGCTTGTAGTTGAGCAGCGAGAACTCCAGTTGCAGTGTGTTGCTGTTGTAGGGCACTTCAAACTTGTCCTTGAAGCAGAACGTAGGTTTTCCGTTTACTATGAAGTTGGTCAGGTAGACGCTGTCCATCTCGATGGTGCTGTTCTTCACGGCTTCGGGGTAGAACACGGTTATGCCGTCGTTCGTGTCGAAGGCCATGCGGTCGTCGGCCGAGTGTACGGCTGCGCCGAGCACGTATTCACGGTTAGACAGGCCGTTGCCGCTGGCATGGCTGATGAACCCGCGCTTTTCCTTGTCGTACATGAGGATGCCGCGCGATGTGCTTAGCCAGATGTCGCCTGCGTCGTCTGTCACGATGCTGTATATAGACCTGTTGCGCAGCTTCTCTGTACCGGGGAACAGGGTGAACCTGTTTCTCTTCCTGCTGTACAGGTACAGGCCGTTGTTAGTACCGATGAGCATGTCGCCGCCGCGTATCTCGCAGAATGAGAGGCACTGCATGTCGGGCAGTTTTTCGCCGCTTCCCAGCACGTTGAAGTTGCTGTTGCGCGTGTCCATGCACGACAATCCGTTCGAACTGCCTATCCAAAGCAGGCCGCGGCTGTCGATGAAGAGTGCCTTTATCCAGTTGTTGCAGATGGTGCCGAGGCGTCTGCGGTCGGTCATGCTGAAAGCCGTCTGGCTGCCGGTGTGCGTGTCGTAGACGCACAGGCCCTTGCCGTAGTTGCATATGTATAGGCGGCCTTTGCCGTCGTCGGTCATGCAGTTGATGTCGTATCCGTCGTATTTTGCTTTCAGCGTGTACGTTCCTTTGTAAGGGTCGTATGAGTACAGGGCGTTCTCCGTGCACAGCCAGAAACCGCCGCTCTTGCCTTTGTATATCGTGTTTGCGCCGTATGGCGAGTTGGGATGGGCTACGATGTTGCCTTCGCCGTTGAAGATGTAGACACCGGCTTTCTGCACAACGGCCAGTATGTCGCCGCCGTTGCCGGCCGATATTGACGAGAGGCCGCTGCCGAGGAAGTATCGCTGCGAGGTGAAGTCCCACTTGCTGAAGGCGTCTTTCCCGTAGTTGAGCATGTATATGCCGCGCTTGTAGCAGCTTACCCAGATGTTCTTGTCCTTGTCTTCGAATATGTCGTTGATGTTGGATGTTGACAGGTCGAATGTCTTGTCTTTCGTTTCCACCTGCCGCAGTTTCTTGCTGCCGCGCGGGATGACCATCAGGCCTTTGCCCGATGTGCCTATGTAGATGTTGCCGTCGTGGTCGGCTATGGCTTTCCTTATCGTTGCGTTGCGGTTGAGCAGGCTCATGTCATAGTCGGCCATGGTGAGCCTTCCCGTGGAGTAGTCGTATCTCATTATGCCGTACAGGCACACTATGATGAAGCCTCCGTCGCCGGTGTCGATGAAGTTGACCGCCGGGCCGCATTCCGACCGGTATTCCTTTATTCCGCCGCGTTTGCCGCCCGCGCCGATTTTGGCTATAAGCTGCATGTGGGTGGCCAACCACAGGCAGCCCTGCCTGTCGATGAAGAGCTTGCTGGTGAAGGTGTATTTGCTGCTCCAGTCGAGCCGCTTGTCGGTGGTGATGTTGTCGGTGCCGGCCTTGATGCAGAACAGTCCGTACCCGGCTGTGCCTATGATGATGTCGCCGTCGGCGTCTTCGACAATGTCTTGTACCCTCGGCTTTATCCCGGAGGGGAATGTATAGTGCCTGAAGCGGTTGTTCACGGCGTCGTAGGTCATCAGTCCCAGTTCGCTGCCTAGCCACATGCGGCCTTGGCTGTCGGGCAGTATTTGGGTTATGTCGTTGCTTATAAGCGACGTGGTGTCCTTGTTGTTGAGATTGTCTTTGAGGTAGTTGGTGAAGCGGTAGCCGTCAAATTTGTTCAGGCCGTTCTCCGTTCCTATCCATATGTAGCCGTACTTGTCCTGGCTGATGCAGCTGATGAGGCTGCTGGTAAGCCTGTCGGCGGTGTACAGGCGGCCGCTGTCGGCCTTGGCCATGACGGCTGCGAGCACGCAGACTGCCGCGGCCATGAGCGCGCCTTTCACCCTGCCGGCATTCAATGATAGTGAAAATCGTAACTTTTTTGCCGCTTTATCTTTCAAATAGTCAATCTTGATGCTGTGCAGTGCCATGTATGTAAATGTTCCCGTAGTATTTCCTTATAAATCAAAACATGGCCTTTTGGCTTGCAAAAGACCGTGTCTTGTGTTGTAAAAGGCGGCCTTTTGCGGTGTCAAAAGCCGCATGTGGCCTTCTAAGTGGCTGCGGACGGCTTGGCGTATGTGTGCCGTCCGCAGCCTGTTCGCATGTGCGAAAATAGGCATTTCATGCGAAACTGCAAAATGAGTGTAGGTAGAAATTTTTACAAAAGGGTCATTTCCGCTCTTTTTCCGATGCGTCCATGAAGAGGTACGAGGGCTTGTAGCCGCCCGTGTCAACGACTATTTTCTCGAACACTATGCCGGGG
>ULSQ01021159.1_pt1 | contig 12008 bp, 6 predicted proteins | sample 1956821 | NCBI WGS metagenome assembly ULSQ01 (sample SAMEA4835712, study PRJEB28245) | human gut metagenome | biome: gut microbiome; material: fecal sample | place: Denmark | collected 2008 | reverse complement strand
GTCTGAACTGGGAAGCCGCATACGGCAAATCCTATAAAATACAAGTTTCCAACGACGCTAAGAGCTGGACAGAAGTCTACAAGACCGAAGAAGGACGTGAAGGTATCAACGAAGTGTTTTTCCCGGAAGAAATCAAAGCCCGTTACGTACGTATGTTGGGCATAGAATTAGGCTGGTGGTTCGGTTACTCTTTGTGGAGCATGGATGTATTGAGCGGCACAAAACCTTCTGAAGGATTGAGCGACGTGCATTTCCTCCGCCTGACCTTAAAAGACAAAGACGGAAAGATGATTTCCGAGAACAATTACTGGAGAGGTAACGAACGTACGAATTTCAAGGCGCTCAACCAACTCCCCGGTGTAAAACTGAACGTATCCTCCAAACTGGCACGAAAAGACGGAAAGGCAACGATACAGGCCACGGTCGGACTGCCCAAATCAGCAGACGCAGTAGCTTTCGGCGTACGTGTACAAGCCGTACGCGCTTCCGACGGCGAACGTTTGCTTCCCGCCCTCATGAACGACAACTATTTCACATTGATGCCGGGCGAGAAGAAGAACATCCAAATCACCTTCGACGAGTCGCTCTTGCAAAACGATTCGTACAAACTCATTGTTGAACCTTACAACAAAAAACTATAAACATTATCCGGGCGGAAGGACATCCTGAAAGACTTCCGTCCGGGTATTTAAACTAAAAAAAATGAAAACGTTTCAAAACATTACACGTCGCATCGGCTTCTGTGCCGTGTTGGTCTGCACGGGTTTGCAAACCCCGTTACAGGCTAAAATCACACTACCTGCCTTTTTCACGGACAACATGATTATCCAGCAGCAGACTACCATGACTTTGTTCGGAAAAGCCAAACCGAACAAGAAGGTTAGCATCGAAACAAGCTGGAACAATCAGCATTATGAAACGAAAGCCGACGCACAAGGAAACTGGCGGGTTGCTGTCTCCACTCCGACAGCCGGAGGTCCTTACCGCATCACATTATCCGACGGGAAAAAGACCGTATTGGAAAATGTCATGGCAGGCGAAGTCTGGTTCTGCTCCGGACAGTCCAACATGGAGATGCCGGTAGCGGGATGGGGAAAAATAAAGAACTACGAACAGGAAATCGCTGCTGCCGACTATCCCGGTATCCGGCTGTTTCAGGTGAAGAAACGCACTTCCGTGGCTCCTCTCGATGCTTACCAAGTGGAATCCACCATGGGCGGGTGGAAAGAATGCTCACCGTCCACGGTTCCGGAGTTTTCCGCCGTGGCCTACCTTTATGCCCGTGAACTGCACCAGAAACTGAATGTCCCCGTCGGAGTCATCGACTGCACTTGGGGAGGAACTCCGGCCGAAGCCTGGACTTCTTCCGAATCCCTCAAACAAGTCATGGGATATCAAAAGAAAGTCGGAAAGTTGGAAGCATTAGGTTTCGACCGGGACAAAATCATGGCTGAGTACGGAAAAGAACAAGCATCGTGGAAAGCCGAAATCAGCAAAATAGACAAAGGATACCAAAACGGTAAAGCTTGTTGGGTCGGGGAAAACGTGGACGACAACGACTGGCAGCAAATGGAGCTTCCGAGTTACTGGGAAGGCAAAGGATTGCCCAATTTCGACGGTGTGGTTTGGTTCCGCAAGCAAATCGAGATCCCCGCAGACTGGGCCGGAAAGGACCTACAGTTGAACCCGGGCACTATAGACGATGAAGACATTGTGTATTGGAACGGAGAACAAATCGCCAGTGGCGCAGGCTATAACGTACAGCGTCATTACACCGTACCGGCCCGTCTGGTCAAAGCCGGCAGGAACACCTTGGCCATCAAAGTCAGCGACAACGGCGGCGAAGGCGGCATTGCCGGAAAAGCAGAAGACATGAATCTCAAACTTTCCGACCAGGCTTCCCTGTCTTTGGCCGAAAGCTGGAAATACCGTGTAGGATGCTCCTTGGCCGACATGCCACCGGCACCGATATATCCAGAGCACTCATCTTTCCCGTCCGTACTTTTCAACGGCATGGTTCACCCGTGTCTGGAGTATCCCGTCAAAGGTGTCATCTGGTACCAGGGATGCAACAACGTGGGACGTGCAGAAGAGTATGAAAGCCTATTCCAGACACTTATCACCGACTGGCGCAAGCAGTTCGGACAACCCGACATGCCATTCTATTTCGTACAGTTGGCCAACTATCTGGACCGCAAGCTTGTACAGGCGGACTCACCCTGGGCTGCCCTCCGTGAGGCGCAATCCAAAGCACAACATCTGGCTCACACCGGTATGGCCGCCAATATAGACATCGGCGAAGCACACGACATCCACCCGAAGAACAAGCAAGAAGTGGCACGCCGTTTGGCCGTCATCTCACTGGCCGATACCTACGGACAGAAAATACCCGCCCAAGCACCGGTATACGACAACTATACGGTAGAAAACGGCAAGGTACGCATTTCGTTCACCATCCCCGCTATCGGCGAACGCTTCGAACAAAACAAAGACATCAAAGGCTTCATCATTGCCGGGCCCGACCATGTGTTCTACCCCGCCGAAGCCTATACGGAAGGCGACGAAGTGGTGGTCTACTCACACTATGTCAAAGTGCCGGTAGCCGTCCGTTACGGATGGGCCGACAATCCGGAGTGTACCCTGCGTACACCGACCAACCTTCCGGTAGCGCCTTTCCGTACCGACAACTGGTAAATCATCATTCAACAATAAACAAATCTTACAGCTTATGAGAATTAAAGCTATTTTATCTTTATGTCTGTTCACGCTGGCCACAGCAGTTTCAGCAGACGAGTTCATCAAAATCAACACGGACCAAGTCGGTTTGGTACTCCGCGCCGCAGACAACGGCAGGCTTTACCAATCCTATTTGGGCAAACGCCTGGCTAACGAAAGCGATTTGCAGCATTTGCCCAAAGGCAACGAGGCTTATCTGACCCACGGCATGGAGGACTATTTTGAACCGGCCATCGAAGTACACCACAATGATGCCAACCCGTCATTGCTGCTCAAATACGTGTCGCACACGTCCAAGAACGTACAGCCGGGAGTGGACGAAACGGTCATCACCTTGCAGGACGACAAATACCCCGTCACCGTGAAGTTGCATTATGTGGCCTATGCCAAAGAAAACATTATCAAAACCTTCACCGAAATCAGCCATCAGGAAAAGAAACCGCTGAAACTGGAACGCTATGCTTCTGCCATGCTGCACTTCAGCCGGCCGGCCTATTATCTGACGGAGTTTTCAGGAGACTGGATTTATGAGGCCACGATGAGCACCACTCCACTGAACTTCGGCAAGAAAGTACTCGACACGAAGTTGGGTGCACGTGCCAACATGTTCACTCCTCCCATGTTCATATTGTCTTTGGACAAAGAATCTTCGGAGAACGAAGGCGAAGTGATTTTAGGAACTTTGGGATGGACGGGCAACTTCCGTTTCACATTCGAAGTGGACAACAAGAAAGACCTTCGCGTCATTGCCGGTATCAACCCGTATTTCTCGGAATACTCGTTGCCCAAAGGCGAAACGTTCCGTACTCCGGACTTCTACTTCACTTACAGCGACTGCGGACGCGGACAGGCCAGCCGCAACTTCCACGACTGGGCACGCAAATACCAGCTCAAGGACGGCCAGGAAGACCGCATGACCCTGCTCAACAACTGGGAAGCCACCTACTTCGACTTCAACGAGGACAAGTTGGTAGAACTGATGGGCGATGCCGTAAAATTGGGCGTGGACATGTTCCTGCTCGACGACGGATGGTTCGGAAACAAATACGAACGCCACAGCGACACCCAAGGATTGGGAGACTGGGACGAGACACAGCACAAGCTGCCTCATGGCATCCAAAAACTGGTGGACGAAGCAGCCAAACGCAACATCAAGTTCGGCATTTGGATAGAGCCGGAAATGGTGAGCCCCAAAAGCGAACTTTACGAAAAGCATAAAGATTGGGTGATTCACCTGCCCAACCGCGATGAGTATTATTTCCGCAACCAGATGGTGCTCGACCTGAGCAACCCCGAAGTACAGGATTTCGTCTTCGGTGTAGTAGACGGGCTGATGACCAAATATCCGGGCATCGCTTATTTCAAGTGGGACTGCAACAGTCCGATTACCAATATCTACTCTCCGTATCTGAAAGACAAGCAAACTCATCTCTATGTGGACTATGTGCGTGGACTGTACAAGGTGCTCGACCGCATCAAGGCCAAATATCCCAAACTGCCGATGATGCTTTGCTCCGGCGGTAGCGGCCGTATCGACTACGAGGCATTGCAGTACTTCACAGAGTTCTGGGCCAGCGACAACACCGACCCCATACAACGCCTGTTCATCCAATACGGTTACTCGTTCTTCTATCCGGCCAAGTCCATGAGCGCCCACGTGACCACATGGAACAAGAACGCGAGCATCAAATTCCGCACGGACGTGGCCATGATGGGCAAGCTCGGTTTCGACATCAAGCTCAGCGACATGAGCGGCGACGACCTTACCTATTGCCAAGGTGCCGTGAAAAACTACAAACGCTTGCGTCCGGCCATCATGGAAGGCGACCTCTACCGTCTGGTATCTCCGTACGACGGTACGCGCAGCCATGCAGCCAACCAGTTTGTCAGCAAAGACAAGAACAAGGCCGTAGTCTTCGCATTCGACGTATATCCCGGCTACGGCGAGAAGATTCTACCCGTACGTCTGGAAGGATTGGATGCCGGCAAACAGTATCGCGTGAAAGAAATCAACCTGATGCCGAACCAAGGCTCATCGCTCGAAGGTAACGACCGTGTATTCTCCGGCGATTACCTGATGAAAGTCGGACTGAACCTCCTCACCGGCAACAAGCTTTACAGCCGCGTGGTGGAAATCACAGCCGAATAAATCTTGAGACAGAAAAATGGAAATCAGAAGTTATATCATAGGGGTAGCGCGCTGCGACATGCAGCGCGCTACCTTTTGCGCATAGCCTGGCATGGGAAGGAAATGTGTTGGTCTCCACGCCGCACACGTCCCTGCTTCTGCATGCCGGTGAAGGGCAAGACCTGCGCTTCGCCTACTTCGGCGACCGCATCGAAGAGAGCCAGATACACCAGATTCACGACGCATGGGACGGGCTGAACCGCACGGCATATCCGACTTTCGGCCAGCCGCCCCACCAGATTTTTGCTTTGCAGGCCGTACATGCCGACGGGAACTGGACTACCGACCTGACTGTGGACAAGGTGGAAACCTCTACCCTCGACAACGCCAAACTCACGGCCATCACGCTGAAGGACAAGGTTTATCCTTTCCAAGTGAGACTCTACTACAAAGCTTACAACGACATCGACATGATTGAGACGTGGAGCGAGATTTCACACACGGAAAAGAAAACCGTGGTGCTGAAACGTTTCGACTCCGGACATTTTCTGATACGGCGCGGTGACGTATGGATTTCGCATCTCCATGGCTCATGGGCTTCCGAAACGCACGTGACCACCGAACCACTCACACCGGGCATCAAAATGATCGAAAACGTAGACGGTGCCCGTAACGGCCATCTTGACCACCCCGAAGTCCTGTTCTCGCTCGACGGGAAGCCGCACGAGAACGAAGGACGTGTCATCGGAGCCGCCCTCTGTTGGAGCGGAAACTACTCCATCCGCATGGTGACGGACAATAATTTCGTACACCGTGTCTTTGCCGGCATCGACAGCGAAAGCTCGGAATACAAACTGGCTCCGAAAGAGGTATTCACTACTCCGAAACTGGCTCTCACCTATTCCGGAGAGGGTCTGAGCGGTGCCAGCCGCAACTTCCATCGCTGGGCACGCCACGCCGGCATGCTGCACCATGGCGACCAGGTACGTCCCGTGTTGCTCAACAGTTGGGAAGGTGTGTACCTCGATGTCAACGAACCGGCCATGGCCGAGATGATGAAAGACATCGCCGCATTAGGCGGCGAACTGTTCGTCATGGACGACGGATGGTTCGGCGACAAATACCGCCGCGTACAAGACAATTCTTCCTTGGGAGACTGGGTAGTAGACCGGAAGAAACTGCCGAACGGACTTGAGAACCTCATCCAAACGGCTGATCGGAACGGCATCAAATTCGGCATCTGGATAGAGCCGGAAGCCGTAAACAGCAAGAGCGAACTCTTCGAAAAGCATCCCGACTGGGCTTTGCAAGTCAAAGGACGGCCCTTGCAATACGGACGGGGCGGTACACAAATGTTGCTCGACGTATGTAATCCCGAAGTTCAGGATTTCATGTTCGGCATCGTAGACAATTTGCTCGGCAAGCATCCGCAGATTGCCTATATCAAATGGGATGCCAATGTGGAGTTGAAAAACTATGGCTCGACCTATTTGCCCCAAGACAAACAGTCGCACATATACATTGAATACCATCGCGGCTTGAACAAAGTGCTCGAACGCATCCGCGCCAAGTATCCCGACGTGCTGATTCAGGCCTGCGGCGGAGGAGGAGGACGTGCCAGTTACGGTGTCCTGCCCTACTTCGACGAGTTTTGGGTGAGCGACAACACGGATGCCCTCCAACGTATCTACATGCAATGGGGTACCTCGTACTTCTATCCGTCCAACGCCATGGCACAGCATATCAGTGCCTCGCCCAACCACCAGACGGGACGTATCATCCCTATCAAGTTCCGTTGCGACGTGGCCATGAGCGGGCGGTTGGGTATGGAATTGCAACCCAGCAAGATGACGAAAGAAGAATACCAACAGACGGCACAAGCCATCAAGGACTACAAGTCCGTACGCGACGTCATCCAGTTAGGCAATCTGTACCGTCTGGTATCCCCGTACGACGACAAAGGCATCGCTTCACTGATGTACACCGACGATACGGAAAACAAAGCCGTATTCTTCGCCTACAAGATGGAACATTTCAATAACCAGGTGATACCTCGCGTTTGCCTTCGGGGATTGGACCCGTCTAAAAACTACCGCGTACGCGAATTGAACGTCAAGACCGGCGGACAACCTTGTTTCCTGAACGGCAAAACGTTCTCCGGTACCCTACTGATGAACACCGGTATCGAGATGCCGCTCGGCAGCGATTACGCCAGTTGCGTACTGGAACTCACTGCGGAGTAAACATTACATCCTTCCACACAGAAGGCTTTCTAAATCTGGAGTTTGTACTTTTCTCAGGGTACAAACTCCTTTTTCATGGCACAACAGGAAAGGAAGACGAAAAATAACGCTATATTTGCAAGTACATCAACATAAGGATGCCATGGACTACAAAGAACTAAGGAACCCAAGCCAACCGGCCGACACACCAGACGGATTTGTCAGCGAAATACGCTCCATCATCGACCAAGCCCGATCTAATGCCGTGCGCAGTGTGGACTTTTGCAGAGTCAGAATGTATTGGAACATCGGTAAACGTATCTTCGAAGAAGAACAGCACGGAAAAGAACGTGCCGATTATGGAACCTACCTCATCAGGAATCTGGCCAAACGCCTCGAACCGGAATATGGCAGTGGGTTTTCGGTGCGGCAACTGGAACGTAGCAGACAATTTTACAGACTTTATCCGATTGCGTCCACAGTGCGGACGCAATTAAACTGGTCGCAATATAAGATGCTAATAGCCATTGCAGATGCAGATAAACGGGAATATTACGAACTCGAAGCCATAAACAACAGTTGGACCGGCCGCGAACTGGAACGCCAAATCAATTCCATGCTCTACGAACGTTTGCTATTGAGCAACGACAAGGAAGCCGTGTTGGCCGTAGCACGTAAGGAACGCATTCCGGAATCTCCCATGGAAATCATCAAAGACCCGATGGTCCTGGAGTTCCTTGGATTGGAACGCCAACCTGCATATTACGAAAAAGACCTTGAGAAAGCCATCATAACCCATATAGCAGACTTTCTGTTGGAATTGGGCAAGGGATTCTCTTTTGTAGCAAGACAGAAACGTATCTTAGTGGAAGATGACGAATATTTTGCAGACCTCATTTTCTATAACAGGTTATTACGCTGTTTCGTAATCGTCGAACTGAAAACCGGCAAGCTCACCCACCAAGACCTCGGGCAACTACAGATGTACGTCAACTACTACGACCGCTATGAAAAGACACCGGACGAGAATCCAACTATCGGCATATTGTTATGTACCAGCAAAAACGACACCGCTGTCCGGTTGGCCCTACCTGAAAACAACCAAACCATACTCGCCAGCCAATATCAGCTCTATTTACCCTCTCAGGAACAACTTATCCGTGAAGTGAACGAAGCCAAGCAACATGTATATTCGGCATCGCAAAGGAAATAAAGCATTAAATATTGTAACACTATCGTAACACGTATGACATCTTGAGTTCATATCGAATACCTACCTTTGTCGCCAAATCAGCACATCATGAAACAAATATCTATTTTAGCCTTGAGCATACTGCTTGCTCTCCCTGCCGTAGCCGACGAGGGGAAAGAAGGAAAAGCCAAAACGGATTACCGACCGGTCGTCCACGGTACGCTACGTGGCAAATACGAGTACCAACCGGAAGAAAAGGCCGGACGCTTTCAAGTGCGCACCGCCCGAGTCAGCATCGAAGGAAAAGTCGCACCTGTAGTGGCCTATAAAGCCGAAATCGACTTGTCTGACGAAGGCAAAATCAAAATGCTGGATGCCTACACCCGGCTTAGCCCGCTGAAAGGCTTCGATTTCACCATCGGACAGATGCGCGTCCCGTTCACCATCGATGCCCACCGTTCACCCCACCAGCAATACTTTGCCAACCGTTCATTCATAGCCAAGCAAGTGGGTAACGTGCGCGATGTGGGAGCCACGCTGGGCTACAAGATAGGAGGTCCGCTGCCCCTCACCCTGCAAGCGGGAATGTTCAACGGTTCGGGCCTGACCGACCAGAAAGATTTCTGGACCAACAACATCAACTATTCCGCCAAGGCACAATGGCAACTGCCCAAAGGCTTTTCCGTCACGCTGAGCGCACAGAAAATCAGACCGGAACACATTTCGGTCAACATGTACGACGGCGGCATTACTTACCAGGCCGGAAGATGGATGATAGAAGCGGAATACTTGTATAAACACTACACCAAAGATGCCTTTCAGGACGTGAACGCCTTCGACGGGTTCATTTGCTATGACCTGCCACTGAAAAAAGTATTCAGCAAAATCTCATTCCTCGGACGCTTCGATTACATGGGCGACCATAGCGACGGTACGGCCAACGAGAACGGACACCTCACACTGACCGATGCCGAACGCAAACGTATCACCGGCGGCATCACCCTGAGCATCGCCAAACCGTTCATTTCGGACATCCGTATCAATTATGAGAAATATTTCTACAACGAGGATGCCACCCCCAAGGTTTCCGAGCAGGACAAATTCGTCATCGAGTTCATGACTCGTTTTTAGCTGTTTATCAACGCCTTATAAAGTACAAATCGTTTGGTGCAGAATGAAAGATCATTCTGCGCCAAACGATTTATCAATCTCAGGAGATTGATTTTCCGTTCTCAGCCAATCGTTTTTTCGAGTTCCTTACCTCTTGAAACGTACCTCATAAAGGTCACGTCGGCGGTCTTTCAAATTCCTTACACCACCGTAAGTATGCAGCTCGCTCAGAAGGTCTAAATCGACATCGGACACAAGAATCATTTCCGTGTTCGGCGTGGCCTCCGCCCGGCGTCCGTCGGTGGGGAAAGCAAAATCGCAAGGAGTAAACACCCCGGATTGCGCATACTGTATATCCATGTTGTGCACGCGCGGCAGGTTGCCTACGCTACCGGCTATCACCACAAAGCACTCGTTCTCGATGGCACGGGCCTGGGCGCAAACCCGTACGCGCGAGTAAGCGTTCTGCGTATCCGTCAGATAAGGTACGAAGAGGATTTGCATCCCTTGGTCGGCCATAATGCGCGACAGTTCGGGGAACTCCACATCGTAACAAATCAACACGCCGATTTTGGCACAATCCGTATCGAACGTCTTCAGCATACTGCCCCCAGACAGTCCCCAGCTCTTGGTCTCGTCGGGCGTGACATGTATCTTCTCATACATCTCATAACTGCCATCGCGACGGCACAGGAAGCCTACGTTATAGAGGTTGCCGTCGCGCTGCAAAGGCATACTCCCGGTGATGATATTGATGTTGTAGCTGATGGCCAACTGTAAGAAACGGTCGCGTATCTCATCGGTGTAACCGGCCAGTCCGCGAATGGCCTGCGACTCGCTCAGGTTGTTGAACTCTGCCATCAACGGTGCATTGAAATATTCGGGGAAAAGGATGAAATCGCTTTTATAACCGGAAACAGCGTCTACGAAGAACTCTATCTGTTCGAACAAGTCGTCGATAGTGCGATAGCCACGCATCTGCCATTGCACCAGTCCGACCCTGACCGTGGTTTTGGCCGGAAGCGTCTCTGAGGTTTCGGGCTGATAATAGATATTGTCCCACTGGAGCAGGCAAGCGTAATGTTTGGACTCCTCGTCGTTGGGCAAGTAGTTGGTCATGACCTTACGCACGTGGAAGTCGTTGGAAAGCTGGAAGGTCAGCACGGGGTCGTATATCTCACGTTTGCGCACCTGTTCGATATACTCCTTCGGCCTCATCTTGTCGGCGTATTTATGATAGTTCGGAATACGGCCGCCGAACATGATGGCCTTCAGGTTCAGCTTTTCGCACAGTTCCTTGCGGTACTCATACATACGGCGTGCCAAGCGCAGGCCGCGGTAGTCGGGATGGATGAACACCTCGATGCCATAAAGGATATTCCCCTTGGGATTATGCGTGCTGAACGTCTCATTTCCCGTAACCTTAGCGTATGTATGGTCTCCCTTCACCAAATCATAATCCACGATAATGGAAAGGGCACAACCGATAATCTTGTCATCGGCTACCGTCACCACCTGCCCTTCGGGGAAGATGCGTAACAACGTCTCTATCTGTTCATGGGTCCAAAACACATCGCTGCCGTCCGAATATACACGACGGAACGACTGGGCCAACTGTCCGTAATCTTCTATCTGGAGCGGACGTACCTGAATTTTTGTGATACTTTGATTTTCCATTTGTTCGTCATATTTCACGCCCGCAAAGTTACAGCTTATTTCAAGGCCTTGTTCTCCATCCGACGGAAAAGTAAGCCGTTCCTTCATTTTTTATGCGTCCGAAAGCCTTTCACGGAAGAAAACAGCTCTCTTTTTCGGAAAAAATAGCGAACTTTGCAGTCTATGTTTACCGTCATATTCATTTTATGGGGCAGCGCTACGGTGGGATACCTCCTGCGCCGCCACCCGATACCCGGCCTCGAACGGCTGATGACCTATACCGTATGGGGATTGCTCTTCCTGATGGGCGTGGAAGTCGGAGGAAATCCGACACTGATGCAGGCCTTGGACCGCTTGGGATGGGAAGCCCTTATCCTCACGTTGTGCACAGCCTTAGGGTGTGCCTTGGCAGCGGCAGCATTATGGAGCGGAAGCAGGAGAACGATACCGGCCACCCAAACTCTTACAGTGGAAAAGGATGCCGGAAAAGGACTGCTTTCGCACAAGCACCGTCTCGTGGCATTATGGCATCAACTGGCCGGAAGCTTCACCATTGTGGCGTTTTTCGCGCTCGGATGTGCCTTAGGCGTTTCTCACCGGATACCTTCCCTCCCCGCTGAAGCCGGATTCTACGCCTTGTGTCTCTTACTCATCTGCGTCGGGCTTACCGTCGGGCAAAGCAACGAAATACGCCGGAGCTTGCGCCGCATAGACAAACGTCTGATGTGGCTACCGGTTCTGACGATAGTCGGGACATGGGCCGGAGCCGTAGCGACAGCCTGCCTGCTGCAAGGGCGTAGCTTTACCGACTGGCTAGCCATCAGTTCCGGATTCGGTTACTATTCCTTGTCGAGCATCCTCATCACGGAGGCACGCAACGCGGAAATGGGTACCGTTGCCCTTATCTATAATATCCTGAGGGAACTCATGGCCTTGCTCTGCGCTCCGCTGTTCCGGCAGTTTT
>ULSQ01038863.1_pt1 | contig 12051 bp, 10 predicted proteins | sample 1956821 | NCBI WGS metagenome assembly ULSQ01 (sample SAMEA4835712, study PRJEB28245) | human gut metagenome | biome: gut microbiome; material: fecal sample | place: Denmark | collected 2008 | reverse complement strand
GGACATGAAACTGGTGCAACTGTTCCAAGTGGCTTCGCCAGACCTGCTCCACCGACCACACAAATCCTATTCGATCTAATAGTGTTTGACGATCAGGGGAAAGTTTCCCTTGCTTGCGCATTTTCCGCTGTGTACTGCACCACTCGCCCAAATAGCCTTCGGCTGATTTGGGAAAGCGCTGCTGTTTGTCGAGAAAGATTTTCAACGCTTCATAATTTTTCATCCATTCACCGTTCAAGTCCTGACTCCACACAAATCCGATCTCATCCAACACACGAATGCGTTCTTTGCTCAAACGTCCTTTCTTACGTCTTTCCCGTTGAGTATAACACCAGGTAGCCAAGGCACCATCCTCCCGTTTGGGCCAGCGACCTTGAGTCGCAAAGAAGACTTTCAATGATTGGAATTCCTTCATCCAGTTTGAATCCAGCAGGTTCCATTCAAAGCCGACAGACTCCAGCAGTTTGTAACGCTCCTCCGAGAGTCTGCCCCGTTTGTAAGCCATGCGCTGCGTATTGCACCACAAGCCCAGCTTCCCCTCTGTAACCGAAGGCCAGTCATTTTCTTTCTTACGGAACTCAATAAGCCTCTCATACATGATCTGCCAAGGTTCCAACTCTGTCAATATCTCCTCAATACGAAGCCGTATGTCTGATAGGAAACCTGTGGTCAGAAAAGAGGTCACCCCTTCAAATCCCTTGGGTGAAGGCTGACAGGCAAGGCGTTCCATGTGCAAGGCCATCATGTCATATACAGATTTGCCCGATAGGTTATTCACAAAATCCAATACGACAGGCTGTTTCCCGCTTCCGGCATCCAAGCAACGGCCCAGCTGTTGCAGGGTAACAATATAGGATTCTGTCCGCCGTAGAAACAAGACGGCATCTATGCCCTCCACATGCAGTCCTTCTATCAGCATATTGACAGAGAACAATACATGCAATTTCCCAGATTCTTTTTGGAAAACCTTTAGTATTTGATTATTAGTCCGTTCGCTTTGAGTGTGATGGATCTCAAATGGTATGATTACCCGTCCGGCTTGTGTCAGCCAGCCACACACCTCAGGAACCATCTGTTTCAGATCGGTAAGATCACGGCAAAAAACCAGCAGTTTACATACATCTTTGGGCAAGAACTTTCGGATTACCTCAGGAGCTCCTAACGCCCCTTTAAAATCAACGCGAGCCACATCCAGTTTCTTTTGGACTTGTTCTTTTCGTCGAATTGAACATCCGCTTCGATCCAATCGCTTTTGTAAACGATTCAGTTCACCGTCTAATCCATAGGCACTTTGTACCAGGATTGGGACTGGTAAAATACGGTAATACCAAGCCTGAGGTAAGGTAAGTTCATAAAACAGATTTCCCTCGAAATAAAGATCCACCGTATCAATCATTCCCTCCGGGCGAATAGGAGTCGCCGATGTTCCTAATATATAGGCCTGCGGATTGGATTCAATTACCTCCTGCAAAGCAGCCCCCCATATTTCTGCACCGAAATGATGAAACTCATCAATCAAAATATGATCTGCTTTGAGTTGTTTATCATTTTTTCGATAATATATCAATGACTGAAACGTTCGATAGCAGATATAAGGAGAGGTAAAGCCTACCGCTTTTTTGATCTCCTCCAGGATTGTGACATTTGGAGCAAATACGCAAATTCGTTCTGTGGCATGGTCTGATATATAACGAGCCAGCAGATATGACTTTCCCGTCCCGGTCGCTTGCACAACGGTACCGATACGATGCTGTTCAAAGCCTTTTATAATAGCACGATAAGCTTTCTCGTTATGCGGGTAAAGTTCTACATGTCTGCCGGAATTAAGGCTTCTGAGGTAGTTGTCGTCAGAAACAGTCAAACCATGCAACTCATAAGCCAACGCCTCTTTCAGAAATCCACCATGAGCTACAATCCGAAAATAAAGACTCCCTTTACCTTGGGTTAATACTGTAAACTCCTCATAATATCTCTCAACATCCGTTCGGGTCAAGGGGCGAATATTCCAAACCTCTTTAGCAATAAAATGTACCATTCCCGGCTTGAATCCGACCCATAGGAAGCCGTCCGATTCTATTACGTGATAAGCAAGTTTTCGATAATAAACCGATAACGAAGAAACCATGTTATACAATCAATGTTTTCAAGATATCAAAAGAACAAAAAGTGATGTACAAGACGCAGTTTGTTCCAACACTTCTTGTTCTTTCTTCATTCCCATACGAAATAGCATAAGATAAATTCTTAATGGATTAACACCGGAATATTTTGATACTATCCACTGAACATTTGCATTTTTGGAATGCAATATAAATTTTGATTCTCCCATAAACTCGATTTTCATAATCAATGGAAGAATCACAAAAGCCCTTGCCTTTTATAATACTGAATTTTGTGTAAAATATTTAATCGGATTTGATTATCTGAAAGTTCTAGCCAAACTTTGTATCTACTTTTGCCAATTCCAATCAAACAATTCCACATCATCTTCAAGAAGATCGCTTCCGGTTTGCGTTTCTATCAGGGTCAAGTCATTTATGGCTTTTAGACCGTGGCGCATATCTTGAAGGATACAAACAGTATCTCCCCGTTTAACTGGGGTAATTTTTCCTTCTATAGCCAACAGTCCCTCTCCGTCAACAACCGTCCATACCTCTTTCCGTAGATGATGAGCTTGATATGTGAGACTTTTTCCTGCCTTTATAATCAATTGCTTCGTCAACGACTGAAAGCCATCTGAATATTGAACATTATGAATAATCTTGTATTCTCCCCAATGTCTTTCCTCATACATTGGACAACACTGTAGCCGGTCTGCATATTTTTTTATGTTCTCGCTCTTGTTCTTTTCGGAAATTAAAATACCGTCATTCGATGCTGCAATCACCAAATCTTTGGTTCCTATACACATAATCGGAAGATCCAATTCATTAATGATATGTGTATTTTCCGCCTCTCCATCTGTGATAACATTACCTATTACATGGTCTTCCAACTCATCTGTAAGTGTATTCCAAGTCCCTAAATCTTTCCATTTGCCAGAGAAAGGAACTACTGCTACCAATTTGGCCTTTTCTGCCACCTCATAATCGAAACTGATTTTGGGGAATTCACTATATCTGTTACGGATTTCCGAAAAAGAAACAGTCCGGATATATTGCTCCACAATATTCATCATATATCCCAACTTAAAAGCAAATACGCCACCGTTCCAAAATGCATTTTCTTTTATAAGATATTCCGCTGTAGCTACATTTGGTTTTTCCGTAAACCGTTTGACCGAAAAGATTCCACCTTTCAGTTTCGATTCATCAGGCACTACATATCCATATTTAGCAGATGGATAGGTTGGAGTAATCCCCATAAGAACCAGCTCGGCTACATTGTCATCCACCGCATGCACCATCTGCTCAATAACTTTGAAATATCCAGCTTCCGTAAAAGGGTCACAAGGCATAACAACAACTACTTCTTCATCGGCACATGATTTCTCATATTTCAGATATGAAGCTGCCAAAGCAATGGCTGGAAATGTATCACGTCTTTCCGGCTCCACCACTACATCGATGTATTCACCCAGCTGATTGTAAATAACATCAGCCTGAGACAAGCTGGTAGCCACGGTTACATGACCTTTTAAATCGGATTCTCCCAATTGACGAATAACCCGTTGTACCATCGACTCTTTTTGACCATCGGGAGAATTGAGTAATTTTATAAACTGTTTGGAACGGCTGTTATTTGACAGAGGCCAAAGGCGTTTCCCAGAGCCTCCGGATAATAAAAGAATTTGCATAAATAATGTTTTAAATCGTTACCTTTCTGCACGCATGGGATTATGCAAGAAATCATCATAAGCCAATCGGATACCATCTTCCAATTCAGTTTGGTAAGACCACCCCAAAGCCATGGCTTTCGATACATCCAAAAGCTTTCGGGGTGTACCATTCGGACGTGTCGTATCCCACTTGATTTCGCCTGTAAATCCTACAACCTTAGCCACCAATTCTGTAAGATCTTTAATGGTCAATTCTTTACCGGTTCCTGCATTCACAGTTTCATTCCCCGAATAGTTGTTCATCAAGAACACGCACAGATTAGCCAAATCATCTACATATAGAAACTCCCGGAGCGGGCTGCCGTCACCCCAGCAAGTCACTTCATCCAGACCCGCCTCTTTCGCCTCATGGAAACGGCGAATCAAAGCAGGAAGTACATGACTATGTTCAGGATGATAGTTGTCATTGGGACCATAGAGGTTAGTCGGCATCACGCTGATGAAGTCTGTGCCATACTGTCGGTTCAAAAATTCGCAATACTTCAACCCCGATATTTTAGCCAAGGCATACGCCTCATTCGTTTTCTCCAGTTCTGATGTCAGTAAACAAGATTCCGGCATGGGCTGAGGGGCTAAACGCGGGTAGATACATGAAGAACCTAAGAACTCCAATTTTTTACATCCGTTCTTCCAAGCTGCGTGAATCACGTTCATCTCCAGTATCATGTTGTCATACATGAAATCAGCCAATGCAGATTGGTTGGCAATGATGCCACCTACTTTGGCAGCAGCCAAAAAGACATATTCCGGTTTTTCTTCCGCAAAAAACTTTTCCACAGCTTCTTGCCGTGTCAAATCCAATTCTGCATGAGTACGAGTGGTAATATTCATATACCCTTGCCGATGCAACTCACGGACAATGGCAGAACCCACCATTCCACGGTGTCCTGCCACATATATTTTTGCGTTCTTATCCATCATTTTACAATCCCTTTCTCCAGGTATTCAGCTAAGTTGGTATGCATTACACTGGCTACATGCTCCGCTGCCACCTTCCGCATATCATGTGCGACCATAATTTTCACCAGTTCCTCGAAAGAAGTAGATTGCGGATTCCAACCCAATTCATTCTTAGCTTTCGTAGGATCGCCCCACAAATTAACAACATCCGTAGGACGATAGAAATCTTCACTGACAGCTACCAGTACTTTTCCTGTTTTCACATCAATACCTTTCTCTTCTATACCTTCACCTTCCCAACGCAGTTCAATGCCGGCATAGTGGAATGCCAATGTAGCAAATTCGCGAACGGTATGCTGTACACCTGTTGCAATAACGAAATCCTGCGGTTTGTCCTGTTGAAGAATCAACCACATACATTCTACATAATCTTTAGCATATCCCCAATCACGTAGGGAATCCAGATTACCCAAATACAGACAATCCTGTTTCCCTTGTGCAATACGGGAAGCAGCTAATGTAATCTTGCGCGTTACAAAGGTTTCGCCTCTGCGTTCCGATTCATGGTTGAACAGGATACCCGAGCAGCAGAACATATTATAAGCCTCGCGGTACTCTTTTACAATCCAAAAACCATAAAGTTTAGCGATAGCATAAGGACTATAAGGATGAAACGGTGTATTTTCATTTTGAGGAACTTCTTCTACCTTGCCATAAAGTTCGGAAGTTGAAGCCTGATAAATCTTACAGGTTTTCTCCAGATGATTGGTACGAACCGCCTCCAATATGCGGAGCACTCCTACAGCGTCCACATCAGCTGTAAATTCAGGTGCATCAAACGACACCTGTACATGGCTTTGAGCAGCCAAATTGTAAATCTCAGTAGGCTGTACTTTACCCACTAATTTCACTAAAGACATAGAGTCCCCCATATCCGCATAGTGCAAGTGAAAATGAGGTTTCCCCTCTAAATGAGCAATACGCTCCCGATAATCAACTGATGAACGACGGATGATACCATGAACATCATATCCTTTGTCCAATAGAAATTCTGCAAGAAACGAACCGTCTTGCCCGGTAATTCCGGTGATTAAAGCTGTTTTCATCTTGTTATTTTTGTTAGTAATACTTCATGAATTTTATAAATATACCTCAATGATTCCAAAAAGGCATTACTGTATATGCCATTACGTTTGAATGCTTTTTGATGATCGGATATAATTTGTTTATGGCTGGCAAAGCCACTGGTGGAAGTCCCTCCTGTGCGCATGGTTACAAAATCCATTGGGATATATGTTGTCTGTATTTTATGTACGAAAATAAACCGTAAAAGACATTCAAAGTCGGAAGCAATCTTATAAGACAAATCAAAGCCACCATACTTATCATATATAATTTTGCGGCAGTAGAAACTTGGGTGTGCAGGCATAAAGCCAAGTCGCATCCAGCTACGGTGGAAAAGTCTTGACGAATAATAACGGACACATTTACCCAGGTCATTGCCATCCACGAAATGAATATCTCCATATACTGCATCCACTCGGTTGGTAGCAAGCTCTTTCTCTAATTTTTCCACTACATCCGAAGAAGTATAAAAATCATCCGAATTCAAGATACCAACCACCTCCCCCGTGGACATCCGAATCCCCTTGTTCATAGCATCATAAAGACCTTTGTCCGGTTCACTTATAAACCGCAATCGTCCATTATAACGAGGTTCATACTCCCGGACTATTTCCATCGTATTGTCTGTACTTCCCCCGTCCACGATGATATGCTCTATGTCGGGATAACTTTGGCTGAGTACACTATCCAAGGTCGTGCAAAGTGTTTTACCGCTGTTCCATGTAGCGGTAATAACTGATACTTTCATGTAAGTTATAATGTAATGTTATGTTTTGGGCTTCTATGCGTTCTCTCTTCTATATTGTTAAGTATAACTAACAATGTCGGTATATTTGCCATAATTTATAAATCATACTTAATAATAGAATACATGAAACTGCCCCAAATATGTCGTCAGCCTTGATGAATGGACGATAGGCAGCAATTACGAAGGAATCCACCACATTCATTTGCTCGATTTCCTGCAACGGCAGGAGTTATAAACCTATATTACTCCAAAGATATGCCATAATGATCTTTCAAATATTGGCATATCTTTTTCTTGTCATTTCCACAAGCTCTTTTTATTTCAAAGATCTTAGCATCCACCAAAGTACGGTACCACCAACCTTGCAAGAAGTCCCAGAGGAATCCTTCCTTGCCATCTAAGAACCCCAACTTTATGATATAACGATAAACAAAGTAGCCGAAAGCCCTCCAAAATAAAGGCATCTTCGCATATCGGTTTTTCTGTGCCCGCTTTCGTTCAACCTCTTTCCCATGATCTTGTGATACGATTTGAGAACCCGTCAAATGAAACTCTGCATCCAGCAACAAAGCCGCTTCCCGCGAAGCATAATTATTATGCTTATCTGTAAACTGCCCGAAAGTCATTCGGTTGTCATCCACAAATTGATGTTTCAATTCTGCCGTCTCGCCGTCCAATATCTCCAAATGCTCATCCATCAACCGCTGCTCATAACGAGCCATTCCTTTCCGGAAAACACGCACGATCTTGACATTATTTACAATGCCATGATGTAAGATCTTACCACAATAAGCGCGCGCGAGAGAGAGAGAGAGGGCTGAAACGCCCTCCGGCATTACAGGTAATCTCTCTTTTAATTCTTCAACCAATTCGGGTAACAAATACTCATCCGCATCCAGACGAAGAATCCATTCGGTCTCTATCTGCAATGTATCCAACGCCCAGTTGAACTGTTCGGCTTGATTACCCGGATACTTATGTACCACTACCTCCACATTCTCAAACTCCCGGCAAATCTCTACTGTCCTGTCAGTTGAAGGCGAGTCAACCACAAATACCTTCTTGGCAAAAGGTGTTACATTCTCCAAGCACCTACGGATATGTATTTCCTCATTATAGGTGAGGATAATTACCGTAATATCCAATGTCTTATTCAACATAACTACATTTACATGTTACAATTTTTCTTTTGTTCTTATGGATTCTATAACCAGGGAAACGCTTTTTTCGATACTTCCTGTATTATCTATTTTTATGACTTCTGGCTTTTGAGCTATCTTTTGATATAACCTAAACCGATAATCAAAAGCCTCATTAAAGGTGTTTTCAATTCTGCAATTCAAAACATCTTCTCGATTACGGCTTATCACAAACTGAAAGCTATCATTAGGCAAAAGCCGTTGGTATAATTTATACCATTTGCCGTCAAGTATGTCGAGGTTATGAGTTTCACTTCCCATATCAATGATTATGTCATTTACCCATCTGTCACAGATTACATAATCAGTTCTTAACTTAGTTGGTTTTTTGCGAGCAAACCAACTATCTATATAAGAACTATATAAGTAGAACCAGCAAAACAAAGGGCTTTTATAGAAATAGTGCAACCACATTTCTCCCATTGCGGTATTCTCCTTTTTACTTAATCCTGTAAGTTTAGCTATGGCATGCATTATTTTTATCAATTTATGATGATAACGCATCCAAATATATCCAACAGTCTTACCTTCTGCTTCCAATTGGGCACGCACACCTTCGATGACTGTAGTTTTTCCACTGCCATCCACGCCTGATATGATGATGTATTTAGTCATTTTGTTTCAATAAGTTAATCCATTCCATCCCCACTTGACTCCATGTAGGATGCGCATTCATTATTATTTTACCCTTATCAGACCTTGAATTTCTCAAAGCAACATCGCTCCAAGCCTTTTCGATTGTAATGGCCAATCCTTTGATTGACTTATCAGCAGTCAGCAGTCCATACTTAAGATATTCCGTAGTACCTCCATTGACAAAGGTGATTACAGGTGTACCGCAACTCAGCAACTCAAAATATGTCAAAGGCACCTCACTTGGAATCACGATGAAAGGCAGAATTGCATACCAAGCAGAGCCAAAAAAAGCCCTAAGCTGTTCTCTCGTCAGTCTATCCTTGATAATCTTTACTCGTTCCGGATGTTTCAGTCCGGACAATGTCTTTTCAAACCGCTTATATTGGGAACCCACATCCGTACGCATCAACATGACAAGCCGGACACCATCATCCTTCACGCTGTCTAAAGCCTCCAGCAACACCTCTGCCCCACGAGTAGGTGCAGGAGCGCCACTAAATAGTAGCCATTTTCTTCCCTTCAAATCATATTTATCCAAGACACTGTTGTCTGGTACAATTTCATCAAACGAATCCTTGCCAGGGTATATGGTTGTCACATTTTTAAAGCCGCCTCTCTTCACTGCTTTGGCACTCACATCGGTCAAACCAATCACATGGCTCACACCAATATTTTTCAATGTATGAGCAAAAATGCACTTGGACGTTATAGCCTCCATCAGGTAAGGCTTTGCAGCGGCTAAACCACCGTTCTTCTTCAGCAGCATTCCACTCTTCAGGTCATACACCCCTCCTGTCATGTAACCAATCTTCTTGCAGTTGATTTGAGCAATCCACTTGGCTGGTGTCAGCCCATCACGAAAAGTAAAAGGGATGAAAAGTATCTCCGGTTTTAGTTCCGTGCATTGGACAAAGATTGCCTCATTATTCTTTATCACGGAACACACATGGACAGGTTTCGACGAATCGCTTCCTGCCCAATCATAATCAATGACATCCTCACTGTTGCTGCAAGCATTCAAAATGCTTGCCTCATAGCCGTATTCCACCATCACCTTGGCAACCTCCAATATTGTTCGCCAAGGCATGAGATGTTCCCTTCCCTTAAAACAGTCAATCGTAAAGAATATAATTTTCATTTTCTCATTCTGATTACATTTGCAGGATTACCTCCTACAATGGCGTAATCGGGAACATCATACGTTACAACGGCACCGGCAGCCAAAATAGATCCAGTACCAATGTGCCTACGTTTCGAAATGATGACATTTGCTCCAATCCACACATCGTCTCCTATGATGATGTTCGAGTCCTTGGTTTTTTCCACGTGACCTTGGAAGCACATCGGGGTTGATGTATCAGACACCTCATGTCCAAAAGTAATGCAATACAGGAACGGCTCCATCATTACATATTTACCTATATGGATGTCATTGGGAATGCTACAATTGGCACCAATACCACTATAATCACCTATCACGATATCCTTTCCGTTCCCAAAATAAATATTTCTGTTTATTGTTGATACTTTCCCGCACTCCTTAAATATGCGCTTGCACAGGAAAATACGGATTCGATTACTTACCCCCCCAATACAGGAGTGTACGAATCTGGCAAATGGTTTGCGAAACCATAAAACAAGACCAGCCAAAACTTTCTCATCATATTTTGTTTTGATTTATTGTTGCATTCTTTAATACCTCACACAACTTCTTTTTCATTATATCCTCCGTAAAGTTTCTGAGGAATCTTTCACGTGCATCATGTCCCATCTTCTTTCGTAGGGATTCCGATTCGATAAGTTTCACAAGAGCATCAGCAATAGCTTCCGAATTCCTCGCCGGCACAACAAGAGCTTCCTTCCCATCCTCGACCGTTTCAGGGTTGCCACCTACAGAGGTACATACAATAGCCTTTCCTGCCCGCATTGCTTCCAGTAATGCAATGGAATGATTTTCTTGAAGAGAAGGCAGACAGAATATGTCCCATGCTTTTAACCAAGCAGGTACATTATCCTGATATCCCTCGAAACAGATTAACTCCTCAACTCCAAGTTCTCTTGCCAAATTGCGCAAAGCCTCCTCCTCTGGACCGTCACCAATGATATAGATGTGGAATTTTTCATCCACACGCTTCCTGACTTCCGGGATAGCTTTTATTAAGAAATTCAATCCCTTGATAGCGTCCAGTCGTCCGGCCATTCCGATGCTGACCCCATCGGATTTTAGCACAACAGGTTCTAGGGCAGGCTCGTTTTCCACAATACCATTATACACCACTTCCAGTTTGCTTTTGGGCACTTTGCGCTCCAACAGGTACAGTCCGCTATATTCCGCCACCAGAACCACCGTTCGTGCAAATCTTTTATACATCCAGGCTTGCAATTTATTAATGGCGTCTGCAATATACCGCCTGCCCTCAGTCGGAGGATTGTACAGACCATGGTAAGTACATACCATCGGCACCCGAAGAGACCGCTCCAAACATGCTACCAGCTTGATGACCACAGGCCCGTTAAAACCATGACAGAACACAACATCAGGCTTTACTTCGCGGGCAATGCCGCCCAAACGTTTCACCCAACTCATATCTTTTCTGTTTTTTATGGCGATTACCCGTATTCCGGCCTCAGTCAGAGGTTTTCGGTCATACTCACAATTCTGTAGGTCAATGCACACAGAAGAAATCTGCAATTCGAGGTCATATTCTCCCAGTGCAGCATAGGTCAGAAACAACTTGCCTATACCACCCGTACCAAATGCCCAAATAACGTTTAAAACTTTCATCCTTTATAATCTTTTCTATATGTTAAAGGATTTGCTTTCAAGGCTTCGTATGAATCACCTTTCATATCATAAAAACTGTCATACTTATTATATGCTATTATTGGATGCTCATCCTCGCGCATCTCCTTACGCAGATAATCCTGGCTGTCAACAATCTTCAAATCCATTGGAATTTTGTACTTCCAGATACCGACAGCCCTCAATTTGATACCTATTAAATACGTTTTCAAGCTTGAATAATCCTGTACAATGCGCAGGTCAAAATCACTACGGTCATGGTACATGTGTCGGCAGATACTTCCGTATATAGTAACAGCACCGATGTTATCACAATCTTTCAGTTCCTCAACAGCCCAATCTACATAATCTATTACTGACTGTATGCCCTTACCTTTGAAACCGGTATAGACTTCACGGAACCCTACCAGCCATGTAGAATCAAACAGCCAGAATAACGTATGTAGCACTACAAATAGAGCCAAGGCCACCCACCACGAATAAATACAAACTGAAGCCAATGTCACTATTACTGCAACGGGTATCAGCTCCAATCCTATACGAAAAGCTCTTTCTTTCCTGTCCAGGACATGTACCGCCTGCAATGTCCAGCTAACGGGGAACCATCTGAAAAACAGAAATTTGCCCCAGTTAATTGAATAACTACGCATATCTTGAATTATTTCATTAAACCAGTCTAAAGATTTCCTTCCATCTGAAATCTTCTTTTTCAAATAGTTGCTTAAATGTTCTACCTAATGTCCTCACGGCGTATGCCAATAGAATAACCTCAACAACCAAGATGATAATATTCAACGGGAAC
>ULSQ01048387.1_pt1 | contig 12062 bp, 10 predicted proteins | sample 1956821 | NCBI WGS metagenome assembly ULSQ01 (sample SAMEA4835712, study PRJEB28245) | human gut metagenome | biome: gut microbiome; material: fecal sample | place: Denmark | collected 2008 | reverse complement strand
CTTGCTTAGGCAAGCGGCAGAGCCGAGCGGCCCTGGGCTATGGAGGTCATTGGGCTTTGCCTTTCCGCTTCGCGCCGGCGACCTTTGGTTCAGCCCGTCCTTGCATGCCCATTACCGTCCTTGCATGCCCATTTACATTCCGTCATCTACAAAGTTAGCAGTTTCATATATGGCACAGAAATGAAGGCTTGTCAAGCGTTCTTCGCTCTGTCTGCCATTGTTTCTTCCATATTCTCCTTGGTCCAGTTTATTATGTTTTCTACTCCTGACTGGTAGAGGGCGCATGTAGTATGATGCTTGTTGCGCCTATGGTGAACAATGTGCCGTCTTCGATGCGTCTTTGTTCGCGGTCGCCCAGGATAACGTTGTCTACGAATGTTCCGGTATAGCTCGGGCCGTCTTTGAGGATGTACTTCAGGCTGCCGTTCTTGTCACGGCTGACGGTTATTGTACAATGGTTGATGTCGATGCTCGGGTCGTTGGTCTCGATGGCGCAGTTGACGCCGCTGTTTTTCATGTAGCGTCCTATGGTGTTGACGCCCATTTGAAGGGGTATGACCTGCTTGTAGTGGAAGACGTTCTCTATGACTGTTATATAGCCGTATTCGTTGCCCTCGGCATTCTCTTCGGGCGTGTCCTCCTTCTGTGTCTTGCGCAGCTTGGAAACGCCAATGCGTATGCCGAACTGCTTGCCGCATTGTGGGCATTGGAACACGAGCGACTGTCCGTCGGTATATTTCTTTTCGTCGAATGTGATGTAGTTGTCACATTTAGGGCATCTTACTCTTTTCATTCTTAATGTTTGTCGTTCTGTTTTATTTCTGTTATCCAGCAGTCGGCAAATGATTTGTCGGTCTTGAGCTTGTTCAAGGCGTTGTTGGCCTCTGCTCTGCTGGCGAATTTCCTGTATATTACTTTTGTGAATCCGTTGTTGCGGCATACTCTTGCCTCGGTCATTCCCTGCTTGTGCAGATGGTCTACATACTGTTGGGCGTTACTTATCGAGACGCGGCTTGCGAGTACTATAGTGTAGTATGGCAGGGCGCTTGGCTCGTCTGTCGGCGTGATGGCCTCGGCTTGTGTGCTTTGCCCTGAAGGGACGAGGCTCTCGGGCTTGCCGCTTGTCATCTCCTTGGGCATTATCTCGTATAGCCAGTTGGTGTCGATGGCGCTATGGCTTACTGTTCCTGTGCTTGCATCGCCCAGTCGTGAGGGGATGGAAAGCATGATGAACAGCACGATGCAGGCTGCTGCCATGTGGCGCAGCATCTTGACCGGAATGTTGGGCGAGTCGGTCTGTTGCTCCTGGTCTGCCTCTTCGGTAGTATGTGTCTGAGCAGGAACGGCGCTCTCGGCCATAGGGTTGTAGGCTGCGAACGGCGAGGGTTCGCTCCTGCGGATGCCGGCTACGGAGGCGGCTTGTGTGCTTGCCGGTTGCGACTCGTCGGCGGGCAAGGTGTCAAGCTCGAATGCCTGGAAGCCGTATGTGGCAGGAGTCGTTATGCCGTTGTCGTTAGGGATGAAGTCGTATTCGCCGTTGTCCAATACGTAGAGCCGCCCGATGCCGCAGAGTTCGTGGCCGCCATCCTCGCTCATTATCATCTGACGGAATTCGTCCACCTCGCTTTCTATGCGCTTCAGGGCTTCGGGATAGCTCAAGTCGTAGCAGTTGACATAGTCCTGCGCCAGTACCGAATCGTTCATGGTGAGTCGGGGATTGAATCCGACAGTTCTTGTCGGAGGCAGGAATATGTGGTTCTTCTCATCGTATGATGCGGCGATATGGTGTGCCATAAAGCCTCCGAATCCGGGGACAATGACGCAGTCGTTGTCCAACAACAATTTAGCTATATGTCTTTCCAATTCTGTCATAATACGTTGGCTGATTTTGTTTCAATGTACAAAAATACAAATAAAAAACTGTAAAGCAAAATATAAAATGATAAAGTTGGTGATAATATCATATGTTATGGCGAAAAAATATTATCTTTGCATCTTGGAATGCGACTGTAATGATAATACACGTTTAATTTTTTATATTTCTCATTATTAAATGAAACAGTACAAATTAGTGAACAATGTATTGGGGTGGCTTACCTTCCTGGTGGCTGCTTTCGTATATTGCTCGACGATTGAACCGACAGCCAGCTTCTGGGACTGTCCTGAGTTCATTACAACCGGCTATAAGCTGGAAGTAGGTCACCCGCCTGGAGCACCTTTCTTTATGCTCACGGCCAACTTGTTCTCGCAGTTTGCGAGCGACCCGACGCAGGTGGCTAAAATGGTAAATACTATGAGCGCTTTGCTGAGTGCTACTACCATTCTTTTCCTGTTCTGGAGTATCACTCATTTGGCGCGCAAGCTGATATTGAAGGACTGGAGCGAGATGACAACGGGCAAGCTTATTGCCATTGAGGCATCAGGACTTGTAGGTGCTCTCATCTACACCTTCTCCGATACATTCTGGTTCTCGGCTGTGGAGGGCGAGGTTTATGCCTATTCGTCGGCATTTACTGCCATCGTGTTCTGGCTCATCCTGAAATGGGAAGACCATGCCGACGAGCCTCATAGCGACCGCTGGCTTGTGCTTATAGCGTATATGACGGGTCTGTCGATAGGCGTTCACCTCTTGAACTTGCTCTGTATTCCGGCTATAGTATTGGTATATTGCTATCGTCGCTATCCGCATACCGAGCTGAAGGGCTCGTTGCTGGCTCTGCTTGTCTCGTTCGTTATTGTGGCAGGTGTGCTGTATGGCGTAGTGCCGGGCATCATTAATGTGGCAGGATGGTTTGAACTGCTGTTTGTCAACCAGTTGGGCTGTCCGTTCAATACGGGTGAGATAATATACATCATCCTGCTTGTTGCCATCGTGATATGGGCTATATACGAGTCGTATACCGACCGCAACTTCAAGCGTCAGAACATATCGTTCACACTCGCTGTAGGTATGTTGGGCATTCCGTTCCGTGGTATGGGATGGGGCGCAGCCTTGGTAGGCATCGTCATTCTTGTAGCCATATACTTCGGACTGAACTATCGCAAGAAGGCGGACAAGCAGCTTGTGCCCGTAGTGTCGGCACGCTTCAAGAATACTGCCTTGCTGTGCATGCTTATGCTGATGATCGGCTATTCGAGCTATGCTGTTATCGTAATCCGTTCGGCTGCCAACCCGCCTATGGACCAGAACTCGCCTGAGGATGTGTTCACCCTCGGTTCGTATCTGAGCCGCGACCAGTATGGCGACTCTCCGTTGCTTTATGGCCAGGCTTACACCTCGCAGGTGGCATTTGACGTAGAGGGCAACATGTGCATCCCCAAGCATAAGGAAGGTGCTGCCATCTGGCAACGTAAGGAGAAGGCATCTGAAAATGAGAAGGATTCGTACTTCGTCGTTTCGCACAAGGACAAGCTCGTTTACGCACAGAACATGCTGTTCCCGCGTATGCATTCGTCGGCTCACGCTCAGGCTTATGAGAATTGGCTGGGTGGCGTCACGGGTACAAACGTGCCTTACGACCGCTGTGGCGAGCAGGTGACCGTGAAGATGCCTACACAATGGGACAACATACGCTTCTTCCTCTCTTACCAATGCAACTTCATGTACTGGCGCTACTTCATGTGGAACTTCGCAGGAAGACAGAACGACCTGCAGGGTAGCGGCGAACCCGAGCACGGCAACTGGATAACGGGCATATCGTTTATCGACAACTGGATGCTTGGCGACCAGAGCAAGCTGCCGCAGGAGTTGAAGGAGAACAAGGGACACAACGTGTTCTATTGTCTGCCTCTGTTGCTGGGTCTTATCGGACTCTTCTGGCAGGCATGGCGCGGACAACGAGGCATACGTCAGTTCTGGGTAGTGTTCTTCCTCTTCTTTATGACGGGTCTTGCCATTGTGCTCTATCTGAACCAGACTCCGCAGCAGCCTCGTGAGCGCGACTATGCTTATGCAGGTTCGTTCTATGCTTATGCCATCTGGTGTGGACTTGGTGTATTGGCGTTGTACGATATGCTCAAGAAGAAGCTTAAGACCAACGATGTGGCTCTTGCCAGCGTGCTTGGCGTAGCCTGTCTGCTTGTGCCCGTACAGATGGCTTCGCAGACTTGGGACGACCACGACCGCAGCGGACGCTACACTTGTCGCGACTTCGGACAGAACTATCTGATGACGCTCCAGGACAAGGGCTACCCGATAATCTTCACCAATGGCGACAACGACACGTTCCCATTGTGGTATAACCAGGAGACCGAAGGATTCCGTACAGATGCCCGCGTATGCAACCTCTCTTATCTGCAGACCGACTGGTATATCGACCAGATGAAGCGTCCGGCTTACGATTCGCCTTCTGTGCCTATCACTTGGCCGCGCCTTGACTTCTGTTCGGGAACCAACGACTATGTGCAGGTGGATCCGTCGCTCAAGCAGCAGATAATGGATTTCTATAAAGAACATCCGGCTGAGGCAAAGGAGCAATTTGGCGAAAACCCATTCGAGTTGAAAAACGTACTGAATAACTGGGTTCGTACTAAGAACAAGGAAATGCACGTCATTCCGACCGACACACTCTATCTGACCATCGACAAGGAGGCTGTAAAGAAGAGCGGAATGATGATGGCAAGCGACACTATACCCGACCGTATGGTAATCTCGCTCGCAGGCAAGCGCGCTCTGTACAAGAACGACCTCATGATGCTTGAGATGCTCGCACAATGCAACTGGACACGTCCGTTGTATGTTGCGGCAACCGTAGGTTCGGACAACTACATGAACCTTGGCGACAACTTCGTGCAGGAGGGTCTGGCTTACCGCATCACTCCGTTCACCACCAACAAGCCGGGTGCAAAGAACTTCGACACCGAGAAGACATATAATAATGTAATGAACCGATATAAGTTCGGCGGCTTGGACAAGAAGGGACTCTATATTGACGAGACCATAATGCGTATGTGCTACACCCATCGCAATCTCTTTGCACAGCTGGCTCTCGCACTCATTCGGGAGGGCAAGAACGACAAGGCTCTGAAGGTGCTGCGCAAGGCGGAGAAGTCAATACCTGAATATAATGTGCCCAATACTTTTGTTTCGGGTTCGGCAGATCTGGCTCGTGCCTATGCTCTGATAGGATGCAAGGCTGATGCAGCCCGCATATTGCGACAGGTTTGGAACAACACCAAGAGCTATGCCGACTACTATGTATCGCAGGAAGGCTCGCGCTTCGACATGTGTCAGACAGATGTAATGCGCCAGCTCTATTATATGCAGGGTATTTCGGATATAGCCCAGCTTGTGGACGCGAAAATGGCTAACGAATGGCTCAAGACTGCCAATGCCATCTATGCCGTCTATCAGGCCAAGGGCGGACAACCTTTTGAATCGCGATGATAATTGAACAGCCTTCAATATGGTTGCGTTGGTTGTTTCCAGGTGCAACCTGGAGAATGAACCGCAACGAACGTTCGGTATATCTCACGTTTGACGACGGACCTATACCTGAGTCGACGCCGTTCATTCTGCAAACATTGAAAGAGTTTGGGATACACGCCACTTTCTTCATGGTAGGAGACAATGTGCGCAAGTATCCCGACCTCTACAGAAGTATTGTTGCGGAGGGCCATCAAGTGGGCAATCATACCTATCATCATCTTGGAGGCTTCAAGCATTTTGCCAAGACATATATTGACGATGTGGAGCGTGCCAACGACCTTATAGGCGCCCACCTCTTCCGTCCGCCACATGGCGCTATGAGCTACAGCCAGTACATCTGGTTGCGTTGCAAGTATCGCATCGTGATGTGGGACCTCGTGACACGTGACTATTCCAAGTGGCTTAGTGCGGACGACGTGTTCAATAATGTAAGGCGATATGCCCGTAATGGTTCAATCATTACTTTCCATGATTCGGTAAAGAGTATCGACAAGCTGCGTACCGCACTTCCGAAGTCGCTCAAATGGCTTAAGGAGCAGGGGTATGAGTTTAAGACTTTCGACTGAAGTCGTGGAAACAAAAACGTAATTAAAGATAATGGACAAACGACAATTATCTCTTAAAATAAAAGCCGAGGCAAAGAACCTCGGCTTTTTTGCTTGTGGCATAGCCAAAGCCGCGGCTGTGGACAAGGATGTTGTGGATTCGTACCGCAAATGGATTGACAATGGCGAGCATGCTACGATGAATTATCTTGAGAATTATCCCGACAAGCGTTTCGACCCACGGCTGTTGATGGACGGACTCAAGAGTATTGTGTCTGTTGCGTTGAACTATGCGCCGTCGCATACTCTGCCCGAAGGCGAACCGCAGTTTGCTGCCTATGCACTTGGCAAAGACTATCATGATGTGGTGAAGGGAAAATTGCGCATGCTTGCCGAACGGCTTGGATTTGAGGAGTATAGAGCGTTTTGCGATTCGGCTCCCGTGCTCGAACGCTATTGGGCTGTGAAGGCTGGGCTTGGATGGACCGGACGAAACCACCAGCTGATAATACCTCATGCCGGTAGTATGTTCTTCTTGGGTGAGCTGTTCCTGCCCGTAGAATTGGAGTATGATGAGGAGATGAAGCCGCGTTGCGGCAATTGCCACGCATGTATCGACGCTTGTCCGTCGCACGCTCTGACGATGGGGGAGGGAAGGTCGGATTTTGACGCCCGCTTGTGCCTGAGCTATCAGACAATAGAGAACCGTGGCGACATTCCCTCCGACTTGTCCGAAAAAATGGGCGATACGATATATGGCTGCGACTGCTGTCAGAAGGCCTGTCCGTGGAACCGTTTTGCGCAACCCAACACTACTCCCGAACTTCAGCCATCGCAAGACCTGCTTGACATGAAGCGTGAGGACTGGCTGTCGCTAACTGAGGACGACTATCGTCATTTGTTTAAGGGGAGTGCCGTGAAACGAGCCAAATATTCGGGGCTTATGCGAAATATCCACACGGCCCTTGACAAGGAGTAGAGCAGTCTACTTTATCCTTACTATTCTTATTCCGGTCTGCGACGGATGTTTCTGCATATATTGGTAGAGTGTCATAGGCTCTTCAACAACCTTCTTGTGTATTTGCGATGCGTTGAGCATGTGTAGCCCGTCTTTGTGCCACACGGCTATACCTATGTGCGAAGTGTCGAGCCCAGCCTTGGATGTAGTTATAGCGATGATGTCGCCATCGTGTATGGACGAGCGCAGCAACTTGGTGTTGTGGATGGCTGATTTGGGAATGTAGCTGAACTTCTTGCCGGAGAGGAGTTGCTCGGTCTTGGCTATCCGTTCTATCATTTGCGGATTGTTCTTCAGCATAGGATAAAGCGAAGCGTGTGTGCTCATGAAGTCGATACGCAGGGTCTGTATTGCTGTGAATGGAGGGTTGGGCGACTGTATCTCTTGGACGAATCCCTTCTGGGTGTTCTCGTAGATCCAGTCGGTAAAATAATGCTGGCGGGCAGGATAGCTCACCTCTCCGTTCTGGTATCTCACCATACGCAAGTAATGAGCGTAGTCGTCGAATGCGGTCTTGCCGTTTTTGATGCAAAGATATATGGCAAGAACGTTCTCCACATAAGTGGTACAGTCGAGTTGGCTAAGATTTATCACAAGCTTCTCCTGCTTGTTCACCTCAAGCGTCTTTGCCACATACGGAATGCCACGCAGTTGGCGGGCTATAGCGATTATAAGGTCAGGATTGGCTGTATGTTGTGCGTATTTATTGACGATTTGCCCAATCCTTGCCTTGTCTTCCGTCTCATTATAATAGGTGATAGAGACAGAGTCGTCGGTGTAAGACGAGGACTTGGGGGCTTCTTTATATGCCGTTGAAAGCTTCTGCTGTTGTGTAATCTGCTGTGTGTCAGCGTTATGCTGTATTTGTGGATTCTTTTTGTTGGCCGAAGGGCTGCCGCATTGGGCGAGTAATGCCACGGCAAGTGATAGAAAAGCTGTTGTCATGATAAAGTGATTTTTCATTTCATTCTTCCAAAGTTAACTCCTACATAAATGTTAAGGCTACCGAATATATTGTTGGTCGAGAACTTCGGCTTATGGTAGTTGTACGTGTGGATTATGGCGTTGGCACCATAGTACCATCGCATATTGTTCCATACAATTCCGAAGCGTCCCACTCCGTCGATATTGAAGTTGTGGAAAGAGAAGTCCTTGAGTGTGAATGTAGAGTGATTGGTGTCGCTCGACGAACTTTTGTAGCCCAGAGCCAACGACAACGAGGCAGCCGCCAGCCAGTTGCGGGCAAATACCCAGTTGTAGCCGTATCCACCCGACAACGAAACATCGGTATATTTGATCTTCTTGAATTTCAATTCGGGGTCCATGTAGCGCTTGGCAGTCTCCTCGCCAAGGTTTTCGGCAACGATGTCGTACAGTTTCTCCCAGTCTATGCTTAGCGAGTGGCGGGTGTAGCCTATGCCGCACAAGGCAGAACCGCACGACTTGCGTTGTATTGTCGATTGGCTGAAGGCGGCAGGGTAGGAGAATCGCTTGTGATTGAAGATGTAATACATGTTGAATCCCTTGATACTCACGTTGATACCGTCGTAATTCGTGCCGTTTAACGTACGTGTGTTCACCTTGCCTTCGCTATCAAGTTGGGCTTTCGAAATCTTGTAGTCGTTGCCCGTCTTACGATAGAACAGGTCTACGCCAAGTTGTGAACTATAGATAGAGAGGTCAAGTTCGGTTCGCTTGTCTCCGCTGTTGATGTTCTTCAAGTCGAATGTGTAGCCCAGGAAAACCCATCGCCAACCTAAGTACGGTCCGAGTTTGAAGGTCGGGAGCGGGGCGAAGGTGAAGTCGTTACCCATAGTCGACGCTATGCGGTAAATCTCATAAGTGTTGGTGTTTTGTAGCATAGCTGTGTAGTTGAACTTTTGAGGTTCGATATAGCACGTGTCTACTTCGCTGAAATTCCTCATAAACCTACCCAGGGTTCGGCCTACTACACGAAAAAAAGTGTTGTGACGGTATTTTTGAGGCGCACTAATGGTGTCTGCCGCAGTTTGAGCCTTGGCAGACATTCCCGAAACACATACGGACAACAATATTGTTATGGTTCTTTTCAAATACAAATCCTATAAGATTGTTATGTGGTTTTCTCGCTCTCTACAACGGTTTCGCTTATAGCTTACCCAGAATTCTGTCCATCACCCAATTGACTGGTGTGGCGCTCACGCTTGTGCATTGGCACACTCCCAAGCCTTGGAGGTGTTCAATTACAGAGCGAATGATAGGTAGCTGTACGTAAGAAGGATTAGGCACGACGATGTTTGTCCGGCCTGCACTTGTCACCAGTTGTATAGGGGCGTAGTCGTAAACCGAAAACGACAACATGCCTTTGTCGCCAATAACCTCTATACGGTCTTCCTTGGCGCTTTGATGGCCTACGAAGCACCATGAACCGCTGCCTGGCAATCCGTTCTCGAAGAAGAAACTGGCACTTATGGAGTCCTCTGCCTTGTACAGATGTGCTCTGTTGGAGCAATATCCGTGAGCTCGTGTGATGACTCCGAATATATCCTGCAAGAGATCGAGCTGATGAGGAGCCAGGTCGTAGAAGTAGCCTCCTCCGGCAATGTCCGGTTGTAGTCGCCACGGCAGGTTGTGGGCATCCTGATAGTCAAGGTCTCTTGGCGGAACAGAGAAACGTATCTGGACATTTACGATTGTGCCTATAGTTCCTGAATTGATAATGTTCTTTACCTTCTGAAAATAAGGCAGATAACGTCTATAGTAAGCCACAAAGCACGGCACACCCGTAATCTCGCTTATGCGGTTGATGCGGGCGCAGTCTTCATAGCTTGCAGCTAATGGTTTTTCTATATACACGGGTTTGCCAGCCTTCATTGCCATTATTGCAAATGTAGCGTGGCTTGAAGGCGGAGTGGCTATATATACGGCATTTACGTTAGGGTCGTCGATAAGTTCCTGTGGGTCTGTGTACCACTTTTTTATATTATGGCGTTTGGCGTACGACTTTGCCTTTGCTTCATTACGGCTCATTACTGCCACCACGCTTGAGCCAGGCACCTCGTTGAATGCCGGTCCGGATTTCTTCTCGGTCACCTCTCCGCATCCGATAAATCCCCATCCTATTTGTTTCATATCTTAATAACTAAATCAAAACTCATTATTGTCAACTGCTCAGGCTACGGCGAGGACGCCATAGCCTCCTATAATTCAACACTCAACATTCAAAATTCACTCGTGTTCTTCCAGCCATTTGTCAATCAGCATTCTTGCAAGGCTGAGTTTTTCGGGAATTGTAGGCAGATTGTTCTTGTTAAACCAGTTGCCGCGCGACAATTCCGACTCCTGTAACTTAAGGCCGCCTCCGTCGTATTCGGCAAAGAAGCCAACCATGAGGCCGCAAGGGTAGGGCCATGGCTGCGACTTGAAGTATCTCAGATTTTTTATTGAGATGGACGCCTCTTCCCATACCTCACGTCTTACTGCCTCTTCGAGCGATTCGCCAGTCTCTACAAATCCGGCAATACATCCGTAGAAGTCGGTCTTGAAGTTTTTGGCGTGTACCAACAGCAGGTCGTCGCCACGGTTTATGAGTACGATTATGGCAGTAGCCAGTTGGGGCCAAATGGTCTTGCCGCAATTAGGGCATTTCTTTGAAATGTCTGTATCCATCACCATAGGCGACCCGCATACGCCACAATATTGCGTGTTGCGGTCCCAGTAGAGCAGCTCATGGCATTTGCCGGCTTTCAGATAAAGAGGATGCGAAAGTTTGTAGAACGACTGTCGGAGACCGCACAATTCGAATGTGCCGTCTGTACAAGTCTGCACATCGTCTATCTGCAAGGCTTTCACCTTCTGCCCGCTGTCCATAGGCGAAATGTCCATAATATGAGTATTGTGAGTGGTCGTGACGGGTGCTTGCTCGCAATACGGGATGGTAAAAGTACCATCCGCACATTTTTGTAGGAGAAGCTCCCCTTTATTGTTGAATACAAACCAGTAGTACATAGTAATGTTTTAAAAAGGTTATATTTTAAATACAAAGGTACTTATTTTTTTATATTAAGAATAAAACATGACCTATATTTTATTAAAAGATAGAGGCTTATTGCATTTGAATCAAATCTCTGTTAACTATTTTTATTTTTTAGATTTAAAAACTTGTGCAGTTCAGATATTTTTGTACCTTTGCAACCGATAAATCTAATATACAGCTTATGACTCTTGTCATCATAACAATAATACTAATTGGCTATTTCTTGATAGCGACAGAGAAATTTACCAATGTAAACAAAGCTGCGGTTGCCATCTTTGTTGGAACGCTTGGCTGGATACTTTACATTTGTTATGGATCGGATTTTGTTATGGGACAGCACGCCAAGGACTACGCTTCGTTCTTGGATGGCGCACCGGCTTCGTCGGCTGCCGTAAAGCAGTATATTTTTCAGAATCTTTTCTTGAAATATGTGGGCAGAGCGTCTGAAATTGTTCTCTTCTTGCTTTCTACTATGACGATAGTGGAGATATTGCAGAACAACGGATGCTTCGACTTTATCTCACAGATGCTGCGTACGCGTAGCGGCAAGAGGATGCTTTGGACCTTGTCGGCAATTACATTCTTGATTTCGGCAAACCTTGACAACCTTACGGCGACTGTTATGATGCTTACCATTATGCATGCCATTGTGAGCAGACAGAGGCAGCGTGCCATCTTCGGATGTGCCATTGTTTTGTCGGCAAATTGTGGTGGCGCACTTACGGTTATAGGCGACCCTACGGGGCTCGTGCTTTGGAATATCGGCGCAGTAACAGCTACCAACTATTCTTTGACGATGGCTCTGCCGTGTCTTATAGCATGGCTCTTCCCGATACTTTGGCTGCAACGTGGCTTGCCGCGACGTATTGAGACCGAATGGATTACGATGCCTTATCGTGGCGATGATACCAATCTTAACCTGTGGCAGAGAGCCTTGATGCTGTTTGTCGGGATTGGCGGATTGTGGTTTATTCCTACATTCCATAACATTACTAAGCTTAGTCCGTTCCTTGGTGCGATGTGCGTACTGTCGCTATTGTGGATTGTCAACGAACT
>ULSQ01000112.1_pt1 | contig 12339 bp, 8 predicted proteins | sample 1956821 | NCBI WGS metagenome assembly ULSQ01 (sample SAMEA4835712, study PRJEB28245) | human gut metagenome | biome: gut microbiome; material: fecal sample | place: Denmark | collected 2008 | reverse complement strand
CCAGGGCATCCCCCCCTTTTTTAAGCAGAGGAAAGGCGGCGGGAAGGATTTTTTTCAGAGAGATAAAGGAGACGTCGGAAACGATCAGATCCACTTGTTCCCCAATATCCTCCGGAGTCATGTAGCGGGCGTTGAATTTTTCCTTCACAATGACGCGGGGATCCTGCCGCAGTTTCCAGACAAGCTGGTTGGTTCCTACGTCTATGGCATGCACCCTGGCGGCTCCGTGCTGGAGCAGGCAGTCCGTAAAACCTCCGGTGGAAGCCCCAATGTCAAGGCAGACCTTGCCTTCCGCAGAAACGGGGAAGGCATTCAGGGCTCCTTCCATTTTCAGGCCGCCGCGGCTGACATAGCGGGGACGGTTTCTAATGGTGATATCCGCGTCTTCATTAACCTTGAGACCGGGCTTGGTGGAGGGATGCCCCCCCACGCTCACTTCTCCGGCAATGATGAGCCGCTGGGCCAGCTCCCGGGATTCTACGAGATTGCGGGAAACCAGAAGGATATCGAGTCGTTGCTTGCTCATGATTCGGAAAAAGGTGTGAACGCAGGTATTTCATGAAACCGCATGAAGAATCAAGAAAAACCGAGCGCAGAGAGGCATTCGGGCGTAAAAATGCGGCATTCCTCGTACTGGAGCATTTTACGATTGATTCAAGGCCGGTTTATAGGAGACTCTGCGGTGGATGGAACACCGCTACAGGCAATTGATGCGCAGAGTCAGGCTTTACCTGCTGACGGAGGTGCGCAAAAAATCGTGGGCTAGCAAGTTTCTTTCCGCCAGGGTTTTTGATTCTGTTTACTGGTCATGGAACAGGCAGTCCGTTGCAACGGGAGCTGCCTGGGGGGCTGCCGCAGCGATTGCCCCTCTTCCCATGCAGAGCCTGTGGGGCGTTTTCGCCTGCCTGTGGCGCAAGGGTAATATTCCCGTAGCCATTCTGATGGCGTGGCTCTCCCCTCCCGGTTTTACCTTTTTTGCCATTCCCGCTCAATGGTGGCTGGGGTGGTTCCTTTTTTCGATTTTGGGGTTCCCTACGTCCGGCGCGAACTGGGAGATGCTGAAAGCGGGGGTTCAGCAGTGGTCCTGGACGCCGTTTGGCGGATTGAGCATCGGCATGGTAAGCCTGGAATTCGCAGCGGGCTGGGTGGTTTCCAGCGTTGTTCTGGGCAGCCTGTGTTACGGGCTGGTGCAGTTGGGATGGAGGATGGGCCAGTTCCTGCACAGCAGAAAAAAGAGCGGCAAGTTGTAATAGAAAAACTGCCGTCTGTGTAAGGCAGGGCGGAACCGGAAAGCCGGGCAGTCCGGAAAAATCAGACGGCTACTTCCATCAGCAAAACGGTTGAGTTCTGGAGGGCTTCTATGGAGACGGTTTCCGTATCCGTAATTCCGGCACCGTCCCGACTGTGCAATATGGCATCTCCTATTTTTATTTCTCCGTCTATCACGAAGATGTATACGCCCGTGTTCCGTCCCTTGAATTGGTATTCCCGTTCTATGCCCCTGTCCAGCTCCGCCCAGGAAAACCATGCCTGCTGCATGATGGAGATATCCGTTTCCGGAGCCAGGAAGGTAGAGATTTCATTATGCTTCAACAGGGGGGTGATGTCGTAATCCCGGTACCTGGGGGGCGTATTGATCCTGTCCGGAATGATCCATATTTGCAGGAATTCCAATGGTTCCGTGAGGCTGTCGTTGAATTCGCTGTGCTGAATACCCGTTCCGGCGCTCATCACCTGGATTTCTCCGCGCGTGATAGTGTGGCTGTTGTTCAGGCTGTCTCCGTGGCGGAGCCTTCCTTTCAGAGGAATGGAAACCACCTCCATATTTTTGTGCGGATGGGTACCGAAGCCTTCTTCCGGGAGAACCTTGTCGTCATTGAGCACGCGCAAAGCTCCGAATTGCATGCGTTCCGGGTTGAAATAATTGGCGAAGCTGAATGTGTGGTGTGTATCCAGCCATCCGTGGTTGGCATGTCCACGGGAGGATGCACGGTGAATGGTAATGTTCATGATTGATATAGGGGGAGTGGGAGCGGTTTTCCGCCTGCAGAATGTTTGACCGGCTGCAACTCTGGGCTGTTCAAGGCGAATGACATTATTTCCAGGACCGTAAAATAAATCGGCAACACAAATTGGTGGTGCAATGTCTCTTCTTTTAGGGTAGCGTGCTGCAGTACCCGTGCAAAGAAGACAAGGCTTATGGCTCAGCGGACATTTATGAGATGGATCAAGGGACTGATTCCCACAGTGATTATTTTGCTGGGGGCGTTGTTGCTGGGCTGCATATGCTACATCTCCATCTGGGGGGTGCCTTCCTTCGTTGTGCAGCGGGTGGAGCAGGCTCTTCTGGAAAAGGGCATTCCCTCCCATATAGAGACGCTGAAAGTTACTTTGTGGCCCCGTGCCGTCGTGACACTGAAAAATGTGGAATTGCTGGATCCGGAGGCCATGCCGGAAACTCGCCGGCCCATAGTTCTGCTGCATGAGGCGGATGTGGCGCTGAATTGGAAAAAACTGATAGAAGGACAAGTAGTGCCGGAGCGGGTGAATGTGAAGGGGATGGACGTCACTCTGCCCGTAGATATGGGGAATCCGGAAAAAGTTTTTTCCGTAACGGGGGTGAACGCGGAATTGAATCTGGGGCGGCCCGGCATGGTGGACATCGTCAAGGCAGATGCCGTTGTGCAGGGCATCCGGGTGACGGCCCAGGGGGCATTTTCCATTGGTCAGGATGATTCCGGAGACTTTACGCTGACGGCTCAGGATATGGGCGCCGTCAGAGAGCAGTTGAATCAGGTCCTGAATTACATGGACCGGGTGAAGTGGCCTGATGCATCTCCTCCCCGCCTGATTGTCAATTTAAGCGACGATCCGAAAGGCGACGTGCGTGTAGGCATGGATTTGCAGGCGCCTGTTCTCAGGTACGGAAAAATCATGGTCAGGGATTTCCTGTTCAGCGGGGATTACGCGGATTCCGTTATCATGGCCAAACACTTTACCATGCGGGATGCGGAAACGGCCGGTTTCGTCAGCCTTTCCCTCCAGGCCGATTTGAAAAAGCGCACGCTGATCTGGGATGTCCGCAGTACGGCTCCTCTGGTCTCCTGGGCGGTGGCTATTGTTGATGAAGCTCTGGTGCCGAAGGAAATGAAGTTTCTGAGCGAGCCGCATGTACAGATATCCGGTCGTGCGGTTTTTTCGGAAAATTGGGAAGGCGTGGAACATCTGAATGCTTTAGGTTCCGGATCCATGGGAGCATTTTCCGTGCTTGGGGAAAAATTCCAGAGGGCCTCCTGCGATTTCAGTTACGAAAACGGTAATTTTTATGTAACTGATTTGGATATAAGGCATCCCGGAGGCAGTTTTTCCGGCAAGGTAATGGGAGTGGACGGAGAGATTAAGGTAGACGTTCACAGCACGCTGCCTATGAAGGCGATGCTGGGGATGGCCCGTTCCATTGCCCCGGAGGATGCGAAGCTGCCGCCAGCGCTGGAAATCAGGGGAGACCCGGAATTGAAGGTGTACGGTTCCGTGGATATGGGAAAGGGGTGGAAAGGGCCGTTCCAGGTGGACCGCCTCCAGATTGAGGCTTCCGTGGCGGATGTCTTTTACCAGGGAGTGGAATTCGTTTCCGCTGCGGCCAGGGCGGAATTGATTGGCCGTTCCATTAACGTCACCCAATTGGAATTGGTGCGGGATGACGGCCGGGTGAAGCTGGAAGGAAGCTATTTGGGCACCGACCTTGTTTTTACGCTGGAATCTAATCTGAAGCCTGAACTGCTGGAGACTCTGGCTGGAAATTGGTTTTCTGTCCCTGAAAATTTGCAGCTTCCGGAAAAAGCGGTTTTATGGGTGCACGGCAGGCTGGATATTCCGGAGGGCAAGCCTGTGGAGCCGACTCTGGTCCGAGCACGCATCCATGCGGAGAATCTTGCCTGGAACAAGGTTCCTGTCAAAACGGCGGATGTGGAAGCGGAATACCGTCCCAACCAGCTTTTTGTGCAAAATTGCCGGATGGAAATGGAAAAGGGCGTCTTTGAATTGTTCGCCAACGGTTTTCTGGACGGTCAGATGTTTGTGATGGGGCAGTCCACGGTTCCGCTGCAAACGATAGACCAATTGTTGAGCATGGAGGATGACGACTTTTTCATGAACCGCTTTGTCTTCCGCAAGGATTCCGGCCTGGAGTTTTCCTTCCAGGGAACGTTGGGTCTGTACAATCTGGAAAAGGCTTACGACTTGCAGGCTACTGTTTCCGCAACCAACACGCGCTACAGGGGGGTGGACTTGAAGTCCGCCCGGGCGGATGCCCATCTGGTGACGGACCAGCTGGTGCTGACCAATGTGACGACTGTGGTTTCCAACGGAAATTACCTGTCTTCCGTCGGATTGTCCGGAGGCCCTTCGGAATGCACGCTCAAGGCCAAGAGCATAGATTTTCGTTTTGTGCAGGATACGGTGGAAGTGCTTGGTCTGGAGGGGCAGGCCTATCCCGGCTATACCCTGCGGATGTTTTCCGATAGTGCCGCCAGGGTTTTGAAGGAGTTTGTCTTTACCCGGCCCGTAACGCTTTCCGGCGGCGGCATGTTTCCGATGGGGGATGACATGAAGCTGATGAAGGGGCGCATCCGCTTTGACGCTTCCGCCGGGCGCGTGCGCTATCCCCTGCTGGGAACCACGCTGGACCTCGGAAGGACAAAGGGGGAAGTGTTGATTTCTCCGCAATGGGTGGTTGTGGACAAGATGATGGGAACCATCTGGGACGGAACTTTCACAGGCCGCGTTCTGGCGCAGATTGATGATGGGGATGCCCTGAACGGTTCTTTTGTCCTCCAGGACATGAATTTGACGTCTATCGGGAAATCCTATGACAAAAAAATGGAGAAAGCCACTGTGCACGGAGCCATTGAGTTTTCATCCAAGGGCGGCAATATGAATTCTATTCAGGCGAAGGGGGAGGCTGCCCTGGTGCATGGCGACCTGGTGGAAATTCCCCTGTTCGGATTTTTGGGGGAAGCCCTCTCTAATTACATTCCTGGACTGGGGCATCTGATTAATTACAAGATATCCAGGGCCGATTGCGATTTTTCCATTGAGAAGGGTTATGTGCGCACCAGTAATTTCGTGGCCCAGGGAAGCAACATGTCTCTGGAGGGGGGAGGCTGGATACGCCTTTCCGATTTGCAGGTCAATTCAGATTTCAAGCTGGGGCTTCGCGGTTTGCCGGGGTTTATTACTTCCCCGGTTTTCCTGTTGGCCGGAGGGCTGTTTCAAGTGCGGGGAACGGGGCCTTTGAGCAATGTTTCCTGGAATTTCGCTCCGTTTTCCGGAGGGAAAGCCCCCGTTCCTCCCGCCGCGGCGCCTGCCCGGAAAAGGTAGGGCAGACGAAATATTTGGGTGTTGCGCAACTGCCGTAAGGAGCCGCATGCCTTGCAGCAATTGAAAATAACAGATGCCGGATATCTGACAGAAGATAAAGAGCTGTAAATTCAGAATGCCTCGTTTACGGTGCTTTCCCTCAGGAAAAGGAGTTCCCGGAGAAATTTTTCTTAAACCAGAGTATAGGCGGAAACAGCTGTAATGCTCAATTTCTGTAGGAAAGACCAGTGAAACAAGAGGTTTTTCCCCGGGAATGAAACCCGGGGCTGAACGGTGCCGGAGCGTAAAAACGTATGAACTATGGAGCCGGAAGGAAATATCCCCACCATGCAATCCTGAAGAAGGTGCAGGAGTTCCTTCATGGAAAAGACAGGCTGCCGGTTTCCGTTGAAGTGCCGCGATTTGCTTCGGCCGTTCTCCTATGTGAACGCCCGCCTGCATGTTCCATACGGGAAGATCGTGCGGTCCGGTACGCTGCTGGCTGGATGGGAATAAGCCGATTCCGGGGCCGGATCGGCTGTTCCCGGCAGGGCGGGGCCATAATGGCGTTCTTTTACTGAGGAGAGGATGTGGCTTTACCGGAAATAGTCTGCGGCAGGAGAGGCGGTTTTAACGGGTAAAAAAGCAAATAAGGCAGGAGGTGTTGGCGTAAAAGAAGGAAGTTTTTATTCCGGAGTGGGTCCGTTAAAAACGGGGCGGCTGAACTGCTCCAGCCACCCCGTTGAAAAAGGGAGTTATTTACCGGATTTTCCCAGTTTGTACCCGGCGTAGGTTTCCGTGTTGTACAGGGGCTGGTTGTCCGGCACGGCGTAACCGATGGATTTGCGAATGGCGAGGAAGTCCGCCACGCCTTCCGGCCCCACCTGGTTCAGAGGTGCTTTGTGCAGTCCGGCCATCAGCACCATGCGGCAGTAGGCATCCGCATTTTCCATGAACCATTCCGCTTCTTCCACGTCACGTGCTCCGGTAATGACTCCGTGGTTTTCCATGAAAACGACGGTGGATTGTTTGGCTGCTTCCGCCACGGCCCGGGCCGTTTCCAGAGAGCCGGGCGTTCCGTAAGGGGCCAGCGGGATGTGCCCCAGGAAGATATCCGCTTCCGGATTGATGCCGGAGGGGGGAACCTGCCCGGCAAACAGGAAGGCATTGCAGTGCGGGGGATGGGCATGGATGCAGGCATTGACGCCCACGGATTTCATCATGGCAATGTGCGTTTTCACCTCGCTGGTGGAGGGGCGGATGCCCGCTTTCTGGCGCGCGTCCATGTCCACCATGCAGATGTCTTCTACAGTCATGAAGCCTTTGGAACACAGGGTGGGGGAGCAGAGCAGCAGGTTCTGAGCCACGCGCACGGAGATGTTGCCCCCGTTGCCGTCCACATATTCCCGGTTCCACAGGCGGCGCCCTATGTCGCACATGCGTTCCTTGATGACCAGAATTTCCGGGGAATGGAAGAATTCATTCACTTCCTCCCGCGTGACGGGGTTGTATTTTTCCCATGGGAACACTTTGTCCGGCAGGGGAGGGGAGATTGACCAGTCTTCTGACATATTTAGTAGCGTGTTATTGGTTGAACTTTTCGTAGGCGGCTTCCTGGGAACCCGGCATATATGTCCGGTAGGTGATGCCGAAGGCGGCCCGGGCCTGCTCCGGCGTAGAGTACACCCCGGCGCCCGCAAAGGCAAACATGGATGCTCCCAATACCGTACTTTCTGACACTTCAGAGACTTTGACGGGAATCCGGAGAATGTCCGCCCTCATCTGGGTCCAAACTCTGTTTCTGGCGCCTCCGCCCACCAGGATGAGGAATTCGCTTTTGAAGCCGCCCACGGATTCCAAACGGCGCAGGCGGGATTTCAGCCGCCAGGTGAGAGCCTCCATGGCGGCGCGGTAGATATGGCCGCGTGTTCTTCCCAGCACCAGTCCGTTGATGGAGCCTTTCCGGTCTCCGGAGGCCAGGAAGTCCGGAACCATTGTCACGCCGTCGCAGCCGGGTGGGACGGCGGCCGCTTCCGCATCCATGGTGTCATAGGATTCCCCGTGAAAGCAGGCTGCTTTCACCCATTCGATAATGCCGGAGCCCAGCCATTGGAGCCCGGGGTTAAGAATGCCGGATTCCGCGTCGAATTCCGCCGTGGCGCCGTCCTCATAATCTTCCCGGGCCAGCCTGGCCTGTGCGGAGCGCGCCATCAGGATTTCCCATGTTCCGGAGGAAAGGACGGGCTGGTTCTTGTCTGCTCCGGAACCGAAAATGGCGAACTGGGTGTCGTGCCCGGCGGAGATAACGGGAATGCCCGCCAGGGCCGGGAGATTCATCGCGTCTGCCGCTTCCGGCGTAAGGAGGCCAATGGTTTCCCCTGCATCCACGATGGGAGGGAAGAGGCCGCGGCTCAAACCGAGGCAGTTCAAAATGAATTCGGAAAAATCTCCCGTTTCCAGATCCGTGAGCTGGGAGGTCCCTGCCATGGTCCGGTCTGTCGCCATGATGCCGGTGAGCTTGTAGGCCAGCAGGTTGGAGATGAAGAGCCACGCATGGGCTTTTTCCAGAAGTTCCGGGTGGTTTTCCCTGAGCCAGACGAGTTTGTAAATGGTGTTGAAAGCAAAGGCCCCCACGCCGGAGATACGGTTAAGTTCCTCCTGGGAGATATATTTGCCGATGTTTTTCATGACCTCCGCCGTGCGGGGGCATTTCCAGGATATGACAGGATAGAGCAGGTTGCCGGCGTCATCCACCAGCGCGCCGTCCACGCCGAAGGTGGTAATCGTGACGGCCGTCACCTGTTCCGCATTTAGCCCTTCCAGGGCCTTCACGGCACATTCGGAGAGCTGTCTGAAAATCCGGTCGGCGTCCCAGACGTGAAATTCCGGATTTTCCTCACCGGGCAGCGTGGCGTTCGGCTGTGAGGCCTTTCCCACAATGACGCCTTGTTCATCCACAACCATGGCGCGCACATTAGTCGCGCCGCAGTCCAAGCAGAGGGAGTACATGAGTTAAGATTTAATAGTGAAAAGTTAATAGGAATCCGGCTGAGCTTGTTGAGTTGGTTTGTTAATAGAAATGAGCATTTTAGGGATTTCTGTGCTGTCCTGGTTGACAGAGGAAGATTCCGTTTCCGTCAGGCTTCCCGTGGCGCGCAGCAGTTTAGGCCGTGCATGCGTCCCGGAATATTCCTTCAGGGCGATGCGGGGTTTGGAAAAGAAGTCCCTTCTGCGGCTCCCGTAAACAGCTTCGGATAAATTGGCGGCAATGCCCGCACCGGAACGTAGGAGCTGGCTGAGCAATTCCCGCTCGGCGTCCTGCTTTTTCAAGTGCCTGCATCATTGAATAATGCGGACTGCGAAAGAAAAGCTTTTCGCGGAAACGGGACTTTCTGCCATGTTTTATCCGAAGCTGTTAACTATTACCTATTAACTGTTACCTTTTCGTTTTCAGTATTTTCCGTATAATGGCCCGTAGTTGGCGCAGGCCCGGAAATCAGCTCCTTCCGGGTCCGCCGTGCCGTGGAGACCCCAGGCAGAGGGGCGGTAGATTTGGTCATCCGGAATGTTATGGGCGTATACGGGAATGCGCAGCATGGAGGCCAGCGTCAGGATGTCTGCGCCGATGTGGCCGTAAGTAAAGGCTCCGTGGTTGGCTCCCATGTTGGCCATGACGCTGTACACGTCCGTAAAGGCTCCCTTGCCGGTCAGGCGCGGGGCGAACCAGGTGGTCGGCCAGCCCGGGTCAGTGCGTTCGTCCAGGGTCTTGTGCACCTCGGCAGGCAGATCAACAGACCAGCCTTCCGCCACGATGAGGACGGGGCCGAGTCCCTTGACGATGTTCAGGCGCATCATGGTGACGGGAGCGCCGCCCCTGGTGACGTAGTGGACGGAGTAGCCGCCGCCGCGGAAGTATTCCCGGTTGGCCGGGCACCAGACGGCTTGTTCCATCATGGTTTTCGCATCGTCCGGAGTGACGTCCCAGTGTTTTTTCATGACGGGCTGTCCGTCCTTGCCCGTGCAGGCCATGCAGCCGTCCAGGGCGGCGGAGCCGGAATTGATGAGGTGGATGATGCCGTCCTTGGCATGGCCTTCCAGCGTATAACCCGTGACGCGCTTTACGGCTTCCGGACTCCAGTAGGTGCGAACGTCCGCGAAGACATTGGCCTGTCCGGTCAGCAGATAGCCGAAGAGGAGGCAGGCGCCGTTGAGAGAGTCATTTTCCGTGGCGAAGGGAAGCGGGGCGCGCGGGCCGTTCCAGTCAAAGGTGGAGTTAAGCAGGGTTTCCGCGATGTCTCCGTTCGGGTAGAAGTCCGTCCAGTGGCGCTGGCCCTGGAAGCCGCCGGCAATGGCTTGGTAACCCAGGGATTCTTCTTCGCGGTCAATTTTCTTGAGCTTGGGATTGCCCTGCATCATGTCGCGGAAGATCATGGCCATCAGCACGCTTTCCCTGAAAGTTTTGCGGCGTCCGGCTTCATCCAGCTTCAGGTCCGGACGGTTTTTGTCCTCGGCGAATTTAAAGACGGAGTCAGCCCATTGCATGGCGAGGTCGAATTCCGCTTCGTCATAAATTTTCTGGTCCATGCGGCGGCGCACTTCCGTCATGTCCACGGCCTGTACGCGGATGCCCAGGTAATTTTCCCAGAAAGACTGGTCCACAATGGAACCGGCAATGCCCATGGAGCAGCCGCCGATGGAAAGATAGCCTTTTCCGCGGAGGGTGGCTACGGCGAGGCCGGCGCGGCAGAAGCGCAGGATTTTTTCAGCTACGTCTTCCGGGATGGAAGTATCCGTGGCGTCCTGCACGTCTTTTCCGTAGATGGAGAAAGCCGGGAATCCTTTCTGGTTCAGGCCGGCCAGCGCAGCGGCCAGATACACGGCGCCGGGGCGTTCCGTGCCGTTGAAGCCCCAGATGGCCTTGGGAGTGAACGGATCCATGTCAAATGTTTCACTGCCGTAGCACCAGCAGGGCGTAACGGCCAGGGAGACGCCGACGTTGTTGGCCTTGAATTTGTCCGCGCAGGCGGCGGCTTCCGCCGGGCCTCCGATGCAGGTGTCCGCGATCACGCATTTGACGGGTTCTCCGGAGGCGTGGCGGATGTTGGCCTCAATAAGGGCGGCGGCCGCCTTGGCCATGTTCATGGTTTGATCTTCCAGGGATTCCCGGACGCCGAGGCGGCGACCGTCAATCGTGGGGCGGATACCGATGGTTGGTAATGCTGTTTTCATATCTTGCGTAGGTGATGTGAAGCTGGTTCATGCCTGGGCAGGCTTTTCTTCCTCTTCCTTTTTCAGATGAGTGTTGCGGAAGAAGAAGCCGTAAATTAGTACCACGGCAAAGCAGATGATGGGAATAAAGAAGGATGACCGCACCGCTTTTTCCACGAAGTTTTCCTGGGCCGTCTGGAATTGCTTCATGTCCAGGGGCAGGGCGATGAGGTTGTCCAGCACTTCCGCCTGGTTTCCGGATAACGTGGAGAGAGCCGGAATCAGGGAGAATTGCTGAATTTGCTGTTCTCTTCCGGCAGGAGCGGGGAGGCGTTCCAGATTGGCTTTGAAAACGGCCAGTTCCCCAGGCTTGAGGGAGGAGCAGCCGGGCAGGGATTTGGCCGCCTGCTCAAAAGCGTCCCCTTCCAGGGAGGGGAGGGAAAGGAAGGTTTCCAGGTTTTTCTGGAATTTGCCGGCGGCCCTGGCTTGTTCTTCTCCGTCCGCAGGGCTGGCTTCTGACATCCTGTACAGCGCCAGCATGGCTCCGGATAAGGATTTGCGGGCGTCCGCAGCTTCCGCCTGCGCGATCAGAGGACGGTTGATGGATTCAAAATAGGCCACCTGGTTTTTTACTGTGGTGTTGTCTATCCAGGAACCCATGTACGGGGTAATGACTGCGCCGCCCAGAATGGCCATGATAAGGCCCGCAGCTCCCAGTTTCACTTCAGACCCCAGTCCGCGCAGGGCGATGCCGTAAATAGTGGGGAACATCAGGGACATGCAGCCGGAGATTCCGACCAGTGTCCAGACGGAGATTTCCCTGGGCAGATAGATGGTGCCCAGGCAGCAGAGAATGCCGGCGACGGCGAAAAGGGACATCATGTTGGCCGGGTTAAATTTTTTCATCAGGGCCGTAGTGATGGCGCGGCAGGCGATAAACAGGATGATGGAAAAGATATAGTAGTTGGAGGCCGCCGCTTCCTGCATTCCGGGGAAGACGGACATGATGTATTTAATCGTCCACGTCCACACGGCAATCTGCACGCCTACATAGAAAAACTGGGCCGCCACGCCGCAGAAGTAGCGCGGAAGCTTCACCAGTTTCATAAGCTGGCAGCGGTAGTCCGGCATGATGAGCAGGAAGGCGATGGGCCCGATCATCATAATCAGGATTTGCTGCACCATGCTGAATTCGAAAGCGGAATAGTACTGGAACAGGAAGGGGATGAGAATCAGGGCGATGCAGAGTCCCAGGCGGCCGAGTTTGGCGGAAAGGGGCTGTGTGTTTTCCCGGGTGGGTACGTTTTCATCGTCGGATTTGTAACGGCAGAAAAAGAACCAGATGACGGCGGCGATGGCTACCAGGCCCACATAAGGAACGCATACCCAGAAAAGTTCATCGCTGACAATGGCGTTCAGTTGTTCCGGGTCCATGGCTTTGCGGGTGTCCATGTCCGCATCGTTCAAATGCGCCAGAATGAAATATTTGGCCAGGAAAATACCCGTCAGGGAGCCTATGGGATTGAAGGCCTGGGCGAAGTTCAGACGGCGGACGCTCGTTTCCTGGGACCCCATGGAGAGAACGAAGGGGTTGCAGGTGGTCTCCAAAATGGAGAGGCCTCCGGCCAGCACGAAGATAGCCATCAGATAGATATCGAAACTTTGCCCGATGGCGGCGGGAATGTAGCACAGCGCGCCGATCATGTAGAGCCCCAGCCCGATGAGGACGCCCGCCTTATAGGAAAATTCCTCCAGAAGGATGGAGGCGAAAAT
>ULSQ01007889.1_pt1 | contig 12366 bp, 9 predicted proteins | sample 1956821 | NCBI WGS metagenome assembly ULSQ01 (sample SAMEA4835712, study PRJEB28245) | human gut metagenome | biome: gut microbiome; material: fecal sample | place: Denmark | collected 2008 | reverse complement strand
AGCGTTCCAGCAGCTGTTCTATGTATTTATAGTCCATATTCTTCGATTTCGTTGTACTTTTGTTTCACCGCCTGGCGTGCGCGGAAGATGTTTACCTTGACCTGTTCCTCGGTGATGCCGAGCACTTGGGCTATTTCCCGGTAACTTTTCCCCTCGAAATCGCGCAGCTGCATACAGCTCCTTTGCTTCTCGGGCAGGCTGTCTATGATGCGTCTTACCTGCTCCACCCTGTCCCGCTGCGCCGCGCGTTCGTACGGATTGTGCCCTGGGTCGGCCGTGGCGGCCTCGCTGTCGCCGAGCGGATGGGTGTCGGTGCCTGCCCGCTTCATCCTGTCGAGCGACAGGTTGCGGCAGACGGTGAGGCTAAACGCCTCGATTGAGTCGATGTCCTGCCAGTCGTCGCGCCTGTTCCAGACTTTCACGAGCGTGTCCTGCACTATGTCCTCGGCCTCCTCGCGGTTGAGGGTTATCCTCAAAGCAAGGCGGTAGAGCACGTTTTTCAGGGGCAACACGTCGTCGCGAAAACTGATATTTTTCATCTGCTCTCTAATTGAATGACGATTTACGGGGGCGAAAGTTACAGCAATCTTGCGATTATTTTGCTATTTAACGGTTTTTAAAGATTGGCGGCTTATTTGGCCTATTGGGCCAATTAGGCCAATGAGCCAAATGGGCTTTATAAGCCGTTGGCGGCAGGCGGCCAAGTGACTGACAGCCAGAGGGTTTGCGAAAGGCCGTCTTTCAGGCTGCGAAAGACGGCCTTTTGTATTGTAAAAGATGGCCTTTTGCAAGGCGAAAGGCCGCCTCTTGCAACGGCCTAAGGCACAATCATCGTGCCGTGCCGCCCGTCGATGGCCGTGGAGAGGGTGATGTTGACGCGGCTGACGCCCGCCGATATGGCGCTGAAGGCGTTTTCCAGCTTGGGCAACATGCCGCCCGACACGGTGCCGTCGGCTGCGAGCCTGGCGAAGTCCTGGCGCGTAATGACGGGTATGAGGCTCGTGTCGTCGTCGGGGTCGGCCAGCACGCCGGGCTTCTCGAAGCAGAACACGAGCGTAACATCGTAGCGCGCGGCCAGAGCCTTGGCCGCCTCGGCGGCTATGGTGTCGGCGTTGGTGTTGAGCAGGTGGCCGTGCCCGTCGTGCGTAAGGGGCGCAAGGACGGGCGTAAGTCCGCCCTCAATGAGGGTCGCGAGGCGGTCTGCGTCAACGCGCTCGACGTCGCCCACGAAGCCATAGTCAACGTCCTTGACGGGCCGCTTGTGCGAGAGCATCACGCCGCCGTCGGCCCCGGTCAGTCCGATTGCGTCAACTCCGCAGGCTTGCAGACGCGCCACGACGTTCTTGTTTACCAGTCCGCCGTAGACCATCGTAACCACTTCGAGCATGGCCTGGTCTGTGATGCGCCGCCCGCCGACCATCTGCGTCTCAACGCCGAGGCGCGAGGCCACGGCCGTGGCGCGCCGTCCGCCGCCGTGAACGAGCACCTTGCGCCCGTCGATTGCGGCAAAAGCGGCCAGCAGGGCGTCGAGCCGCGCGTCGTCCTCGACCACGGCTCCGCCCACTTTTACCAAGGTAAGGGGATGTTTCATGTCGTTTTTTCTTGAAGTTATTACTCCAAATAAGTATATCCGTAAAGGCCGGAGCGGTAGTTGGAGAGGAACTCCTTGCCCTCCTCGAGCGATATTTTGCCCTCCTTGACGCTCTTTGCCACCCATACTTCGAGCTGGCGCACGAGCTTCTTCGGGTTGTACTGCACGTACTCCAGCACCTCCTCCACGGTCTCGCCGTCGAAGATTTGGTCGATGTGATACTTGCCGTCCTTCACCGTTATGTGGGCTGCGTTGGTGTCGCCGAAGAGGTTGTGCATGTCGCCGAGGATTTCCTGGTAAGCCCCTACGAGGAACACGCCGAGGTAGTAAGGCTCGTTCTTGCGCGGCGTATGCACCGGCAGTATGTTCGATATGTTGCGGTTGGTGACGAAGTTGGCGATTTTTCCGTCGCTGTCGCAGGTTATGTCTTGCAGCGTCGCGCTGCGTGTGGGGCGCTCGTTGAGCCTCTGGAGCGGCACGATTGGGAAGATTTGGTCGATTGCCCAGGCGTCGGGCAGCGACTGGAAGAGCGAGAAGTTGCAGAAGTATTTGTCGGCCAGCAGCTTGTCAAGGCCCTTCAACTCCTCGGGCACATGCTTCAGACGCTTGGCTATGGAGTTGATTTCGCGGCACACGCTCCAGTACATCCGCTCGATTTCGGCGCGCGTCTTGAGGTCTACCAGGCCGTGCTCGAACAGGTCGAGGGCGTCCTCGCGTATTTGCTCTGCGTCGTGCCAGTCTTCCAGCATGGTGCGCGGATTGAGGTTGTCCCATATGTCGTAGAGGTCTTTTACGAGCTTGTGAGAGTTCTCCGTAGGCTCATACTCCTCGTCCATCTCGGGCAACGAGGCCGTCTCGAGCACGTCGATGACGAGCACCGAGTGGTGGGCCGAGAGCGAACGGCCGCTCTCCGTGATGAGGTTGGGGTGCGGAACGCCGTAGCGGTCGGCCGCCTCGACAAAGGTATAGATGCAGTCGTTGACGTATTCCTGTATGGAATAGTTGACCGAGCTCTCGCTGTTGGGCGAGCGCGTGCCGTCGTAATCTACGCCCAGTCCGCCGCCGCAGTCAACGAAATCGACGTTGTAGCCCATCTTGTGCAGCTGGATGTAGAACTGCGAAGCCTCTTTCAGGGCGGTCTGTATGCGGCGTATCTTGGTGATTTGGCTGCCTATGTGGAAGTGGATTAGGCGCAGGCAGTCCTTCATGTCCTTCTTTTCAAGTATTTCAAGGGCCGATAGCAGCTCGGAGCTTGTAAGCCCGAACTTGCTGGCGTCGCCGCCGCTCTCCTCCCACTTGCCGCTGCCCGAGGAGGCCAGCTTAATCCTTATGCCGAGGTTGGGGCGCACGCCCAGCTTCTTGGCGGCGCGGCTTATGATGTCGAGTTCGTTCAGTTTCTCCACCACGATGAAGATTCTCTTGCCCATCTTCTGCGCCAGCAGGGCCAGCTCTATGTAGCTCTGGTCCTTGTAGCCGTTGCATATTATGAGCGAGTCGCTCTGGCACTGCACGGCGATTACGGCGTGCAGCTCGGGCTTGGAGCCTGCCTCGAGGCCGAGGTTGAACTTGCGTCCGTGGCTGATTATTTCCTCAACGACGGGCTGCATCTGGTTTACCTTGATGGGATAGATTATGAAGTTCTCCCCCTTGAAGCCGTATTCCTCTGACGCCTTCTTGAAACAGCTCCACGTCTTCTCAATCCTGTTGTCGAGAATGTCGGGAAAGCGCAGCAGCACCGGCGGCGTTACGTCGCGCAGGGCGAGTTCGTCCATCACGTCGTGCAGGTCTATCTGCACGTTGTCCTTGCACGGGCTGACGTACATGTCGCCGCGTTCGTTGATGCCGAAGTAGGATGTTCCCCATCCGCTGATGTTGTAAAGCTCGTTAGAGTCTTCAATCGTCCATTTCTTCATTTAGGTGTGACTGTATTATGTTTATTTGTTTTATTCCTTAGTTTATATCGTCGCCGTGCAAACGTCTGTACGTCAATCACTTGGCCGAGCCATGCCGCCCACGTTGCAAAAGGCCGTCTTTCGGCCTGCGAAAGGCGGCCTTTCAGGATGCCGTTTGCCGCCTTTTGCAGCATTGTATGCCGCCTCCGGCCGAATAAGCCGTTGCGAGTCTGCTATATGCCGAGCATGGAGCGCAGCCTGTCAACCGACACTTTTATCTTCTCGTAGTTGTCGAGCAGGTTGACGTCGAGCACATGGCGCGCCTGCATGTAGTATTGTTCGCGCCGCGCAAGCTGCTCCGTCACGAAGCCGAGCAGCTGCTCCGGCGTCTTGCCTTCGAGCAGGGGGCGGCGCGTCTTGCCCATACGCAGGTGGGCGCAAAGCACCTCGGGCGACGCCTTCAGGTAGACGGTGTCGCCGCGGGAGTTCATGTATTCCATGTTGTCGAAGAAGCAGGGCGTGCCTCCTCCACAGCTTAGTATCACGTCCTCGAACTCCGCCGCCTCGTGCAGCATGGTCCTCTCAACTTGGCGGAAGCCGTCTTCGCCGCGCTCGGCGAAGAGCTGCGGCACCGTCTTGCGCATACGTCCCTCTATGTACCAGTCGAGGTCGTAGAACTGCATTCCCAGCTCCTTGGCCAGCGCGCGGCCCACGGTGGTCTTGCCTGCGCCCATGTAGCCAACGATGATGACGCGTCTCACGGCCTACTTCTTCTTTGAGTTGTTGATTACGCCCATGCACTCTTCGAGGGTAAGCTCGGCCGCACGGTCGTGCATCGCCTTGGGCAGGCGGTAGTTCTTGCCGTCATACGAGAGGTAGGGGCCGTAGCGTCCATTCATCACTTCGAGCTTCGGCTCGTCGTCGAAAGTCTTTATGTGGCGTTGCGTCTCCTGCTGGCGTTTCTTCTGGATAAGCTCCACGGCGGCGTCGAGGGTGAGCGTCATGGGGTCTTCGCCCTTGGGTATGGACACGTACTTGCGGTCGTGCATGACGTAAGGGCCGAACCTTCCGGCACCGATTACCACGGGCGTGCCCTCGAAGTCGCCCACGGTGCGCGGCAGGCGGAACAGCTCCAGGGCCTCGTCGAGCGTGATGGTCTCCATGCTCTTGTCGGCAGGCAGCTGGGCGAAGCGGGGCTTCTCCTTGTCCTCGGCCTTGCCGATTTGCACCACGGGGCCGAACCTTCCTATCTTTACGAACACGGGCTTGCCCGTCTTAGGCTCCTTGCCGAGCTCGCGCTCGCCGGCCTTGTGCTCCTCGCGCGCGTTCATTGTCTTTTCTACGGTAGGCTCGAAGCGGTCGTAAAAATGCTCTATCATGTCGGTCCACCGGGCTTTCCCCTCGGCAATGGTGTCAAACTGCTGTTCCACCTTGGCCGTGAAGTTGTAGTCCATTATGGCCGGAAAGTATTTCATCAGGAAGTCGTTTACCACTATTCCGATGTCGGTCGGCAGCAGCTTGCCCTTCTCGCTGCCGGCCATCTCGCTCTTCGTGCGGTTGGAAAGTCCGCCTGCATCGAGCACATCGACGCTGTAAAACCTCTCTTCGCCCTTCTTGTCGCCCTTCTGCACGTACTCGCGCTGCTGTATGGTGCTGATGGTGGGGGCGTAGGTTGACGGGCGGCCGATGCCCAGCTCTTCGAGTTTGCGCACGAGGCTGGCCTCGGTATAGCGCACGGGTCCTTGCGTGAAGCGTTGCGTTGCGGTGATTTCGTCGCGCTGCAATTGCTCTCCCTCTATCATCGGGGGCAGCGTGTGCGTGGCCGTGTCCTGGCCTTCGGTCTCGTCGTCGGACGACTCGCGGTAGACTTTAAGGAAGCCGTCGAACTTCACCACCTCGCCGTTTGCCACAAACTGCTCGTCGGCGTTGTCCATGGTGATGGTTACGGTGGTCTTCTCTATCTGCGCGTCGGCCATCTGGCAGGCGGCGGTGCGCTTCCAGATGAGGTCGTAGAGGCGCTTCTCCTGCTGCGTGCCGTCTATTGAGGTGTCGGCCATGTACGTAGGGCGTATGGCCTCGTGAGCCTCCTGCGCGCCTTTCGAGTGGGTGTGGTACTGGCGCGGACGGCTGTACTCTGCGCCCCAATGCTTAGTGATTTCTTCCTTGCTGGAGTTGATGCAGAGTGAGGAGAGGTTGACGGAGTCGGTACGCATGTAGGTTATGCGTCCGTTCTCGTAGAGGTGCTGGGCCACCATCATGGTCTGCGACACGGTGAAGCCGAGCTTGCGGGCGGCCTCCTGTTGCAGGGTGGAGGTGGTAAACGGGGGCGCGGGTGTGCGCCTCATGGGTTTCTTCACGATGGTGGAGACGGTGAACTTGGCCGTCTTGCACTTGTCGAGAAAGGCCATGACCTCGTCGCGGGTGGTGAAGCGATGGTCGAGCTCGGCCTTCACTTCGGCCTTGCGTCCGTCATCGCCGGTGGCGGTGAATACGGCGTTCATGCGGTAGTAAGTCTCGCTCTTGAAGGCCTGTATTTCCCTCTCGCGCTCTACTATTAGCCTTACGGCCACACTCTGCACGCGGCCTGCCGAGAGGGCGGGCTTCACCTTGCGCCAGAGCACGGGCGAGAGCTTGAAGCCCACGAGGCGGTCGAGCACGCGGCGCGCCTGCTGCGCGTTGACAAGGTTCATGTCAAGGTGGCGCGGATGCTCTATGGCCTCGAGTATGGCGGGCTTGGTTATTTCGTGGAACACTATGCGGTTGGTCTTGTCCTCGTCGAGGCCGAGCACCTCGCACAGGTGCCATGATATGGCCTCTCCCTCGCGGTCTTCATCGCTCGCGAGCCACACCTTCTCGGAGTTCCTCGCGTTGTTCTTCAGCTCTGCCACGAGCTTTTTCTTTTCCTCGGGTATCTCATAGTCGGGCGTGAACGTCTTTGTGTCGATGCTCAGTTCCTTCTTCTTCAGGTCGCGTATGTGGCCGTAGCTTGACATCACCTTGTAGTCCTTGCCCAGAAATTTCTCGATGGTCTTGGCCTTGGCAGGGCTTTCGACGATTACCAAATTCTTCTGCATAGCGGTTTGTTAGGTTTCTAATCAGGGCGCAAAAGTAAACAAAACTTTCGCCATACACCTTATATAATGCCGCATAATTCCCGTTTTTTAAGGAATATTAAGAGCCTCGGCGTAACCGGCTCACTGTCAAGGGGTTTGCGAAAGGCCGTCTTTCGCATTGCAAAAGACGGCCTTTCGGCGTGCAATTGACGGCCTTTTGCAACGCGAAAGGCGGCCTTTCGTATTCGGCTAATTTGGCCTATCGGGCTTATTCGGCCAATTAGCCCAATGAGCCCGATTAGTCAAATAAGCCCGCCCGGCGATATATGCAGTACAGCCTTACGGCCTTTCCGCTTACGGGGTCTGCCCTCTCCTGCACCAAGTGCATCTCGTCATCGGCAAGGCGGAGTATGCGGAAGGTGGTGCCGCCCTGCGTCTCTACATACCGCCCGTTGGCGTTGAACGTGTAGGCGTAGCCCTCGCGCACTGGCACCGACGGGTCTTCGCCCTGCGTAATCTCGTAAACAGTGTCGGCGGTGATTTCATAGTCCACGGGCTTCAGCCGTGTGCCGTCGGTGAAAAAGCCGTCTTTCGAGTATCGGTTGGCGAAGACCAAGGCGTGCGCCTCGGCACACCGCCACGCCCGTCCTACGGCAAGCGCGGCGAAGTCGGCCTCGGTGACGGCCTCCTGTTCGGGCAGTCGGGGATAGTCTTCGTCCATGGTGTCGAGGTTGTAAGGATAATCTTGTTTGAGCTCGGCCTGCTCGTAGGCCGTCATGGTGCGGTACACGGCGTAGACGTAAACGTCATTGCTGTCGGCGCGCGTGGCCTGACGCCTGATTATGCAGAGCCTGTCCCGGCTGACGCTGACCACGGTGAACACGTCGGTTGAGCCCGAGACTACGCGGTTGGTGCCTTCCTCGAAGGTGTACTTTGCGGCCTTGTAGCACTTCATCGGGTACGCGTCGATGTACATGTAGGTGGTGATGGAATCGCCGCTGAAGCCGTACTGCACGGGCGCGCCGCCCACGAGGCCGTCCCAGTAGTCGGCCTTGCGCATGGTGCCGTTGTCCTTTATCTCGTGGCTTTCAACGTATTTCCACGCCTTGCCGTCGGTAAGGCGGGCGAAGTCGGCATCGGATACAAGTTGCACGGACGGCAGGACGAAGTCTCCGTCCTCGTCGCACGACGTGAAGGAAATGACAGAAAGGAACAAAAACAACGCAGAAACAAGACGAAAGTGTTTCATGGTCAACAAGTTTTGGTACACGATGGCAAATATAACGAAAATCCCGTTACACGGCACAAAAAACGGAAAGAAAATGCGAAAAACCGCGTTCTTTCCGTCTGAATATCAATATTTTAACAAAAAACCGGGTCAGTTCTCTATTTTGAGGAACATGTCTTTAAGGTTGAGCGTGGCCTTGCGGCAACCGTGTATGATGTCAAGGCCGGCGTTGCCGTCGTCGGGTGCAAGGGTATAGTTAGGCTCAAAGTCAACGCAAGCCTTGCCAAGGCGGACGTCGGTGCCGCCCGTGCGGACGGTGAGCGGCAGCAGAAGGATGAGCGTCTTCATGCCGACCCGGCCTATGCCGCCGCTAAGGCGCGTAAGGCGCGTGCCCGTCTTGTCTATGTCCTGCTTGTGGCGGGCGTAGTAAGAGGCGGAGAACGTCGTGGTGTTGTTGCCCGTGTCGAACATCATCTTAAGCCGCTCGCCGCCCACGTAGGCCTCTATGCGCAGGCCGTTGTTCTCGGTAAGGCAGATGTTGCGCCCCGTTTCGGGCAGCGGAGTGAGCTTTGCCGGGAACACTACGCGCCCCTCCCCGGGGTAGACCTGCATCTCGCCGCAATGCCGCATGAAGTCAAGCCCTATGACGAAGTCGCCCATCAGCAGGGAATCCATCACCATGGCGTCGTCAACGCACACCACTTCGGCGTTGCGGAAGGTCATCCCGCCCACCCTGATGCTGTCTATAACGCCGAAGAAACCGTGCGTCTTGCCTGCTCCGTTGACGTTGATTGTGTCGGGCAGAAGCCGTGCCCCTACCTTCCGCGCGTAGTCAATGGAGCAGAAAGTCGTAGGGCATCCCGTGTCAAGCACTGCCCGGCAGCTGCGCCCGTTGACGCTCGCCGGTATGCAGAGCGTGTAGCCGCGCTTGGCCGTGTCGCCCAAAACGGAGAGGTCAACCTCGCGGAACTCGGCGCTGACGGCCACGTCGCGCGCCGGACGTTCAAGCGTAGATGGCGGCAGCTTGCTGCGGATGCCGTACAGATGGAGCGCGGCTTCGGGCTGGCTGAGGTCTGCCTGGTCGGTCTGCGCCTTCACCTGGCTTACGAAATTGCCCACTATCTCGGCGGCATTGGCGTAGCGTTGCCGTCTCGCCTCCGTCTGTGCCTGCACTAAAACCATGTTCTTGGTGTTGTCGAAGCCGATGTAGTCCTGGTAGTTACGTACCAAAGAGTCAATCAAGCTGACGGCTTCGTCGTCGCGTCCGAAGTACACTGCGGCCAGAGACTCGGCCATTACGCGCAGGAAAGGAGCCTGAACGGAGTCCTTTAAAACCGGATATTCGCGCTCAAGGGCGAACCAGTCTGACGTGTTGAGCATGTGCCCCACGCGCTCGTCGGCCGTCTGCGCCAGCGCAACCGACAGGCAGAGGCACAATGAAAAGAAAAGGATTAGCCTCTTCATGACGATATGTTTACAAGAAAGTCTGCATCAATAAAAAAGTCAAGAGTCAAGAAACGCACGTTTTCTTAACTCTTATTTTCTTAACTCTTAACTCTTAATTCATAATTCTTAATTACCCTTAGAAGCTGCGGAGCCATGCTCTCAGGTCGAGCTGCATCTCGTTGTGGTACTTGAACGAGTCGCGGTTGCCCCATCCGTGGCCACCCGAGGGGTAGACGTGGAGCGTGGCCGGTACGTCGTGGCGGTACAGCTCTACTTAGTAGTTGACGCCGTTGGCCGGGAGAACGCCCTCGTCATCGTCGCTCAAAGCTATGAAGGCGTGCGGCGTAATGCGGCTTACGTGCAGGTCGTTGCTGTATTTCAGCTCCTCCTTCTTCTTCGCGTCAGGGCCGAGGAAGCAGTCGTGCGAGCCTTTGTGGGTGATGTCGGGCATCATCGTTATTACGGGATAAAAGAGTATTTGGAAGTTCGGCGCGGCCTCGCCGGTAGACTGCGTGGCTATGGTTGACGCCAGGTGGCCGCCTGCCGACGAGCCCATTATGCCAACGTCGTCGGGGTTTATGTTCCAGTTCTTTGCGTTGCGGCGCACCAACTTCATGGCTTCCTCGGCATCGCCTACGGGCACTTTGCGGTCGCCGTGCGGCAAGCGGTACTTCAACACTACCGCGGCTATGCCCATGTTGTTGAAGAACGGAGCCCAGTCGTGCCCCTCGTGACCCATCGCCAGGTGCGAATAACCGCCTCCGGGACATATTACTACGGCGCGGCCGGTGGCTTCCTCCTTCTTGGGCAGGTACACCCACACCTTCGCCGAGTCTGCCTTGTCGGTGCTCTTTACGGGCGCTCCCTGCGGCCACAGGCTGATTTCAAACTTCTGCTGGGCGCACGCCGGCAGGCAAAAGGCCGCAAGCACGGCCGCAAGAATGGTCTTTCTCACTTTCATTTTTGTATCAGTAATTGCACATTTTTGTCTCAATCGTGGGCAAAAGCCTGTCTTATTGTGATTTATTAAATGTTTATTTTGCAAATATAGACATTTTTTCCGTAATATTGCAGGACGTTTGATTATTATAACAATCTATAAATCTAAGACAACATGCGTAAACGTATTTTAATGCTTTCGGTGCTTGCAGCCGCGCTGACCGGCGTGCAAGCCAAGGTAAAGTTGCCGCACATCATCTGCGACAACATGGTTATACAACAAAACACCGACGTGCGCCTGTGGGGCACGGCTGCGCTTGGCGCGACGGTCAACGTGGCCGTATCGTGGAGCGGCGACGGCTACAAGACCAAGGCCGACGGGCAAGGCAAGTGGCTGCTGACGGTGAAGTCGCCGAAGGCCGACGGCCGCAGGCTCTCCATAAGCTTTGACGACGGCGACGGAGCGGTCAGCGTCAAGAACGTACTGGCAGGCGAAGTGTGGGTATGCGCGGGGCAGAGCAACATGGAGATGCCCATTAAAGGCTTTAATGACTGCCCCATAGAGGGATACAACGAGGTTGTGACCGGGGCACGCGCCGACTCGCTGATACACTTCGTCAAGATACCGAGCAGGATGAGCATGACGCCGCTCGACGACGCAGACTGCCACTGGGAGCAGTGCAGCCCGGCGACGGTTGGCGAGGCGAGCGCAACGGGCTACTTCTTCGCCAAGACCCTGACACGCGCCACGGGGGTGCCCGTTGGCCTCATCATGGCAAACAAGGGAGGCTCGCGCGTCGAGAGCTGGCTCACGAGGGAGAACCTTGAGAAGTACACCAGCGAGGTGCTCGACTCGGCGGAGATGGTAAAGAAGTTCAAGTGGGACTTCCATCGGCCTATGCTTTGGGGCAACGCCACGTTCAACCCCATACTCCGCTACACCGTGAAAGGCATCCTCTTCTACCAGGGATGCTCAAATGTCGGCGACCCGGGCAACCAGTATTCAGACCGCGTAGCACTGCTTGCAAAGCAGTGGAGGCAGCAGTTCGGCCTGGGCGACATACCCTTCTACCTCGTGGAAATAGCTCCTTACGAGAGCGGCGACCCCAACGGCACATGGTCGGCAAAGCTGCGCGAACAACAGTTCCGCGCGTCAAGAATAATACCTAACAGCGGCATCGTGAGCACGAACGACTGCGTATATCCCTGGGAACTGAAGCAAATCCACCCGGCGCAGAAGCGTCCCGTGGGCGAGAGACTGGCCTACCAGGCACTCAACAAGACGTACGGCATGGAAAAAATACTGTGCGAAAGCCCGTCGTTCAAGGAACTTACAATCAGCAACGACACGTGTTACGTGAAGCTGGAGAACACCTACGGCGGCATGAACCGCATGGAGGGGATAGAAGGTTTTGAAGTGGCGGGGGCCGACAAGGTGTTCCACAAGGCCACGGCGGCATACAACGGAGGCAAGGGCGTGATAATAACGTGCCCCGAGGTGAAGGCTCCCGTGGCCGTAAGGTACTGCTTCAGGAACTTCCAGACAGGCAACTTCGCCAACATGGCGGGCCTGCCGCTCATACCGTTCCGAACCGACAAGTGGGACGAATAAGTTAAGAATTAAGGGTTAAGAACTGAAAGTCAGCGTTAAGCTGATTAACAAAAATACCTTTGAATGCTGTCTGCAAGGCATGTTTTCTTAATCAGCTTAACGCTGACTTTCAGTTCTTAACTCTTAATTCATCATTCTAAAAGTTCTTAACTCATAATTCTTAATTCTCCAAGTTCTTAAATATTAACAACATGGATTTGCTTGAAAAGTTTGAGTACTGCCCCGTATGCGGCAGCAAGCACTTCACGCAGAACTCGCAAAAAAGCATGAAATGCGGCAACTGCGGCTTCGAATACTTCATGAACCCGGCCGCGGCCGTGGTTGCAATCATCACCGACACCGAAGGCCGCCTGCTCGTCGAGCGGCGCAAGCTGGAACCTGCCAAGGGTACGCTCGACCTGCCCGGAGGCTTCGCCGACACCGGCGAGACGGTTGAGGAAGCCGTGGCGCGCGAGGTGAAGGAGGAGACCGGGCTAACGGTAACATCGCAACGCTACATGTTCAGCCTGCCCAACATCTACAATTATTCCGGCCTCGACATACCCACGCTCGACATGTTCTTCGCTTGCGAAGTGGAAGACACGTCGCAGCTCGTGGCAGGCGAC
>ULSQ01022780.1_pt1 | contig 12471 bp, 9 predicted proteins | sample 1956821 | NCBI WGS metagenome assembly ULSQ01 (sample SAMEA4835712, study PRJEB28245) | human gut metagenome | biome: gut microbiome; material: fecal sample | place: Denmark | collected 2008 | reverse complement strand
ACTCCGCCTGCTTTTCTAAGAGCTCGTACAACCTCCTGAAGTAGCGGAATATCCTCATATTCCAGAACGGGAGAATTGAGTTCCACGCTGTAAGATTTAGACGCATGTTCACCATTGGCATTGTAACAGTTGATACTTCCGTCATAAACTATCGCCCACTTTCTATTCTTTGAATCAGTTACAACGTATTTGTCATAGCTTCCGCCCTCGTGTTCAACACTTCCGTCAAGGATATTTGGCCATAGCCTTTGCCGCCTGACTTCGTGTAAGTCCAGTCATTTCGATCTCAATGCCGTATTTTCTCGTTTTTATGCCTTCAAAGTTTTTGGACAATTATTTATCACCCTCATTCTAAATTTGCTGTTGATTTTTTCGATAAATTATGATACAATAATTACAGCAGATGCATATGTACAATTCAAAGGAGGTCTTGTATATGCCGAACATCAAACCTGTATCCGACTTAAGAAACTATACTGAGGTTCTTCGTGGCATTTCTGTCGGCGAACCTGTTTTTCTGACCAAGAACGGAAGAGGTAAGTATGTAATTCTTGATATGGAAGAATATGAAAAACAGCGTGCAACTTTAAAATTGCTGTCTGAACTCTCAAAAGCTGAAAAAACTGCTGAGGAGAAAGGCTGGCTTTCCGAAGAGGAAGCAGATGCCGCAATTAATAGCTTATGATGAAACTGCAAATCAACCCTGAAGTCATTAAAGACATTGCGGAGATCAAGAGGTACATTTGTGAAGATCTTGATAGTCCTATTGCTGCTGACCGCATTGCAAAGAAAATCGTTTCTTCCTATAAAAAGCTCAAAAATGCCCCATTTATTGGTGCACCACTTGATTCAATAATCGATGTGAAAACCGATTATCGTTTTCTTGTCTGCGGAAACTATCTCATTTTTTACAAGGTAAAACACGATATTATTTCTATATATCGTGTTATGAACGGACGTCGTGATTACTGCCGTCAGCTATTTGGTACTAGCTTCGCACAGATTGATGACAACGAAGAAACATCTGAGATTTCACAAAATTAATTAAACAAAATTGTGATGTTTATGAAAAGCTGAAATAACTCAAAAAGCGGAAACCATATCGGTTCCCGCTTTTTTCATATTATTCGATCTCAGACCTGACCTCATACCCACCTTTGAAGATAACCAATATCTCGTTCTTGCTCAGAATTTTTATACATTCAATAAGCTTTCGTACAAGTACGTTATCAAATGTTTCTAGCTCAAATTTTTCGTGTTCTATCATTTTCGTGACCTTATCAAGCTTTTGCTGAGTTTCGTCAGAGGTTTGATTCTGCAATTTGAGCATTTTCAAACGTTCATTTAAATCTTGTTCCTCGGCATATAACTTTGCAAAGTCACCGTCTAGCGTGTCCTCATCACATCCGCCGGAAGCTATCAGCCCTACAAGGTCCGTCCTTGCTTGGTCGATCTCTTTCAGTCGCTTTTCTGTGGCTAAGATTTCTTTCTGACCTTGACATTCCAGAACAGAGCTGATATTTGCTTTTAAAATTCTCTTAATATCATCACGGCAAGAGTAATAGTTATTTATCGCCCGAATAATTCCACGATGCAGGTTTTCTTCCTTGATCGTAGGCGAATCGGGACAGTATCTTCTGCCGTGCTCTAATCTGCTTATACATCGCCAAACTATTAACTTTTTCCCTCTTGAAACCCACGTTGTACGGCGGTAAGGCGTGCCGCATTTTCCGCAGATAAGCAGTTCCGTAAGTGCATATTTACTGCTGTATTTTCCTTGTTCGGTGATAGTTTTATCTGATACCTTTCTTTTTGAACTTCTCCTTGCAAGCTCCTGCTGAACTCTATTGTATGTGTCACGGTCGATTATGGGTTCATGATGATCTGTCACAAGATACATCGGGCGTTCGCCGTGATTTTTAACTATCTTGTGAGTGATACAATCTGAGGTAAAAGTCTTTTGCAGAAGTGCGTCGCCTGCATACTTTTCGTTTTTCAAAATGCTGCGGATAAGTGATTCGTTCCATACTTTATTTCCCTGTGAAGTCAAAATGCCTTTGTTCTCGAGGAGCTTTTTTATCCTGCTCATGCTGTATCCGTCGAGAAACAGCGTATATATCAGCCTTACTGTTTCAGCCTCTTCGGGTACTATCTCCGGTTTTCCGTCTTCACCTTTTTTATACCCAAGCAGATATTTATACTGAAACTGCACCTTGCCCTCACGGTAGGCTTTTTCTTTGCCCCAGCTTACGTTTTTGCTTATGGATTCCGATTCTGCCTGTGCAAAACTTCCATACAGAGCTATCATAAATTCCGATGTCATAGTTAAGGTGTTTATGTTTTCTTTTTCAAAGATAACGCCTATCCCTAAATCTTTCAGCTGTCTGACATATTCAAGGCAATCCACTGTATTTCGTGCAAATCGGCTTATTGATTTTGTGATCACAAGGTCTATCTTTTTGTTCCTGCACATTCTTATCATGTGGTTAAACTCGGTTCTTTTCTTTGTCTGCGTTCCGCTGATACCCTCGTCTGCAAATATCCCCGCAAGCGTCCATTCCTTTTTTCTGTTGATAAGATCGGTATAATATGCGATTTGGACCTGATAGCTGTTCTGCTGTTCTTCCTGAGCCGTAGATACTCGACAGTATGCGGCAACTCTTAACTGGTGGTATTTCCTGCGACTTTCAGCTGTCTGCACTTTCGCAGGAATTATCATTACATTGGGTGCTGTGGACATTGTTTTCACTCCTTGACGTTTTGACTTTTTCAGTAATATTCTTGATCCTTACTCCGTTGATAAGCTCGACCTCTATGGTACAAAAATGGCTTATCCAGATTCGTGAAACACACGCTTTGAATAAGCCAATATCAAGTGTATTCAGTTGTTCGCAGCAAAGCCTTGATTTTAAAAGTTCCGTTTTCTGCTGACTGTCATCATAAGTGCAGCAGTCATATCTCAGCTGGGCAAGTCTGAAAAGCTCCTCTTTGATTTTCTTTTCATCTGTATGTACCATATCTGTCATTCGATTTATCTCATTTTGTTGAAATTTAACCTTTGCATTTGGAGAGTATGTGCTTACCGTACAGTCTGAATTAATGAGCGTCGGGTTAGCAATAACGGTGTTGAACACATTCAGCACGGCACTAAGTATCATTTGATCCGTAAGCAGATGATCAAATCGGTAACATTCAGGACGTCTGCAATCCCACAGGTTTTCCTTTGTTCGTGTTAGCTTTTGACCACATTCTTTGCAAAAAGTTATTTGTTTTAGCAGTTTGACTTCCTCGGTGTGTCCTATTGATACAGTCGCTTTTCTGACACGTTTTTCGTTTGCCAGTTTGAAAGTTTCTTTGTCAATTATCTGCGGATACTTCTCTGTGCCAAGATATCTGTCATTTTCGATTATTCTCTTGACCATATTCTTGTTCCAAGATGAATTTTCGCTGTATGGTACTTCCATTAAAGCCGCTATCTCTAACAAGCTTTTGCCTTTTAAATACTCATTAAATATTGTAACAACAGCATAGACTTCTTTGGGCTCGGTTATTATCTCACCGTTTTTCATACAGTAACCGAATGGGATTATTCTGTTTTTAGGCATAAACTCACTCCTTTCAACCGACAATGATACCACAAAGCTTTGCAAAAATCCAGTATCAATACCAACATAAAATGCCCTGCAATTTGGTATACAAGACACCAAGATCATATTTCCTCCGCAAGTTCTAATCCACCGATCAAGTGAAATTCCAGTTCATTCTGGTTTTTTACGACTATCTTATCGACAATACTCTCAAACGCTGATTCTTCAAATTCTACCATAAGTTTCTGCCGCTTTTCAAAATATCCTATGAGCATATCAAGCTGTTCAAGAGTCTCATCTTCTTCATCGCTGACGTTCAGTTTCTTTATTTCGGTCTGTAACTTTGCTGTCTTTGAGTTAAGCTCTGTGGTTTGTTCAAGATACTTTGCCTCATCAAGAAAGCCTTTTGTTTTCAACCTTGCGAGAACGTGAGTTTGTTCTTTCAGTTTAGCAATTTGCTTGTGAATTTCAAGTAAATCTGTATTGTTACTTAAACTTTTCAAATTTACTCGTTCTAAGTTTACAGCTAGAGGCGTCAATATTTGACGATAGTTATATAATAATTTATTATGCAGTTTCACAAACGCTGATTTAATATTTCTCTCAGATACTCTCTTCATCGAACAACTTGCTGAATCATAGTCGTGATTTCTACACACCCAACACGCTTCTGTCTTACTTTTCTTCAACTTGTAAATTGTCCCGCACTCTCCACAATATATTTTCTTTGAAAATATATGCTTGTGCTGAAAGCCCTTATGAGCCTTTTTCTGCTCATTCAGGATTTTCTGCACCTTATAAAAAACTTCCCTTGTAATTATGGGTTTATGTCTTTGACTATAATAATACTTTGCATGTTCGCCTCTATTGTAAACTCTTTTGTATGGAAGAACACTTGTTGTGTATCGCTTTTGAAATAGTTGATCTCCAATGTACTTTTCATTTTTCAGCATAGTGCATACTGTTCCAGATGTCCAATGGCATTCTTTACCGTATTTCTCCACCGCCATAGAATTAAGTTTATTAGCTATTTGCGTTGTACCTGCTCCGCTAAGATACCATTCAAAGATTTTTCGAACGATCTCCGCCTCATCTTCTTTCAAAACAAGCTCACCATTGACCAACTTATATCCAAAAGCTGCTTTACACATTTTTATCGTTCCGTTTTCCATTCGCTTTTTTATACTCCACCGCAAATTCTGTGAAATAGAAGTCGATTCTTCCTGAGCCAGACCGCCCATAATCGTTATCATCATTTCGTCAGTCATATCAGCAGTATCGATGTTCTCTTTTTCAAACAGCACAGTTATGCCTAAGCTTTTCAGCTCTCTGATATTTTTCAGACAGTCTTTGGTGTTTCGGGCAAATCGGCTGATAGACTTTGTATATATCCTGTCTATCCTGCCTTTCCGGCAGTCGCTTATCATTCGCTGAAATTCATCACGTTTGTCCTCACGAGTACCTGTTATTCCCTCATCTGCATATATATCAACAAGCTGTTCTCTGTCAGACTTTTCAAAAGCTTTCTCATAGTATCTTGTCTGAGCCATAAAGGAATTAAGCTGATCTTCGCTGTTTGATGACACACGGCAGTATGCCGCACAGCGGAGCTTATGGTTTTGTTCTTCTGATATTGTCGGCTGTATTATCGTTACCGTTGTCATTTTCTCACCTCCGTTTTATCAACAAGGATACCACAAGTTTTTCTGAAATGGTATCATCAAACCTAACGAAATTACTTATCCTTTCATGTGCGGTTTTCATACTTATCTGCCTGTCCTGCCGCTGTACAAAGGCACATTACAGTTATGCCGATAAAAGCTCCGACAAACAAGCCAATAAAAAATCCTACCATTTTACCCCTTCTATGCTGCGTCCTTTGACGATTGAAATTCGCTGAAAATATCTTCTGTATTTCTATTGTTAAAGTCCTGTTTTTCGCTTTCTTCAAGAATTTTGTCAAGCTTATCTGCAAATATTCTTGCCATATAATCGCTGTATTCTGCCTGTCCGAACTTATTCATCAAATTTCACTCCTATGCTTATCTTTAAAATCCTATCGATCTCTTTCATAAATTCTCTGTCCAAAGATCCTACATATTTTTGCAGCCTTTGTCGGTCAATAGTGCGGATCTGTTCAGCAAGAACAGTTGAATTTTTAGGCAGACCTGAACATCTTACCTGAATATGCACAGGCAGATCCTTTTTTCTTACAGAAGAAATCGGTACTACTACAACCGTTGGGCTATGCTTATTGCCCACATTATTCTGCACTACCAGTACGGGACGAACACCGCCTTGCTCTGAACCGACAACAGGATTTAAATCTGCATAAAAAATATCACCTCGTTTGATCAGCATTTTCGTTCACCTTTCTTTGGCATTATAAATCCATTTTTGTATCTTAAACAGCTATGGAACGGGCAGAACAGAACATCTGTATCCCTGTCATACCACACACAGCCGCAGCATGGATGCTTGTCCGACAATCTGATTGTCGGAACAGGAATATTAACTCCAAATTTATAGTAGTTCAGTTGAATATCTGATTTTTCAGGCATATCGTTATCATTCATATATCAGCCTCCTGACTTCTAAATTTTATATGTAACAGGCGGTCTGCAAAACACGCAAACCGCCTTATATTCGTTTTGCCTTCGTCTGATTCGTAAATCTCAGACGATTTTCCGCAATATTTATCCTCGATACCCGTCACGGCGGAACTCTGCAAGCGACCGACAGCTTATCGGTCTCATGGGCATTTCACCCGCTATTTTAGCCCCTACTGGGAAGTATCATTATCCTCACACGTTTCATCGCCGTTCCTGAAAGCTGTTCCGAATTTTGAAACATCACATTTATCGCTCACCCTTTCGGGGTCTTGGCGTATGGTTTCTTTGGCTGCCGAGATTTTATACCGACCGTGTGATCAACGTACTTGCAGAGTTGATATTCTATTGTCAAGTTACTTGGAGCTTTTATTCTCCTTACACTTGTATAGGGGTAGAAGTCTGGTATTTAACAACCGTTTTTTATTGTGATTTCAAAAGTTTGTTAAGCTTGCACAAAATCCTACGTTTCTTTTTGTTAATGTTTTGCTGAGTGGTATGTAGAAAACAAGCGACCTCGTTTTCCGTCTTATTTTCAAAATATATTGCAAAGATCAACCTTCGTTCATCATCAGAAAGTTCATTCAGACAACTATACAGCTTTTCAAATTTAATATTCTGTATCACTCTTCTTTCGACGTCGTCATTTTCTGTTCGGAACTCCTGAAAGTTTTCAAGTTCTCCGTTAATGTTTCCTTTCAATGCAGAGAACTGGATCTCGTGCTTATAGAACGATTTATTGTTGTCATCAATATTCCATTGGGTTCTATTGTAATATGTGCGGATCTTTTCGCTTACTTCAATTTCAACGTATCTTTTGGTTATGGTGTCATAAACACTTACTATGTTTTTGCTCATTTTTTATTCCTCCGTTTTGATTTTCTTGTTCTGAATCAAAACGAAGGCCTATGGATACTTATCAACAAAACATTGCCAGTTTTTTAGAATGGGCATAAAAATAGACCTTTCTGCTTTTAAAACAAAAAGGTCTATAAAGAAAAAGGAGTATAACTTTCGGCTTTAAAAGCTTTTGTTATACTCCATATCAAGTTTATATCTATGTATTTAACTATATCGCTTTTTTCTAACAAAATAAACTATCGTAATAGTTATTCCAATGAATATGACAGAGGCTATTATAATGATCCACAGCCAAAAATACCCGATATGAATATTATCGACCTCCTGAACACTGTATGTGTTGCCAGCAACATCTTCAAGTGTAATTCCTACATTATGCCAACCTCCGTTAAGCGTAAACGACAGGCTACCTTCAGCTGCCGAGTAAGTAAAATCAATCGCTTTACCGTTATCATATACTTTACACATTGTTTCATCAAGTAACTCGCTTATATTTGTAACAGTAATTGTGCGAGATTCGTTTCCATAATACCAATGCCATGATTTCAAATCATTAGGAATATTACACGAAGGCGGAATATTATCAATATGCATTTTGCCCAAATCAATCCTTCCGTTTTCATTTTTTACAGACAAATATAGTTCTGTATCTGTATCTTCTTGAAAGTTTTCCTTAAAATAATCTGACTTCAAAGTATATCTGTAAACACTTACACCATACATACTATTATCAGTTTGAGCCTGCAGATCGGTATTCTTTTCTTCACCATTGTAATCTCTAAGAACTATATCGGTTTGAGAATTTGTTTTAGCAAGAACAACAATATCTATGTCGCTAAAATTATCTGGACGCTTGCTTATAGGTTCTCCGTTTTCATATTGAAATGAGTACCAGCCTGTTTTTTCCGCTGCATTGCTGTTTGAAATATACGCAAGAACATCGCTGTCCACGATTCTCATGTATGTGTTTGAATTAAGAACACTTTCGTTACCAGCTTTATCTACCGCTATTAGTTCCAATGCGTAAACACCGTCTTTTGAAAAATCAGGTAGAGTGAATAAATTCCCCTTAAATATGCCCGCTTTATCTTTGTCAGAGTCAAGATATACACTAACAGGCTTTACTTCCGAAAGTTCTCTGCCATTTGTATACTCAGGCGTATAAACAGTAAGGACATACTTTATATGATCAAAATTTACGTCTGTAAATTCGACCGTCGGGGCTGCCTCGTCCTTTCTCTCATACGGATATATATCCAGAAAATTCAGAGCATTCTTTTCATCGACAAGAATACCATTTTTTGATGATACAACAGGAAGTGTCGTATCTATCTCGAAGATTTCTGAGCTTTTATAGCCGGAAGTATTTCCGGAGGAATCTGACGGAGATATTTCAACACGGTATACAGCATCATCATCAAATATAATTGAGAGCGTATGTGTATCAATATCATCAGACCAATCTGCCATACTTACCATAGAGTATGTGACATCAGTAAAATCATTCTCGTTATGCTTTGCTCCCGCATCCTTTTTCAGTATTTTCAAACCGACAAGGCTAGGATCAAAGTTGTGCTCGGTGATTTTAATAACAGCGGTTTTCTTAGTATTTAAATAATTGTCATTATCACTGTTTATAAAGTCGCTGAAATTTTCTTCAACTACAGGAGAAGTTTCATCAACATAAAATCTTTGTACTTTTTCATAATCAAGATTTACTTCGGCTGAATGGCCTCCAAGATCTGTGCCTCTGATATCAAAAGTATAATCTCCCTCGCTGAAAGTAACAACTGCTCTGTGTTCTGTTGAAGAAATATTCTGAAAGCTGATATTCGGAATATTTCCGTTGTAAGCATTTTCAATTTCAGCTTGAATCAATCTTGCGTCAAAGTTTCTTTCAATTACATCGATCGTCATTACCGCTCTGTTTTCGGCATTGTAATAAATCGTATTATTGATTCCATTGTTAATATCCACATTTATAATCGGAGCAGTTTTGTCGATAGTGAATGTCTCACTTTGAACACTTTCATTTACATTACCTGAATTATCCATCGCATCAAATGCTAATGTGATATCGTTATTATCTTTATCGAAAATAAATGTTTTTGTGATCTCAGTTACAAGATTTACGTCTTTTTTTACTATGACCCAGCCGTCGCCTATCTCGGAATCTACCTCAACGCCTGTCCCATCGATTTCAAGAACTCTTCTCTCAAATCCGTCGTTTTCGGACGTCTGATAATAACCGATTTCTCTGATGCCTGATTTAGTATCTGTTATAGTTACTGTTACGGCAATATCATCAGTAAATAGCTTGTTTCCGTTTGCGTCGCTGTATCTGCTGCCGCCGATTTCGGAAATATTTATTTCAGGAGGAATATCATCCGCAACAAATGCTTTTGGAGTTTGTTCATCGGAATAATTTCCAACATTATCAAAAGCCTTAACAAAAATCTGTCCCTTGAATCCCGCAGGAATATCTATATGAGCTATACCGTCGGAAATAATTACTTCTCCTGTTTTTTCTCCTTTCCGCTCTCCGTCATCATAAGAAACAAGGCGGTATTCTGCTTTGTTAAGACCGGATGAAGGCGCACTATCGGAAATATGGATATTCGCAATGAAGTCTTTTTTGAAATAGTATCCGTACTCAATATATTCGATATATTCAGATGTTTCACTAATATTATCGGAGGTTTTAGGAAGAAATTCAAAGCGATCTACGTTCGGAGATTTATTATCTATATGGTAAGTAAAGCTTTCTTTTGAATTGACATTTCCCGCATTATCCACAACACTGACTTTAACTTCATATTCTCCATTCAACGATTCGCCTGCGATTTTGGTAAAATAATCGGTATCAAAAGTATAGATATGTTTTTCGTTGTCTCTTTTCTTAGCTGCTTCCGTTGCGGATATTTTAGGAATGATCGTGCCGTTTTTATCGGCTGTCACATCGATCCCGTTTACCTCTATATCTGCATTGCTAATACCCGAATCTTTATCGTAAATAGTTATGCTTATGTTTTTATTGGAATTAAACCAGATCTGCTTATCATATCGCACTATCCCGTCGCCCTTAGGTTTACTGATAGTGACTTTCGGCTTTTCAGTTTCGATCATAGCGAATATATTATCGGATACTCCTTTACCTTGATCTGCATTTTCTATATTGGGGCAACTTAGACTTTTTTTACCATATTTATCATATGCAGTAACTATAATATTGCTCTGAAAGACCTTGGTGTTTTTGGGTATTATGTAAGAGTAGGTCTTATCACTTTCCCTTGTCATCAACGCCTGCTCATCTATACCATTGTACTTAATTTTTACATTATCAATACCACTGTCATGAATATCATCACTAACTGATACCTTAAAAATCAAATCGTCATTTGAATATACTCCAAATGAAAGCACGTTCAGAATTTTATCTAAAGCAGAGCTCTTTTTCTCTACTGTAAACTTTTCTATAACAGGATTTTTACAATCTACATATGCAGTACACACTGCTAACTCACTGCAAGACCCAGCAACATTTGTAATTGTTCCTGATACAACATATCTATGTTTATCATCAATTTCTATGCCTGTTGTATCAGCAGTGACACAATATCCATGTTCATTACTTTTTATTTCATTCTCCGTAAACGTCTTTTTTATTCCGTTTATGTCCAACGTGATATCTTTAATACCCGAAACATCTGGTTCAGCGTCAACACGAAATTCTATGATTTGATCTTTGTCAAACCATTTATCACCATTAATATCAACTGGTTCAGGCCCTTCAATAGATGTTTTTCCTACAGGTTTCTTTGTATCAACTCCTATCACCATTACGGCAGGATAATTACCACAATTATTCCCTGCGTTATCAGTTGTTTCTACCTTAATATAATGTATACCCTCAGAAAGTTTTGATATTTCTGTTGAAAAGCTGTAATCATTCTCCTGATTTTCAGAAAAACTTTTATCATCCAAGACATTAATTATTCCATTATGCTCATCAATAATTTTTACACTTGCAAGGCCACTGCAAACCTTATCGTTCTCATTAACGTCTGTCACTTTCACAGAAAATATGCTATCGCCTGTGTTGTACCAATATATCTTTTCTCCATTATCTTCGATTGTCGATGATTTAGAAGTATCAAAGGAGACTTCAGGCGGATCATTTTCAACTACGAGTGTATTCTCTTTCATTTCAGTTATTTGGTCTATTACATTGGCCGTATTAGAGAAACCATTTTTATCTGCGGCCCTTATGACCATATTATCGATCCTTGTGTTTTTTGAAATTACAAACACATACTCGTTCGCTGCATTGGAACTGTTAAGTTCTTCAATTACGCTGTCACCATTACATAAAGATACACTTCCAACGCCTGTAACATAATCCGTTTCAGATATATCTTTAGCTTCGACCACAAGTTCAATATCATCTCTAGCATAATTACCGAATTTCAGAAAATTAACGCAATCCATATATTCTGCACTACCCTTTGTACGAAAACCCTTGATTTCTATATTCGGAGGCTGGGTATCTCGTCCGTTTTCGGCATTGCTGTATTTATATAGATCCTCATTGAAATTTCCGGCATTATCCGTAATTTTTAATTTTAATTCATAGGGATATTTTTCAATCGGTGCATCATCGTATTTTAATTTTACTGAAAAATTAACGTCTCCATTTGGCACTTTGGTATATTCACATTCTCCATTGTCATTTATACCGTATTTTACAAGTTTATTATCTTCTTTAAGATTCCAAAAATATTCTATTGTATCAATACCAGATTCACTATCTTTTAAAGTCCCTGTTGCTTCGACGTAACCTTCATTATTGTGATAAACGATCTGCATAGACTCAACTTTTGGAGAAATCTTATCCAGAATTAAAACATTGCTGCTTTCATTATCAAATTCGATATTAAGCTCTTCTTCGTTGCCTCTTCCTGCTTTATTTTTTGCATATGTTTCAAAACTACTTCTAAAAAACTTGCTGTCGGGCATTTTGATATTAAACTCTGCAGTGTAGTAATATACACCATTACTTTCTGTGCATAATTTTGCTGAACAATATTGACTATATCCATTTTCACCGTTTAAATATATTAATGTTTCTTGATCTACACCTGTCCCCTTGGCAGTAATTGTTAGCATCACATTATCATTACTTACAATTCCAAATGGAAAAGATCCCAAGAAACTATCAGATTTGACCTTTGATATTTTAGCACCTACAATTTCAGGACTACTGGTGCTGCAGCAATAACTATGTTTAAGCTCCCTGCTTATAGCCCCATCATTAACATTTCGTAAATAATACGAAACCTGTTTTTTATGATTAACTGTAGTTTCCTCTAAATCAACTATAATATAATTGCTAAAATTATTTCCGTCTGAACTTA
>ULSQ01062419.1_pt1 | contig 12685 bp, 10 predicted proteins | sample 1956821 | NCBI WGS metagenome assembly ULSQ01 (sample SAMEA4835712, study PRJEB28245) | human gut metagenome | biome: gut microbiome; material: fecal sample | place: Denmark | collected 2008 | reverse complement strand
CGGATATGGGCGACGGTGCAGACCTGAAGGGTGCGAAGCTGGATGTGGCGGTAAACGCCATTGTGGGCAGCCTGGTGCGGAACGGCTATCTGAACAGCATTTCCTCCGCCATCATGATCTCGGTGGAGGACAACGACACGGCGCGGGCGGAAAAGCTCCAGCGGGAGCTGACGAGCACCGTGGACGGCGTTTTGCAGACCAGCGAAGCAAAGGCATCCGTTCTGACGCAGACGCTTACACAGGACGCAGGGCTGGCGCAGCAGGCGCGGGAAAACAGCATTTCCACCGGTAAGGCGGCGCTGGTGAACCGTGTGCTTGCGCTGAACCCCGCTTTGAAATTTGACGCGCTGGCGAAGCTCTCGGTGGAGGAGCTGAAGGATCTGGCCGAAGCGGGCGCGCCCGCCATGCTCATCGGCACGGACAAGGCCATGGACATCGCCGCGGCAGCGTTCGGCAAGGCATCCACCGCGAAGATGGCGTATAGCGCAGTCGATCCTGAGCTGGACGAGTCCCCCGCCCACTATGAGGTGGAGATCAAGAGCCAGACCGGTGAGGAATTCGAGTACAAGATCGACGCCTACACCGGTGCGATCCTGGAGAGCAAGCGCGAGGCGGCGGACGGGACGGAGGTACCTGTGGTGCAGCCCTCCAAGCCTGCGGCCTCCGGCGATATCGGCTACGCCAAGGCGAAGTCCGTTGCCCTGAACCATGCGGGCGTGAGCGAGAACAAGGCGTATGACATGGAGATCGAGCTGGACGATGAGGACGGAAGGCTTATCTACGAGGTCGAGTTCAAATCCGGCGGCATGGAATACAGCTACGAGATCAACGCAAGCAGCGGCGCTATCCTCAAGCATGAGGCGGAGCTGGAGGACTGACGCGGGAGCGGCCGTCACCGCGGCGTAAAAAAAAGCAGGACTGACACGCGAAAATGCGTGTCAGTCCTTTTTTGCAGCCAGCTGTGCCGCAGGACAGCGCCGCTGGCGGCGCGGCTTGTGGGCTTATTGCTTTTCGGAGCGGGCGATGGCGGCGATGTCGCCCACGCCGTCCAGCACGATGCTGGGGCGATAGGCGTAGGTTTTCAGCGTCTCGCGGGTGGACACGCCGGACAGCACCAGCACCGTGGACATGCCGCTCTCCATGCCGGAGATGACGTCGGTGTCCATACGGTCGCCCACCATGACCGCCTCGGCGGAGTGGCAGTGCAGCATCCGCAGGCCGGTGCGCATCATCAGGGGATTGGGCTTGCCGCAGAAATAGGCCTGCTTGCCGGTGGCCATTTCGATGGGGGCGATCAGCGCGCGGCAGGCCGGGGCGATGCCGCTCTCGATGGGGCCGGACACGTCGGAGTTGGCGCCGATGAGCTTCGCTCCGGCCACCACCAGATTGGTGGCCTTGGTCAGGGTGTCCAGCGAGTAGGAGCGTCCCTCGCCCACCACCACATAATCGGGATTCACGTCGTTCATGGTGATGCCCGCATCGTAGAGGGCGTTGAGAAGTCCCGCCTCGCCGATGGCGAACACGGAGCAGCCGGGCGCCTGTTCCTTCAGAAAGGCCGCTGTTGCCAGTGCGCTGGTGTAGAAGTGCTCCTCCGGCACGTCCAGCCCCATGCGCGCCAGCTTCTGGTTCAGCTCGCGGGGCGTGTAGCCGCTGTTGTTGGTCAGGAAAAGATATTCCTTGTCCTCATCGTGGAGCCACTGGATAAACTCTGCCACGCCCGGCAGGATACGGTTGCCGTGGTAGATGACGCCGTCCATATCGCAGATAAAGCCCTTTTTCTCATTGAAGTTGATGGAAGTATCCATAACCAGTCTCCTTTGTCTCAGAAGTGCCTTTATCATATCATGCCGCGGGAGAGGTTTCCATAGGGAGAACGTAAAATTTTCCGGGCTTTGCAGATGGCTCCCGGCGGGAAGGACAGGCCGCGCGCATTACCGCAGGCGGGCGGCGCGGCATGAGCAAAAACAAGCACCCGGCGGGTGCTTGTTTTTTGCTTATATCTTGACAAGCTCGTAGTCGCGAGTGCCGATGCCGATCTTCTCGCCGTGCTCCAGACAGCTGCGCCAGTTGGTGTCCGGGTGGAGCCGCTGGAAGTGGTCGTGGTCGCAGGGGTCGCCGTCGGCGGCGGAGCCGCGCAGGGGCGTCTGGGCGTTCACCGCGTCCACGCAGGCCATGTCCAGCGCCACCGGGTCGAAGGAGGCGAACATGCCCACGTTGGGCACGATGGCCATGTCGTTCTCGGGACGGCAGTCGCAGGTGGGGGACACGTCGATGACCAGGGAAATATGGAAGCAGGGGCGTCCGTCCACCACCGCCTTGGTGTACTCTGCGATCTTGTAGTTCAGGTTGGTGGTGCTCTCGTCCCAGTTGATCTGCACCGCGTCCTTGGGACAGACAGCGATGCAGCGGCCGCAGCCCACGCATTTGTCGTGGTCGATGTGCGCCTTGCCGTTTTCGATGATGGGCGCGCCGTGGGCGCAGATCCTGCGGCACTGGCCGCAGCCGATGCAGTATTTCTCCGCCACGTGGGGCTTGCCCGCGTTGTGCTGCTCCATCTTACCGGCGCGGCTGCCGCAGCCCATGCCGATGTTCTTCAGGCAGCCGCCGAAGCCCGCCGTCTCGTGCCCCTTGAAATGGGTCAGGGAGATGAACACGTCCGCGTCCATGACGGCGCGGCCGATCTTGGCGTTCTTCACATACTCGCCGCCCGCCACGGGCACCTCCACCTCGTCGCTGCCCTTCAGACCGTCGGCAATGATGATCTGGCAGCCGGTGGTCATGGGGTTGAAGCCGTTGAGCATGGCGCTGTCCATGTGATCCAGCGCGTTCTTCCGCCCGCCCACATACAGGGTGTTGCAGTCCGTCAGGAACGGCTTGCCGCCCCGCTCCTTCACGAAGTCCGCCACCGTCCGCGCCCAGTTGGGGCGCAGGAAGGCCAGATTGCCCGGCTCGCCGAAATGCAGCTTGATGGCCACGAACTTGTCCTGAAAATCAATGTCGCCCATGCCGGCGGTCTTCATGAGCCGCGTCAGCTTCTGCTGCAGATTTTCATGCATATCCGCCCGCAGGTCGGCAAAGTATACCTTGGAAGCCATAAAAAGTCCTCACTTTCACGGTTTTTGTGAGGTAAGTATACCACATCCGCGGAGAATGTGCTATACTGATTTTCACAGGAGGTGTGCCATGCGAATTCTGACCCATACCGTCACCGAGGCCGACAGCGGACAGACCGTCCGGCAGCTGCTGGGACGCCTGTGGCACATCTCCGGCGGCTTCCTCAGCCGGCTGAAGTTCCGGGGTGCCATCACGGTCAACGGTGCACCCGTCACGGTGCGGTTCGTGCCCCGCCCCGGCGACCTGCTGGCCGCCGATGTGTCCGACCTGCCCGGCGAGAACCCCCACATCCAGCCGGTGGACTATCCGCTGGATATTCTGTACGAAGATGAGGATCTGCTGCTGATCAACAAGCCCGCCGGTATTGCCATGCACCCCGCCGCACTGACGGAGGAGCCGGTCACCATAGCCGGCGCCGTGGCGCACTATCTGCGCACCGACTGCTTCCACGCCGTCAACCGCCTTGACCGGGGCACCACCGGCGTCATGGCCGCCGCCAAGACCGGCTATATCCACGCCCTGTGCATGGCGCAGCTCCACACAGACGCCTTTCAGCGGGATTACCGCGCCGTGTGCGAGGGCGTGCCGGTGCCCGGCGAGGGCGACATCGACCTGCCGCTGGGACGGGCGGAGGGGTCGCTGCTGAAGCGCTGTCCTGACCCGCAGGGGCTGCCCGCCCACACCCATTACGAGGTGCTGGCCTCGGCCAACGGACGCGCCCTGCTGCGGCTAACTCCCACCACCGGGCGCACCCACCAGCTGCGGGTGCATCTGGCCGCCATCGGCCATCCCCTCACCGGCGACTGGCTCTACGGCACCGAGGATCGGGCGCTGATCGCTCGCCCGGCGCTGCACAGCTACCATCTGGTCATGCGCCACCCTCTTACCGGCTCAAGCATCGACGTTACCGCGCCCCTGCCGGAGGATATGCAGGCACTGCTGCGGTAATGTTCAAAAAAATGACATGACTTTTGCCCGCTCATGCGGTATACTGTTTATAATTTCTATCACAACAGGAGGACACTCCCCTTGAAAAAGATCTATGACGGGGTGCAGCGGTTCTGCGCCGCCCATCCCCGGTTCGGCATCTCCAACCTGATGCGCGTGATCGTGGCGGGCAACGTGGCGGTGTATGTGCTGATGCTGCTGACCCAGTCCAACGATGTCAACGCGCTGAATTTCCTGACCTTCAACCTCCACGCACTGCTGCGGGGCGAGGTGTGGCGGCTGGTGACGTTCGTATTCGTTCCGGCCTTTTCCTCTCCCTTCTCCCTGCTGATCAGTCTGTATTTCTACTACTGGATCGGCTCCACGCTGGAGCGGCAGTGGGGCACGGCCAAGTTCAATCTGTACTACTTCAGCGGCATGCTGCTGACGGTGCTGGGCGCGGTTCTGGCCAGTCTCATTACCGGCAATTACTACCTGACCGTGGCGGGTACGAATTATGTAAACCTGTCCATGTTCTTCGCCTTCGCCGTCCTGTTCCCCAACGCGCAGGTGCTGCTGTTCTTCATCATCCCGGTGAAGATGAAGTGGCTGGCGTATCTGGACGGCGCGCTGTTCGCCTTTGACATCATCAGCGCCGTCGGTCAGCACAACTGGGGCGGCGTGGTGCTGCCCATCGTGGCGCTGCTGAACTTCGCCGTGTTCATCTGGCCGGAGGTGCACTATCTCCGCCAGCGCACCCAGTACCAGGCCTCCCGCAAGACCGTGCAGTTCCGGCAGGCACAGCAGCAGCAAGCCCGCCAGCAGGCGCAGCAGGGCTATCACCACAAGTGCGCCGTGTGCGGCAAGACCGACACCGACTACCCCGATATGCAGTTCCGGTATTGCAGCAAATGCGCCGGGTACCACTGCTTCTGTCAGGATCACATCTTCAACCACGTACACTTCACAGAGGAATAACGTAAGAGCCAGAGAGCCGTCTCACCGAGACGGCTCCTTTTACATATTACATATTTTACATAAATCTTAAAGAATGCTGCATAACTGTAAGTTGACACCGGCGGTGTTTTTAGCTAAAATGTCCATGCAAACGTGCTGATCTGCCCAAAAATCCGGAAACGCAACCGCCGGTTGACAGATTTCCCAGCCCGGTTTATAGACCGCAGCCGCCGGAAACCGTATGATAGCGCCATACAAAACACGCGGCAATACGCCGCAGACATGAAGGAGAAGCTGTCATGATCATTGCTGACAAGATCGTATCCCTGCGCAAGAGGGCAGGCTGGAGCCAGGAGGAGCTGGCGGAGAAGCTGGGCGTCACCCGCCAGTCCGTTTCCAAGTGGGAGGGCGCTCAGTCGGTGCCCGATATGGATAAGGTGGTGTCCATGAGCCGTCTGTTCGGCGTTACCACCGACTATCTGCTGAAGGATGGGCTGGAGGAGGATGCGCCCTGCGCCGCGGCGGAGGACAACGACCCGCCCCTGCGCCGCGTCACCATGGGGCAGGCATCCGCCTACCTCGCCCTGCGCAAGGCCGCCGCGCCGAAGGTCGCCGCGGCCACGGCGCTGTGCATCGTATCGCCGGTAACGCTGCTTCTGCTGTCCGCCCTCAGCGAGAGCGGCCACTTCGGTATCTCCGGAAACGCCGCCGCAGGCATCGGCCTGTGCGTGCTGCTGGTGCTGGTGGCCGTGGCCGTGAGCCTCTTCCTGCGCACCGCCGCGCAGGTGCGGGAGTTCAAATTCCTGGAGGAGGAGCCGTTTGAGACGGAATACGGCGTAGACGGTATGGTGCGCCAACGGCAGCAGGAGTATAAGGACACCAACACCCGGCTCACCACCGTGGGCGTAGTGCTGTGCGTGCTGGCGGCGGTGCCGCTGTTCGCCGTCATGTGCATCGACGGCGCTGACCTGCTGTATGTGGGCGCGGTGTGCGCTCTGCTGGCGCTGGTGGCTGTCGGCTGTCTGGCACTGGTCACCACCGGGGTGTATCAGGGCGCTATGGAGCAGCTGCTGGAGGAGGGCGACTACACCCGTCCCCAGAAAAAGCACCACAAGCTGCGCGGCACCGTCACCATGATCTACTGGCTGGCGGCCACAGCCGTGTTCCTGCTGTACACCTACGGCCCCAATGGCAACGGCCAGCCCCAGTACAGCTGAATCATCTGGGCGGTGGCGGGCGTGCTGTATGCCGCCGTTATGGGCATCGTTCGCATCATCAGCCGCAGCCGCGGCTGAATCACGCCCCAACGGGGCATTGTTATAGAGATAGCGGAGAGAAAATAAGGAGGAACCCTCATGCTGGACATCCAACACCTGACCAAGACCTACGGCGAGAAGAAGGCCGTGGACGACCTGACGCTGCACATCGCCCCCGGCGAGATCTACGGCTTTATCGGACACAATGGCGCAGGCAAGACCACCACCCTGAAATCCGTGGTGGGCATCCTGCAATTCGATCAGGGCGAGATCACCATCGGCGGCAAGTCCATCAAGACCGACCCGCTGGCCTGCAAGCGGCTGCTGGCCTATATCCCCGACAACCCCGACCTGTACGACTACATGACGGGCATCAAGTACCTGAACTTCATCGCCGATGTGTTCGGCGTGGACGCCCAGACCCGGCGGGAGCGCATCCGCACCTATGCGGACACCTTCGAGCTGACCGGCGATCTGGCGCAGCCCATCGCCGCCTACTCCCACGGCATGAAGCAGAAGCTGGCCATCATCGCCGCGTGGCTCCACGACCCCCGGCTCATCGTTATGGATGAGCCCTTCGTGGGGCTTGACCCCAAGGCAGCCCACACCCTAAAGGGCATGATGCGGCAGGTGTGCGACAACGGCGGCGCTATCTTCTTCTCCACCCACGTGCTGGAGGTGGCGGAAAAGCTGTGCGACAAGGTGGCCATCATCAAGGGCGGCAGGCTCATCCGCTCCGGCACCATGGAGGAGGTCAAGGGCGACGACTCTCTGGAAGAGGTATTTCTGGAGCTGGAGGAGGATGCGTAATGGTCAATGTCCTCCTGAAAAAGCAGCTGTTTGAGATATTCCGCAGCTACTTCTACGACGCAAAAAAGAACAAACCCCGCTCCAGGACCTCCACCATTCTGTTCTTCGTCCTGTACGCGGTGCTGATGATAGGCTTCGTCGGCGGCATGTTCGTGCTGCTGGCGTGGAGCATCTGCCAGCCGCTGGTGGCCTCCGGCATGGGGTGGCTGTATTTCACGCTGTTTGCCGGGCTTGCCATTCTGCTGGGCGTGTTCGGCAGCGTGTTCAACACCTTTTCCTCCCTGTATCAGGCCAAGGACAACGACCTGCTGCTGAGCATGCCCATCCCCATCCGGGCGATACTGGCATCCCGGCTGCTGGGCGTGTATCTCATGGGGCTGATGTTCTCCGGCGTGGTGCTGCTGCCCGCCGTGATCTTCTACTGGTGCGCCGCCGACGCCTCCCCGTCCGCCATCGCGGGCGGCGTGATGCTGGTGCTGGCGGTATCCCTGTTCGTGCTGGTGCTCTCCTGCGTGCTGGGCTGGGTTGTGGCTAAGATCTCCGCCAAGCTCAAGCGCAAGAACTTCCTGACGGTGTTCATCGCGCTGGTGTTCTTTGGCCTGTACTACATGGTCTGCTTCCGGGCGTCCGACCTGCTGAATAAGCTGCTGGCCAACCTGACGGCGGTGGGCGACGCCGTCCGGGGCGCAGCCTATCCCCTGTATCTGCTGGGACGCATGGGCGAGGGCGACTGGCTGGCCATCGCCTTTGTGGTGGCCGTAACGCTGGCGCTGTGCGCCCTGACCTATCTGGTGCTCAGCCGCACGTTTATCGGCATCGCCACCGCCTCCGGCACCACCGCCAAGGCGGAGTACCGGGAAAAGGCGGTCAAGGCCGCCGGTGCGTCCTCCGCCCTGCTGCGGAAGGAGTTCGGCCGCTTCACCTCCAGCCCCAACTATATGCTCAACTGCGCTCTGGGCACGGTGATGCTGCCCATTATGGGCGTTTTGCTGCTGGTGAAGGCCGGCGAGCTTCTGCCCGTGGTGTATGAGATCGCCGGCGGCGAAGCGCCCGGCTTTCTGGCGGTGATGCTGTGCGCTGCCCTGTGTCTGATAGGCTCCATGAACGACACAGCCGCCTCCTCCGTGTCGCTGGAGGGCAAGAACCTGTGGCTGGCGCAGTCCCTGCCGGTGACGGCGTGGCAGCTGCTCCGCGCCAAGCTGCTGGTGCAGCTGCTGGTGACGGGCATTCCCATGGCGGTCACCTCCGTGCTGGTGCTGCTGGCTATCCGTCCCGCTCTGCAGGAGGCCGTGCTGCTGGTGGTGCTGCCGCTGCTGTTCGTGTGGCTGTCGGCGGAGTTCGGCCTGCTGATGGATCTGAAGCGCCCCAATCTGGTCTGGACAAACGAGATCACGGTCATCAAGCAGCGTATCACGGTGCTGCTGGTGATGCTGGCCGGGTGGCTGTACGCCGCCGCCATCGCCGCGCTGTACTTCGTGGTCGGCGCCGATATGGGCGCGGCGTGGTACCTGCTGGCGTGGTCGGTGCTGACGGCGACGCTGGCTGCCCTGCTGCGCCGGTGGCTGCGCCGCAGCGGAAGCCGACTGTTAGGCCGCCTGGCATAAGAAAACATACGCCGTAAAAGGCGCGTTTCGCGCAGCCTATAATTGTGGCGGATATGTTAATTTCATCCCCGTCCCGCAGAAGTGGGACGGGGTTTTTTGCAGTTCCGGCGCATCTGCTTATAGACACTTTGGGCAAAATGTGGTAGGGTAACTTATTCAACAAAGTGCACAGAGGAGGCTTTTTCATGAACGAGGTCAAGTCCCCCAAGAAACCGCTTATTTACTACTATCTGGCGGCTATCCTGCTGGTGGTGCTGTTCAACATGCTGGCCATGCCGTGGCTGGCGGAGCACCAGATCCAGGAGGTGGATTACAACACCTTTGTCTCCATGACCGAGAAGAAGGAGATCGGCAAGGTGGAGATCCAGCAGCAGAGCAACCGTATCCTGTTCACCGACAAGGACGAAAAGACCATCTACAAGACGGCCATCGTGCCCGATGACGGCATGGTGCAGCGTCTGCTGGACGCGGGCATCTCCACCACCGGCGAGGAGATCGAGCAGACCTCCCTGCTGACGGACATTCTGGCCTGGGTGCTGCCGCTGGTGCTCTTCATCGCCATCGGGCAGCTGGTTTCCCGCAGTCTGATGAAGAAAATGGGCGGCGGAAGCAACTCCATGATGTTCAACATGGGCCGCTCCGACGCCAAGATCTATGTCAAATCTGCCGAGGGCATCAAGTTTGACGATGTGGCCGGCGAGGACGAGGCCAAGGAGAATCTGCAGGAGGTGGTCAACTACCTCCACGACCCCAGCAAGTACAAGGAGATCGGCGCCTCCATGCCCAAGGGCATCCTGCTGGTGGGCCCTCCGGGTACCGGCAAGACCATGCTGGCCAAGGCCGTGGCCGGCGAAGCCAACGTGCCCTTCTTCTCCATGTCCGGCTCGGAATTCGTAGAGATGTTCGTGGGCATGGGCGCCTCCAAGGTGCGTGATCTGTTCAGCCAGGCCAAGGAGAAGGCGCCCTGCATCGTGTTCATCGACGAGATCGACGCCATCGGCCAGAAGCGCAGCGGCGGCCAGCTGGGCGGCAACGACGAGCGGGAGCAGACCCTGAACCAGCTGCTCACCGAGATGGACGGCTTCGACAGCAGCAACGGCGTTATCATTCTGGCGGCCACCAACCGTCCCGAATCCCTTGACCCGGCGCTGACCCGTCCGGGGCGCTTCGACCGCCGCGTGCCGGTGGAGCTGCCCGACCTGCTGGGGCGCGAGGCCATATTGAAGGTACACGCCAAAAAGATCAAGATCGCCGAGGACGTGGATTTCAACAAGGTGGCGCGGATGGCCTCCGGCGCTTCCGGCGCGGAGCTGGCCAACATCGTCAACGAGGCGGCGCTGCGCGCTGTCCGGGACGGCAGGCGCTTTGCGACCCAGGCCGATCTGGAGGAGAGCATCGAGGTGGTCATCGCGGGCTATCAGAAGAAGAACGCCATCATGACCGACCACGAGAAGAAGATCGTGTCCTACCACGAGATCGGCCACGCGCTGGTGGCGGCTTTGCAGAGCCATTCTGCCCCGGTGCAGAAAATCACCATTGTGCCCCGCACCTCCGGCGCACTGGGCTACACCATGCAGGTGGAGGAGGGCAACCACTACCTGATGACCCAGGAGGAGATGGAGAACAAGATCGCCACCCTCACCGGCGGCCGCGCCGCCGAGGAGACGGTGTTCGGCTCCATCACCACCGGCGCCTCCAACGACATCGAGCAGGCCACCAAGCTGGCACGCGCCATGATCACCCGCTACGGCATGAGCAAGGACTTCGACATGGTGGCGCTGGAGGCTGTCACCAACCAGTATCTGGGCGGCGACGCGTCGCTGGCCTGCTCCGCCGACACCCAGACGGAGATCGACCGGCAGGTGGTGGCGCTGGTGAAGCAGCAGCACGAGAAGGCGCTGAAGATCCTCGCCGACAACCGCGCCAAGCTGGATGAGCTGGCCAGCTTCCTGTATGAGAAGGAGACCATCACCGGCGAGCAGTTCATGGAGATACTGAAGAAATAAAAGCAGCACGCCCCCGGCATAGCCGGGGGCGCGCTCCGGAGGAATACCGCATGAAGTTCATCACTATACTGGCCGTCACGTTCTTTGCCGGCATGGGCGCCGGTCTGGGCACCGGCTTTGCCGGCATGAGCGCCGCGGCGGTCATCAGCCCCATGCTCATCACATTTCTGGGCATGGATCCCTATATGGCCGTGGGCATCGCACTGGCATCGGACGTGCTGGCCAGTGCCGTCTCCGCCTACACCTACCACAAAAACAAGAATCTGGACGTGCGCAACGGCCTTATCATGATGGCGGCGGTGCTTCTGTTCACCGTGGTGGGCAGCTATATTGCCAGCCTTCTCCCCTCCCACACCATGGGAGGCTTCTCCGTATTCATGACCTTCCTGCTGGGCGTCAAGTTCATCGTCCGCCCCGTTATGACCACCAAGGAGGCCATGCAGGGCGTATCCGCCAAGAAGCGCGCCGCTCAGTCCGTTGTGTGCGGCATTCTGATCGGCTTTATCTGCGGCTTCGTGGGCGCGGGCGGCGGCATGATGATGCTGCTGATCCTGACCAGCGTGCTGGGCTACGAGCTGAAAACCGCCGTGGGCACCAGTGTGTTCATCATGACCTTCACCGCGCTGACCGGCGCTATCTCCCACTTTACCATCGGCGGCGCACCGGACTGGACAGTGCTTGCCCTGTGCGTGGTGTTCACGCTGATCTGGGCGCGGATCGCGGCGGTATTTGCCAACAAAGCCGCGCCGAAGACCCTGAACCGCGCCACCGGCATTGTCCTTGTGCTGCTGGGCGCCGTTATCATGGGCTTCAACCTGCTGAAATAACCCCGGCAAGCAGCAAAAAACACGCCCCCGGCAGAGCCGGGGGCGCGTTTTTTACTTATTCTGTTCGTACAGCACGGCCAGACCCCGCAGGATCAGGTCGGCGGCCATGTGCATCTCGTGCCGGCAGGCCGGCGCGATGACCGGTGCAATGCCGCCGGTGGCCACCACTGTGGCGCGGCAGCCCAGCTCGGATTCCATCCGGTCGATCATGCCGTCCAGCAGCAGCGCCGAGCCCAGCACACAGCCGCTCTGCATGCAGCCCAGCGTGTCCGTGCCGATGGCCTTTTCCGGCACCGCCAGCGGAATATCCGGCAGCAGCGCCGTGCCGCCTGCCAGCGCCGACAGCGCCAGATTTGCGCCCGGCAGGATAGCTCCTCCCCGGAACGCGCCCTGCGCGTCCAGCACCGAAATGGTGGTGGCGGTACCCATGTCGATCAGCAGCAGCGGCGGCCGGTACAGATCCAGCGCGCCCACCGCAGCCGTCAGCAGGTCGGCGCCCAGCGTCTCCGGATGGCGGATCATCACCGGGATCCGGCAGCGGACGTTCTCGCCCACCACCAGCGGCTCTCTCCCGGTCAGCAGCCGCGCCGCGCCCTGCAGGGCGCGCGTTACCGGCGGCACCACCGAGGAGATGATGACCTGCTCCACGTCCCGCCTGTCCACCTCCGCCAGCTCCAGAAGCTGGCTGAGCGCCACGGCGTAATCGCCCACGGCGTTGTCGCGCCGGGTGGCGATGCGGAAGCTGCGGCGCACCTGCCGCCCCTCCATCAGTCCTACGACCACGTGGGTGTTGCCCACGTCCAGTGCAAGCAGCATACGAACGCCCCCCGTCTTATGCGTTGGTCTTGCGGGCAGCCAGCTTGCCCCGGCTGTACATGACCGCCTTGGCAATGGCGGCGCCGGTGATCAGGCACACCGCGCCCTCCACCAGTCCGTTGACGCCCACGAAGGCGATGACGAACAGAAAGGCGTTGGAGCTGCCGAGGGCGGCCACAAAGCCCTGAATGTACTCCGTGTGATAGAAGCACAGGCACAGCATGGACATAAACAGCACCGTGTTGCACAGCGCACCGATCAGTCCCGCCGCGCCGAAGGACCACAGATTGCTCTTGTCCAGCTTGTTCAGCCCCTTGAAGCTGAGGCCGCACAGCCAGCCCGCCAGAATACGGGTGGGCACGCACACC
>ULSQ01060508.1_pt1 | contig 12689 bp, 10 predicted proteins | sample 1956821 | NCBI WGS metagenome assembly ULSQ01 (sample SAMEA4835712, study PRJEB28245) | human gut metagenome | biome: gut microbiome; material: fecal sample | place: Denmark | collected 2008 | reverse complement strand
CCACATGCGTTTAAACTTATCTACAAACCCAGCCATTATATAATCCTCCTAAAATTATGTATAATTCCTTGCACCGAATAATGCCGAACCAACTCTGACCATATTTGCACCTGCAAGTACAGCTTCGTAATAATCGGCAGACATACCCATTGAAAGAATATTCATATCTATATTATCTAATTTTTTTTGCGAGATGTCAATAAATATATTATGCATTTTATTGAAAAATTCAGAAATTTTCTGTGAAGATTCACAAATCGGAGGTATTGCCATAAGACCTTTAACTGAAATACCGTCCAATTCGGCAATCTGACAAAGTAATTCTTCAAGCTGTTCAGGCATAACGCCTGACTTATTTTCTTCTCTGCCGATATTTACCTCAACAAGAACATCACAGTTTTTATTGATTTTTAAAGCCTGTTTAGAAATTTCCGATGCAAGCTTTATTGAATCGACAGACTGGATAAGATCAACCTTATCGATAATCTGTCTTACCTTGTTTGTCTGCAAGTGACCGATAAACTGAAGAGAACAGTTGTCAAGGTTATACTTATCATACTTTGACAAAAGCTCCTGAACCTTGTTTTCGCCTATGTGGTCAAGTCCAAGTGAAATTGCGTGGTTAATAACCTCAGGTTCAACCATTTTTGTTGCGGCAAGAAATGTAATATCCTCACGCTTTCTTCCGGACTTTTCGGCAGCCTCGGCTATTCGCTCATCAATAAATTTGTAATTGTATTCAACGTCAGTTAACAACTTTTCCGTCATACAAATCATCTCCTTCAAGAATTACCTGATCATATAACTCAACTGTTGTGCCGTCAACAAGGTCTTTGCTGTCCGGCTCCGGATCGCAAATAACATAATCATCGTCGGCATACAGAATAGATATCTGTTTGAATCTCACTTCACTTCCGTGAAGCACATATACACCCTGAACCTTAACCTGTTCGGTATGTTTATTGTCATTGTCATCATAGGTTGTCTTTGTTACATAGTCATCATGAATAGCCTTTTTGCTGATTCTCAAGCCTGTGTATGAACCAAGACCTATTTCAATCGGTTCCTGTCTTGCCTGAGCAAGGTCGGAATTCATATAGTCACACTCAAGAATAAGAAGGGCGTCGCTGTCTTTTGATTCCTGATAAATCCTCTTGATAGTGGCGGGAATGCTTTCAGACGATGCGTCAGAGAACAGCACCGTAGCGGAACCGTCCCACAAAGAAAGTCTTGTTGCCTCATCAGCCGTAACCTTACAGGCAACATACCATTTCAATCCCGTTACAACCTTGCCTGCAATATTACCGGACACTTTTGTCTGCTTTACATTATCAAGGTCAGAAAGGGTCAGACGATCAAGATTATTGTAATCAAGTGCATTTTCATATCCGTCACAATGTGAGAGAAAACAACCTGATTTTTCAGTCGTAATATTACCTGTTGATTTTCCTGTTTTGCCTTCAAGAGTGGCTATTTCAGCCTGGAGTTCTGAAATTCTGTCATTAAAGTTAGTGGCTTTGCCTGTGTAAATCTGTCTTTGGTTTATTGAATAAAGCAGATTATTTGTGACATTATCAATATTTGCCAAATCGCCGTCATTGATACTGCGAATTTGTGAAATGATATTATTATTTATATTGTTGTTGATAGTATCAATACCTATGTTGCCGGCCGTGCTTGTTTTTTGAAGTGTCTGCAAATCGGAAAGCTGTTCCTGTAATGCGCTGATTTTTGACTGTGAAGCTGCGTCATCATCATTTGCATATGATTTTGCAATTTCACCGCCGGCTTTAACCTCATCACCGTCATGCACTGTATATGAAAGCACACCCGAAGTATTATTCTGAATCATATTTTCATCACGGATAATAAATCCGTTTGAATAAATTTTATCCGTGACTGTTGTTTGAACAGCATTTTCAGTCGGATACATTTTAAAATTTGTACTTATCAGAAGATAGGCGGCATAAACAACTGCAAGAACTGATAACGCAATCATCAAAATTCGTCTGAAAAGCAATTTATCCATAAAGTAAGCCTCTTTCGATTACAGCCTTTGCATAACTGTATATTTCTTCAAATGAATTATATTCATCAATATAAATCCAATTAATCTTCGAATCCCGCTTAAACCAAGTAATTTGTCTTTTTGCATATCTGCGGGTTTCCATTTTCAATTTTTCAACACAATCATTCAGATTTTTATTTTCTTTAAAATAAGGAATCAATTCCTTGTATCCTATCGCCTTTATTGATGTATAGCTCAGGACGGAATTAATAACCCGTTCAGCCTCCTCAAGCAAACCTTCTTCAAGCATAATATCTACACGCTTGTTTATTCTGTCATAAAGCACCTGTCTGTCACGGCAATTAAGACCGATTTTTACAGTTATATACGGAGACGGAATTTTATGTGATTCTTCAATTTGTTGTGTGATAGTTTTTCCTGTTGTTTTGTAAAATTCAATGGCACGGATTATTCTTTTAAGATTTCTGCTTTCACGAAGTCTTTCAGCCGATTTCGGATCGAATTTTGCAAGCATTTCAAGCAACCTGTCTGTTCCCTGTTCTTCGGCAATCTTGCGAAGTTCTAAACAATATTCTTCATCCCGTTTATCATCACTGAAAGAAACATTGTTCAGAAGTGAATCAACATAAAGACCTGTTCCGCCGACAATAAACGGTAATTTGCCTCTTGAATGGACATCTGCTATACATTTTGAAGCATCAGTTACATATGACGCAACCGAATATGTTTTATCAGGCGGAAGAAAGTCCATCATATGATGAGGAATTCCATCCATCTCTTCTTTGGTAGGTTTGGCTGTTGCAATCTGCATTCCCCTGTATATCTGCATGGAATCGGCAGATACGATTTCACCGTTAAAATGCTTTGCAAGTTCAACCGAAAGTTTTGTTTTGCCTGATGCGGTAGGACCGACAATTGAAACCGTATTAATAGATTTTTCCAAAAAATCACACCCTGCCAAATTGTTTTTCAATTTCACTCTTTGTAAGAACAATGCAAATCGGTCTGCCGTGAGGGCAATACTTAATTTCAGGATGTTCTTCAAGGTGTTTTACAATCCCTATAAGCTCCTCAGGCGTACTTTTATTGCCTGCTTTTATAGCTGAACGGCAAGCAACATTGCTGTAAAACCAATCCATTTTTTCGGTAAAAATATCGGTTTTACCCTGAGAAATGTAGCCCGACATCTCGGTAATGCAATCTTCAATTTCAACAGCCGGAATATACTGCGGAGAACTTCTTACAATAACCGTACTGTTACCGAAATCTTCAACTTCAAAGCCGCAATCGGAAAACATATCAAGATTATTAATTGCCGCATCATACTCGGTTTTTCCGAGAGGGACTGTAACAGGTGTAAGTAAAATCTGCCTGTAGTCAGCAGCCTTTTCGGCTTTGAGTTTTTCATAAATAATTCTCTCATGGGCGGCATGTTTGTCTATCAAAATAATATCTTTATTGTTTTTTTCTGCAATGATATATGTATCGAAAACCTCTCCGATATATTTGATGCTCGTCTGATTATCGTTTACAAGAACAAGCTCTTTTGATTTCTCAATAGATTCTTCCGAAACAATTACATTAACCTCTTTAGGGCTTACAATCGGACTTTTATCGGTAATACTTTCTGTATCAGTTTTTTCATCTTCAACAAGCGAAGTTGGCTGAGCAATTTCAGGCTTGAAAGTTGATTTTAACTTTTCTTCCTCTTTCGCCTTATTTATCGCCTGTTTGCTGAAAATATCAAACGGATTAGATATATCCGCAACTTTTATATCATCAATGGATTTTGTAACAGAACGAATAGCTGCCTCATCATTCTTCTTATTATCATTAAATGCGACATCGGAAAACGGATTAAAATCATCGGATTTTCCGGATGTAACAACAGGTTTTGTAACCTTTGTTTTTTGTTTGTCAGGTATCGGTTTGGCATACTGTTTTTGTACAAAATCATTTTTAGAACTTTGCACAACAGGCTTATTCAGAATGGCAGGTGCATTGTTAAACGGATTAAATTTATTTTGCACCTCATTAAAAGCTGTTTCCTTTTTAAATGACGCTTTTTTACGGCTGTCATACTTCATAAGTGAAGATTTTACCGCATGATAAATCGCATCAAAAACAGGTCTTTCATTTATAAATCTGACCTCAAGCTTTGAAGGATGAACATTTACATCAATAATTTCACACGGCAATTCGATATTAAGAACACACGACGGAAATTTTCCGACCATTATTGAGCCCTTAAAAGCCTCTTCAAGTGCAACCATAGCCGTTCTGGTTTTGATGTACCTTCCGTTGATGAAAAAATTCTGCATATTACGGTTTGGTCTTGAGTGTTCGGGCTTTGAAATATAGCCGTAAACCTTTATCGCATCAAGCTGATAATCAACCGGAATAAGTCCTTTTGCAAAATCTTTTCCAAAAACCGAATATATTGCAGAAATAAGTTTTCCGTCGCCGAATGTACGAAGAACCTGCTTTCCGTCTTTAATGTATGTAAATGCAATTTCGGGATGTGACAAAGCAGTTTTGTCGATTATATTTGAAACTGCGTTACCCTCCGAAACATCCTTTTTCAAAAATTTTGCACGGGCAGGAATGTTGTAGAACAAATCTCTGATAACAAATGTTGTGCCGACAGGACAACCTGCATCATCAAAGCTCTGTTCTTCACCGCCGTCAATTTCATATGAAGTTCCGATTTCCTCGTTTACATTCCTCGTAATAAGTTGAAGTCGTGACACTGCACAAATTGACGCAAGAGCCTCTCCTCTGAATCCGAGTGTAGAAATACTGTCTAGGTCAGATTCGACCTTAACTTTACTGGTTGCGTGTCTTAAAAACGCAACTTTGATATCGTCACGGTAAATACCGCAACCGTCATCGGCAACACGCATGAATGTTGTACCGCCGTTTTTTATCTCAACGGTGATATTTTTTGCGCCTGCGTCAATTGAATTTTCTACAAGTTCCTTTATAACCGACGCCGGTCTTTCAACAACCTCGCCGGCGGCGATAAGTTCTGCAACATGCTTATCAAGTACATTGATTACACCCATTTGTGTCACCTCCTAATATTAAATCATACCCTTGAGTTCGTAAAGCAAGTTCATTGCTTCAATCGGAGTAAGAGTATTTATATCTGTATCTTTCAGCTTTTCAATCACGGGACTTTCAGTCGAACCGATAAGTGAAAGCTGCATATCGTCTGAATTATCCTGCTTTTGAATATTGGCATTCTCGTTTTTATATTTGCCGTGTTCAAGGTCTTTTAAAATTTCCTTTGCTCTTGAAATTACAGACTGCGGAATGCCTGCAAGCTTTGCAACCTCAATACCATAGCTGTCATCTGCTCCGCCGGGAACAATTCTTCTCAGAAAAGTAATGTCATCGCCACGCTTTTTAACTGCTATGTTATAGTTTTTTACACCGTCAAGGAGTTGTTCCATAACCGTAAGTTCGTGATAATGAGTTGCAAAAAGTGTTTTTGCACCGAGTTTTTTTCTGTCGGCACAAAATTCAAGTACAGCCCTTGCGATGCTCATACCGTCAAAGGTCGAAGTACCTCTGCCGATTTCGTCAAGAATAAGTAGGCTTTTTGAAGTTGCATTTTTAATGATATTGGCAACCTCGCTCATCTCAACCATAAAGGTCGACTGTCCCGAAGCAAGATCATCAGACGCACCTACACGAGTAAATATGCTGTCTACAATTCCGATTTCGGCAGAAGACGCCGGAACAAAACTGCCTATCTGCGCCATAAGAACAATAATGGCAATCTGTCGCATATAGGTTGACTTACCCGCCATATTGGGACCTGTAATAATTGCTACTCTGTCATTGGCAGAATCAAGGCTAACATCATTCGGAACAAACGGTGCATCCTTTAATAGAGCCTCAACAACCGGATGTCTCGAATCTTTAATTCTTATAGCGGTTGAAAGGTTTACATCAGGTCTTATGTATCTGTTGTCAGCCGCAACATTTGCAAGTGATGTAATAACATCAAGATTAGCAATGGCTTTTGCGGTTTTCTGAATCCTTTCAAGATTATCCGAAACCGTCTTTCTGACATCATCAAAGAGGTTGTATTCAAGTGCAACCGATCTGTCTTTTGCACCGAGGATTCTGCCCTCTACATCTTTCAAATCCTGAGTAATATATCTTTCACAATTGGTGAGTGTCTGCTTTCTTATGTATGTTTCGGGTACCATGGATTTATACGAATTTGATACTTCAATATAATATCCGAATACCCTGTTATAACCGACTTTAAGCTTAGGAATTCCCGTTATATCACGCTGTTCAGCCTCAATACGGGCAAGAATCCCCTTTGAGTCATTCATATCTACTGTCACGGAATCCAGCTCTTCGTTATAACCTCTCTTAATCATACCGCCCTCACGGACTGTAAACGGAGGTTCTTCAACGATTGCAGAATCAATAAGAGAATGAATGTCCTCAAGCTTATCAATACTTTTATAAATATATTTAAGATAAACCGATTTGCAATCAACGAGCAAATCCGAAATCTGCGGAAGATTCTGAATTGCCCCGCAGAGTGAACGCAAATCTCTTGCATTTGCAGAACCGTAAACGATTCTTGTCATAAGTCTTTCAATGTCAAATATACCCGAGAGTGTGTCTGTAACATCCATACGGAGCATATTATCGTTTACAAGCTCTTCAATCGCACTCTGACGGTTGTTAATTGAAGTTATATTAAGCAAAGGATGTTCAAGCCATGAACGCATAAGGCGTTTGCCCATTGCGGTTTTTGTCTTATCAAGCACCCACAAAAGTGAACCCTTTTTATCCTTTGTCAGCATTGTTTGCGTGAGCTCAAGATTACGCTGTGTGTTGTAATCAAGACTCATATATTGATTTTCTTTGTAGAACTCAATGTGATTTATTCTTTCAAGTCCCGTTTTCTGAGTATCACGAAGATATGAAAGCAATGCACCGAGAACGCACACAACAACAGATTTGTCAGATACAGTACTGTATTCATCCGCAAACTGTGATTTTACAACATCAGTACATGCCGACTCGTCAAATTTTTCATCTTCGAGCATTTCAACTCCTGCCGAAAGTTTCGCTTTAATGAACTTAGGCAGCTCTTTCAGCTTTACAATGTCACCGCCAATAAGAATTTCACGGGGATTATAGCTTGTAAGCTGATTGGTAAGAACATTATAGCTGTCATTACCCCTGATTTCCGTAGCGTATAATTCTCCTGTGGAAATATCGCAAAAACAAAGTCCTATAGTTTTATTTTTAGAATACATACAGCAAATGTAGTTGTTTTTGCTCTCATCAAGCATACTCGATTCCATTACGGTACCGGGAGTAATTACTCGAATAATATCACGCTTTACAAGACCTTTTGCCTTTGCAGGATCTTCCGTCTGTTCGCAAATTGCAACCTTATAGCCCTTTGCAACAAGTCTTGCAATGTAACCCTCACAGCTGTGAAACGGAACTCCGCACATGGGAGCACGCTCGGCCTGTCCGCAATCCCTTCCTGTAAGAGTAAGTTCAAGCTCCTTTGATGCAAGCTTTGCATCATCGTAAAACATTTCGTAGAAATCTCCAAGTCGGAAGAACAAAATGCTGTCTTTGTTTTCTTCTTTAATTTTGAAATACTGTTGCATCATTGGAGATAACTCCGCCATTTGTTTCACTTCCTTAACAAAATTTAGAACCGTTTATCAGCCGCAACCGCCGCATGTAGCACAGCTGCCTGAGCATGATGACTGGCTGTAATCAGCAGTTTCGGGATCTGCACCCTCAGCAGACTGCTGAACAATTGCGAGAACTCTGTTTGCAACAACATCAAAAGCAGCCTTTGCATCATTGTAGGCAATCATATTCTCGTTTGACATAATCTGAGAATATGCCTCTCTCATCTCGGTATTAAGCTTAGAAAGCTTTTCCTGATCTCTTTCTTTTTTAGATGCCTCATTGTTAATTGACATTCTTTTAAGATTGAATTCACCGATAAGACGCTGAAGCTCCATATCTGCATCTGCATTCTTCTGAGCGTCCTGCAATTTTTTATATGAGTCCTCTTCCTGAATGAGTCTTCCGAGTTCCCTTGCTTTCTCAATGATATCCATAGTTTTAACCTCCGATTATTTTACAAACTCACCCTTTAATATCCAGTTGCGAGCCTTTGTTATTTTTACATTTCTGAATGTTCCGATACAGTCCTTTGATCCTTCAAGCTCAACTATTATGTTACCGCTTGTACGACCGCACAATTCACCGTTCTTATCGTTTTCACCTTCAATAAGTACCTTTTCGGTTTTGCCAACCATTGAAGAACAACGCTTTGCCGCAATTTCTTCCTGAACATCAAGAAGTTCACGGAACCATTTTGATTTTTCTTCAGCGGAAATCGGATCGTCCATTTTAGCAGCAGGAGTACCTACTCTCGGTGAGAAAATGAAGGTAAAGAGCGATGTAAACTCAACCTCACGGATGAGCGATAAAGTTTCTTTAAAATCTTCATATGTTTCACCCGGAAAACCTACAATGATATCACTTGTAAGTGAAAGACCGTCAATTTTCTCTTTAGCATAATTGATTATTTCAAGATACTTTCTGCGATCATAGTGACGGTTCATTGCTTTAAGCACTCTGTCCGAACCGCATTGGAACGGAAGGTGAAGATGCTTGCTTATATGAGTACCCGATGCAATTGTGTCAATAAGTTCTTTTGAACAATCCTTCGGGTGAGATGTCATAAAGCGAAGCCAATAATCGCCGTCAATTGAATCGACCTCACGCAAAAGCTGTGAAAAGTTTACTTTCTCGGAAAGACCTTTTCCGTAGGAATTTACATTCTGACCGAGAAGGGTAATGTCTTTATAACCCGACTCAATCATATTTTTAGCCTCAGAAACAATAATATTCTTTTCACGACTGCGTTCTCTGCCTCTTACATAAGGCACAATGCAATATGTACAGAAGTTGTTGCAACCGTACATAATCGGTAACCAACCCTTGAAAGTGCCGTCACGCTTAACAGGAAATCCCTCATAAAGCTGATTATCGTCATTACCTCTTTCAAACACTCTTTTGCCATCAAGAAGAGCGTTATACATAAGCTCGGGAAAATGGTGCAATGAATGAGTACCAAACACAAGTCCTACAAAAGGAAAGCTCTTGTAAATTTTATTGGCAACATGCTCCTGCTCCATCATACAACCGCACAAAGCAATAAGAATCTGCGGATGCTTACGCTTTAGATTTTTTAATGCACCGACATTGCCGAACACTCTGTCCTCAGCATGTTCTCTTACTGCACAGGTATTGAAAAGTATGAAATCCGCATTGTCCGGTTCATCTGCAAACTCAAATCCCGATTGTTCAAGCATACCCTTAATTTTTTCACTATCAGCCACATTCTGCTGGCAGCCGTATGTTCTGATATACGCAACAGGCTTCTCTCCTCTTTTGCGGATATCCATAATTTCAGCTATTAAATTCATATACTCCGATTGTTTTTCGGAAATTTTCTGACTGTCAGGCAAAGAAATGCCTCCTAACCCATTGTATTAACTGTTAGATTATAACACAAGATATACGGTTTTTCAATGTTTTTCACAGGTTTTTCAAAATTTACTTCTTATAAGTCTGAAACAGAGAACCGTATCCGGACGGTATATTACCGACTATTACGGATTGTGCAATTTCAAAATCGGTAGTAAATGTTATTTTGCCTGAATAATCAAGCGAGGTTGTCATTATTTTTGAGGTGAGCAAAAGCTTTATATGGTGGATTGTCTGATTTATTCCCGCTTGTTCAAATGTACTTATAACTTCCGAGGAAAAGCTTCCTGTAAGGTTAAAACTCACAGGAATGCAAGGTCCGACATTTGAGAGTATTGTAATATTCGTAAATGCACCGAGAGGTATTTCAATTTCATTGTCATATACCTTAGCTATTTCCTTTTGTACGGCTTTCGTGATGTCAGCTTTAATTCTGTTGATTTTGAATGAATCCGTTTCAATTGACTGAACATTTCCGTTTTTATCACAATTAATCTTTGCAATATCACTGTAAGAATAATTAAGCTTATCAAGTGTATTATTCACTGCATCGCAGACAGAATTTACAGACAATATTTCAGCCTGAATTCTTATGTACTCCGGTCTGAAATCTGACAAATGCACCTCGCAGAAAACAGTAACACCGATAATTAGTAAAACCACAGTAAGAAGTATTTTCTTTAAAAGAACAAATTTTCTTTTACACCTTTTTCTGTACAACATAAAAACACCCCTCGTATATACTATACGAAGGGTGTTTGTTTTGTTAATTATTCTTCTGTGTCCGAACAACCGTCGCATGATGCACAATCAGCATCACACTCGTCATCTTCCTCATTGCTGAAAAGCTCTGAAAAATCAAACTCAAGGTTCTCACCGCAGTTAGGACACTCGATTTCGCCTTCAAGAAGGACATCTTCGGAAACATTAAGCTTCTGACCGCATGAATCACAAGTCACCTCATAAAAAGGATTCTCTTCATCATCAAAATCGTAATCGTCATCTTCATCGTCATAATCTTCAATGTCATAGTCCTCGTCATCGTAAACATCAGACTCAACATCAGCAAGATCCTGATCAATTTCGTCAACCTGAGCGCTTAACTCATCGTAAAGTTCTTCCATGTCAGATACTTCAAAAGCCATATCATCAAGAAGATCAACGATTGCATTAAGAACCTTTACTTCAGGTTTTGACTCATCAAGCTCCAAACCGTCGCAAAGGCCGCGAATGTAAGAAATTTTTTCAGTAAGATTCATAACTGATTCTCCCGCAGAAATTATGCTCTGCCCATATATTCGCCTGTTCTTGTGTCGATCTGAATAACTTCGCCCTCATCAATAAAGAGAGGAACTTTAATTTCAGCACCTGTTTCAAGAGTTGCAGGCTTTGTAGCGTTGGTTGCTGTGTCACCCTTAAAGCCGGGGTCTGTCTTTGTAACCTTAAGTTCAACAAAGTTCGGAGGCTCAATGCCGAATACATTGCCCTTGTAAGAAAGAACCTTGCACACCATATTTTCCTTAACAAACTTAAAGTTGTCGCCGAGAACGCTCTTGTTAATCGGAATCTGCTCCCATGTTTCTGTATCCATGAAGTAGTAAAGATCGCCGTCTGAATAGCTGTATTCCATATCCTTTCTGTCAATGAAAGCTGTGGGATACTTATCGTTCGGGTTGAAAGTTTTTTCAACTACTGCGCCTGTAATAACATTTCTAATTTTAGTTCTTACAAATGCAGCACCCTTACCGGGCTTTACATGCTGGAATTCAATGATTGATACAACCTGACCGTCCATTTCAAATGTAACGCCGTTTCTGAAATCACCTGCTGATATCATTAGTAATACCTCCTAATTATCTTTCATACGGAAATACGGTAATGTATGCCGTAATATAACAATTTACATTATACATAACAATGACAAAAAATGCAAGACTTTTATTACACAATAATGAGTTCTTTGGGGAGTGAAACAAAGTTTTTGTACCCTGTATCAGTCACGCAAAGCATATCTTCAATGCGAACACCGAATTTACCAGGCAGATATATTCCCGGTTCATCGGTTATTATCATACCTTTTTTCAACATTGTTTCACTTCTCGGAGATACAACGGGAGATTCGTGGATATCAAGTCCTACACCGTGACCGGTTGCATGACCGAAATATTTTCCGTAACCGTTTTCCGAGATTATATCTCTTGCAATTTTATCGACATCAGAACATTTTGCTCCGGGTTTTACGCTGTCGAGTACAGCAAGCTGAGCTTTTAATACGATGTCATAAACCTTTTTCATTTCTTCATCAGCCGACTTGATTGCTACCGTACGCGTAGTATCGCTGTGATAGCCGTCAAAAATTGAGCCGATATCAAAAGTAAAGAAATCTCCCTCACTGACAATATCATCTGACGGAACTCCGTGAGGCAAAGAAGTCTTTTTGCCTGTAATCGTAATGAGGTCAAATGAAACACCTTCACCGCCGTTAAGCTTTATGAGATGTTCAAGCTCAAGTGCAACCCTGCGTTCGCTGACACCGGGTTTTAGGTAATTCAACACCTCAAGATATGACTTTTCGGTTATCTCCTGCGCTTTAGCTATTTTTTTAATTTCTGATTCATCCTTGATACATCTGATTTCTTCAATCTTATGATCAAGACTGCCGTCACAAACGCACTCAATATTATTTTCCGAAAAAGCCTTTTTAAAACGATTATATTTTTCAACCGTAATATCAGATGCCTCAAAAAATACATTCACAACAGAATTGTTCTTCAATTCGCTTATAAGGTCTTTAAACAACTTAGTAAAGCAGACAACCCTGCATCCGCTTGATTTTTTTAAAGCAGCCTCATAATATCTGAAATCAACAAAAAGAACAGTTTCATTTTCAGTCACAAGTAAATAGCCTTCGCTGTGAAAGAATCCGCAAAAATAACCGATATTCTTCTCATTAGTCAACAAAACAGCCTGACTGTTACTGTCAAGAACCGTCTTTAAATTTTCAAGTCTTTGCTCAAATAAAGAGTTTTGCATTACATCAAGTCCTTTAATGCATTGATTGCGAGAAAGTAACTGTTTTTGCCAAAACCTGCAATCT